>Ga0081473_140861_pt1 | contig 16216 bp, 19 predicted proteins | sample CisSprmetagenome_FD_70977 | JGI IMG/M metagenome (GOLD analysis project Ga0081473, IMG submission 70977) | Hypoxic/sulfidic aquatic microbial communities from Cistern Spring, Yellowstone National Park, USA v2 (version 2) | ecosystem: Environmental > Aquatic > Thermal springs > Hot (42-90C) >...
ACGCAGTTCGTGAAGAGCACAATCGCTATTGCGCCGAAGGTTGAGCAACGATTTACCCTCATGAGGAACATACCAGTCAGGGACGAAGAAGTGGACGAAATAGCCAAGCACTTCAATACAAGGTTCATGAAGCTGTGGCTCTCGTACTCACAGAAGTACGGAAAGAATATGTTCGCACTATTCGAAGTACTAGGGTGGTTCGCGGCACACGGCACACCATCAAGGCGCGAGAACGCACTAAGGGAAATGAGGAAGTGGTCCAAAATTATTACGATAGAGGAACTTTAAAAGGTAACTTATTTAAAGTACGGAGAGGAAAGTTTTTAAATCAAACTTCAATGTTAAGCTGTGCCTGCGAGGATTCTTTGGATAAGTGCGGCGCCATGGACCAATACTGGTTATGGGATACAAACGAGGTACATAGTTAAGGCATTGAAGGATGCTGGTCTTGATGTAATACTCTCTACGTACCACCTAAGGGGAGGCTCAATAGACTATGATGGTTATACAGTATTGCCAATGCCGTTGGATAATTCTACATCAGCGATACAACCAATCATTAACTGGTACAAGAAGACAAAGAGGAACTTGGTGATCACGCTGATTGACGTGTGGGTACTACCCGGCCTGGGCAAGTGGGTTAACTGGGTTCCCTACACCCCAGTGGATGCGCCGCTTGATGAGTACACCATAGAGATAAACCAACCACTTCAGACAGCAAAGGCAGTCATAACATTCTCGAAGTTCGGAAAACAACAAGTAGAGAAGGTTGTTAAGGACAAGAAGGTGTACATGATATACCACGGAATAGACACGAAACTATTCACACCACCAAGTGATGAGAACGAGAAGAGGAAGCTAAGGCAAATGCTTGGTTTACCACCCGACAGCTTCGTATTCGGCTTCGTGGGTGCCAACGAGGGCGATAGGAAGGACATACCCGGCCTCTTCAAGGCGTTCTCAATATTTCTAGCCAACAACAAGGACACGAAGGATTCGGTACTCATTGTCTGGAGCGGGCCAAGGCCAGCGATGGGCAGGTCATACGATTTGGTAAGGTTGGCGAAGAGGTATGGCATTGAAAACAAAGTTATCTTCCCAATGGAGGAACCCGATTACAATATGTTCTACGCGTATGAATTTATGCCAAATATCTACAAGGTGATGGATTGGTACGTCACAGCATCAAGCGGTGAAGGCTTTGGCTTACCAATAGCCGAGGCAATGGCATGTGGTGTGCCGGTAATTGCTCCAAACACTTCGGCACAGACAGAGCTTGTGGCAGGTCCACCACACACACCAAGGGGCATACTCGTAAACCCAGCATGGGTAAGGCCAACGCTCTGGACGCCAACACACCAAGAGTATTCATTCGTAGATCCACATGACCTAGCAGAAGCAATGACAAAAGCATACAACATAGGGAATAACGAGACATATAGAAAAAATGCAAGAGCGTTCGTAGAAGAAGTGCTCTCTTGGGGGATAATAATACCACAGTGGCTTAACATAATACGTGATATAGAGGATGAGCTAAGGCTCTAGGCGTCAGTTAACAAATAAAACATATAGTTTTGACTGAATTGTCTATATGTGAGGGCAAAAACTATCTATTTAGTCTTCACCACAACAGCAATTGTGGGTTTTTCCCTTCTTTTCTAGCCACTCTCTACGCGCCCTTTCTTGTTCCTTCCACATATTACATATTAAATCTATTTCCTTCTGTATTTTTTCGTCCCTGCTTGCGACTTCAATTATTTCCTTGCATCTCTCACAATCAAACGTTGAACTGATAGGAAACCCTGCACAGTAGGGAATTAAGCACGTCGATGGACAATATCTGGTAACATCCGTAACCGATAACATCCACTCTACCCACTCTGTCGTTCCGCTCATCACTTAGCAGTTATTTTCGGTGATTTATATACTTTTTCTCCAACACACGCTTCAAGTCTCCGTTTTTAATAAAATAAAAATTCTGAGAATATGGTTGGTATTTTCAATGCGATGTAAAGAGCGTTATGTAGTCTCTCCTCTATGGTGCTTCTCTTATTGTAGATAGCCATTAGCACAGCACGGTGAACAAACGGTGGCCAATGGAAGTTGTCTTTATCAACAAAGCTTTTTTCATCTTCTACAGAGACCCAATATCCTACTTTATGTTTTTGCGTTAGCAAGCTCTTAATCGCAACATCAAAAACTATATATTTACCCCACTCCCTTCTAATACCTAAAAGCCAAGCTTGGATACCTAGTTGTCGAAGCAACTTAATATGTTCGCCCATATAGACATAGATTATTCCGCGGATATCAAGATAGAGTTTTATTTTGAAATACCTTGTATCTAGCTGATCAAGATCAACTTCTGAGATTTTCTGAGATTCTTCTCCATATCCCAGCCTATCCAATTTCTTCTTTAATCTCCTATAATGGTCTTTATAGGGTGGTTCGTCAGCTCTCGCCACAATGTAGGTATCTTCACCACACTTAAATGTGAGGTGGAGGTGGTCAGAATGATCTTCCCTAGCTACTATCTTACAGTTCAATGAAAGTAGCCCATGAATAAGTGAGCCAAACATATTGAACGCATCCTCACGTAGCCACTTGTCAATAAAGTTATCTGTTTCCTTCAACTGCTTATGTATGTTTCCAACCCACTCCAGCTCTTCTTTTGTGAGGTTGAGACGGTACACTAAGAGTGTGTTAAGCAAAAGGTTTAAAAATTTTGCTTATCTTAGTTTTCTTAACTATCTATGCCGAGTCGAAAAGAGACACAATATAGGGTACAAATAGCCCTGAACTTTGAGGACAGGGATAGTGTAGAGAAGGCGATGGAGATTGCAAAAACAGTCCTGGAGGAACATTCAGAAGGATGCGTGGAGATTGAAGGCGGCGCGATTTGTCTCAGTGATATTTGTATACCTAATGAAGCTTTGATGATCGTTAGGTTCAAACCTAAAGAGGAGGAGAAGAGGCTGGTAATTACCACAACAAGCCCGGAGCCAATGTTCATTTACCACTACATTGAGAATTTGAAGGACGAGATAGATAAATCATTGAAGGACGTAAGAATGAACATCAATTTGTCGTATTCATAATTAGAAGGTGTTAAACAGTAAAAATTAAAAATAAGCTGGTTAGTGAATTAATGATGGAGCATATCGATTTTGAAAGGATGGAGGAGCTTTTGACGGAGCTTGATGTTGTATCTGAGTTCAACACGGTTTTCTTCTACATGGGTGGGTGTTGCTTTAAGTGGATAAACAATGCTCCTGGCTTGGAGCCAGGTACCTACCTCGTGACGAGGAAGAGTGTGTTCTATTCTCCAACTCATGAACCGCCCCTAAACCTAGTGGAGGCCTTGGGTTTAAGCGACATTAAGGATTTCATTGATGAGTCCTCGAAGGATTGGATCATAGAGACATTAAGGAATTATCTGTCTTCTTCCCTAGTGCTCCGCATTGAGCAACAAAAGGATGAAGGGAATAAAAATGAGAAGGGCAAGCTTGCGGTAGAGCTCAGCCACAAAGCGACCAGGTGGGACAGTTTTGAAAAGAAACCAATGGAAGAACTTGTCCCTATTTACACAACGACATTTACAATAGGTGAAGACTTGAAGGAACAAGCCAAGGCACTTAGGGCAACACTATTACATCGCCTGCCGGTGGAGGACCTGACCGATTTTATAAATGAGACGAGACCCGGAAGAATCGTCTCTCCAGGAGACGTGATTTATGCACTGATGACCGAGGGCGTTGAGGTCATCTTCAAGAAGGGGCGGGCAGTAATAGAGACAGATAGGCTTGCCATCTACAAGGCAAGGGCATACGTAGATGCTGTTACATCCCCCATCTTTAATAGGTATGCATGGGAGGTCAACAAAATAATAGAAGGGCTCTATATAGTGATAGAGAGGGGTATCATCAACCTAATACGAAGCGGAGGAGAAGTAGAAATAGATTCAACAGATGAATACGGAAGAGGAACAATAAGGATGAAAGCATACTTGACCCCCTCCCCGCCCTTGAAGGACGAGGTTTAACCTCAGGGGTCTCGGATGTTACCCCCTCTACGGGGGTTAATGGTTTCACACCATTCGTTGTTACTATATAGCTCAATATCTTCTTCGGTATTGGTGTATTGTAGCCTACCTTCTTCGCGATATTCCTTGCCGCGTTTAAATCAGCATTGATTTTAATTCCAGTTGTCTGGCATATGTACAATCCCCTCTTTACCCTACCTTTCTCGTGCTCCATGTTACAGATGGAGCATCGCTTGCTCGTTCCGTACTCGTTAACTACATGCAGTTTAATGCCGTATTCTTGTAATACCTCGCCCAACCACTTAATGATTTTGTTGAACCACCAAACATTGGTGTTGTACTCGTTACCATTGTCTTGGCTAACTAGGTATGGGTAGCCGATGAATACTTCATCAATGCCCATCTGCCACAGTGTCTCGGCTAGGAACCTAATGGCTGTCCTGTAGTAGTGCCTTAGTCTCTCATGTTGCTTATAGATTGCATGTAGGTAGAATGCGTGGTACTTCCTCCATGACTCAAAACCGTGGTTCCTCAACCAATCCCTAATTGATTGGTAGGTACCTATTTCCCTCTTCCAGTAGTAATACTCAGCCTTAATTGTTGAACCCTTGATTAGGATAGCAACGTCAGTGTGATTAAACACCACAGCGAATAAATTGTTCAAGCCAATGTCTATGAAAGCCTTGTTGTTGCCTTTGGGCTTCTCAATCTGAATCTTATCATGGACGCCCCTCACGTAGCCCTTTGGGTTACTCTTCGCTGGCTTTTCTCCAACGGTGATCGGTACATATGCGAACCACCTACCACCCTCGTACTTAATTACTAACGTGCCCTGCTTGCCAGACCACTTGATTTTGCCGGCGTACTTTATTTTCAAGCCCCACGTCTTCAACACAATATATCCTTCACCATCATTGATTGGTTCTATGTAGTACTTGTCGTTCCTCACCAAGATTATTAGCTTCCTCTTCCCAAGCACCTTATCCTTCCAGAAGCCCGGTGGTGATGGCTTACCCATAAATTTAGGAAGCTCACCTTGTTTGTATAATCTATTTAGCTCAAAAAATGAGTTCCAATCCTGGTTGTTCAGCTGAATAACAACGCCAGCGTTTACGCCCAGCACGTCATTGTACTTGTAGTAAAACTCGTGCTCCGTTCCCTTAAAGTCCACCCTACCCGTTTCCCTATACTGCACCAACCTAGCATAGTTTAACTCATTCCATAATTTAGCGGTAGTATCTGCGAGTTTCCACAGTTTCCTCTCCTGGGCACCATTTGGCAGTAGCCTAAGCCTAACTGTACGTACATTTTTGTTCTGTTCACGTTTACTTCTGCTCCTCGATTTGGAAGGAGAAGACGTGCCTGGGGTGGTGAAAACAGTGGGTAATCGACCCACCGGCTCATCTGAAGAGAAAGGCACCACCCCAGGCACAAACAAACAACAAAAAACTGGCTTTTAAAACCTATCCCCCACGTAGCGGGGCGACCCCGCCCAACAAGGGCAGGGAGGGGTCATCCATCATAATCCTCTTCACAGTCTCCGCGCAAATGAGGTTGTTGGTCCTCGCTAGCAACGTGGTGTTTGTTGAATTGGTCAAACGGGGCTAATCCATATGTTCAATAATGCACTTGTTTAGATAATTCTCCTCATATTTTAACATTGACGGCGTTATGTCCTCCTCCTCAATCAATTTTATGTTCTCCAAGAAGAATCTTGTTGCACAACCGAGGAACGTCGCTAAGTACCTTATCGCCTCCAACCCCGTCATCTCTGGCTTTATCTCCGCCAGTTCCTTTATGGTGTACCCTGTCGATGACCTCAAGACCTCAAGCTCAACTTCTGGATTCGCCTTCCTCCCCTCCAGCCCGTTTATAATAACTGCGAAGAGGGCGCCAAGTACCGCATCCGCTTCTGGGTCCCTCGACCTCCTCAACATCTTAATTGCCTCATCAGTCATCGCTACAGCCACCTTAGCGACAGCCTCCCTGAACTCGGGGAAGCTCAATCTCAACCCCTTATAGACATCGTAGAGCTTCTCCTCAATAATGCCGTTAATCGTTGGGAAGTACTTTGTTCCAACCTTATGCACCTTATCCTCCCTCGCCAAAGTCCTCAATACCTCCTCAATATACCTCCTATCGCTTATCCCGTAGTCAAGCCTCACGCACTCCGCAACCTCATCGAAGGGTACGAACTCATACTTCTCCCTAGCCTCATCAATCACGCACCTCAGCACCCTCATCACATCCTCGTAGGTCATGACCTTATGGAGGGGTTTACTCACAAAAATAAAGATGAAGGTTAGGCTTTTTAAAATTATGTTCTCACTATTGGTACCGCTATATATATCCCGTTAGTTTTGTACCGAATTCATCGATTGCATCCTTAATGATATAGTCTAGCCTATTTGCTATTGCCTTAACCAGTCTCCTTGCTTCGCTCTTCCTCCTAAGCTGTGGATCGTCTGGATCCGTCATAATACGAATGTCGAAGATGTGCTTGTCAATTCCTTCACAATCAAGACTCACCGTTGCTACAACCACTGCGGGGCTATTGCTCTTTTTCATGGTTCGTGAAAGTACGAAGGTTACTCCCTTATAGCGCTCTCCCCAAAGTGTCTCTCCCAAAGAAAAGGAGACCTCGTGTAGGTAGTAGCGGTGTTTATGCACAAAGCCGGTTGTAACCATAGGGGGAGATTGCTTAATCATTCTTATGCCGCAGACATTTCTTGTTGATGGAGTGTTTATGTCCAAACCCACGGCAAAGGCGCCCTTTGGGACCAGCCAATTGGTATATGTCATCATTGACGGGGGCTTCTCCGAGAAGCCAAGCGCGTAATTTTCGCAGTTCAGAACGAGCCATGTAGCATCATAGCCTTGCTCAACGCTTAACCTACAATTGTTCGCTTGACCCATCATAATCCTCTTCACAGCCTCCGCGCAAATGAGGTTGTTGGTCTCCGCTAGCAACGACTCAAGCACCCTCGCTTCTCTGCATAAGAAATAAGCTTCATATCCATTCATCCCTCTCATTAAGAATAATGTTGAGGTTAGGCTTTTAAAAGGCTATTTTTCCTTCTTTCTTAATGAGCAACTCCAACAACGACGAGAAGAATGGAAAAGAAATTGATCATGACCTAGCCAAGGTGATTTCGAGTGGACAAACCTCGCCCTTGTTGGGCGGGGTCGCCCCGCTACGTGGGGGATAGGTTTTAAAAGCCAGTTTTTTGTTGTTTGTTTGTGCCTGGGGTGGTGCCTTTCTCTTCGGATGAGCCGGTGGGTCGATTACCCACTGTTTTCACCACCCCGGGCACGTCCTCTCCTTCCAAATCGAAGGGTAAAGGAAAGCACGCTTCGAAGGATGAAAACAAGAGAGCTGTTAGGCTTAGGCTTCTGCCTAGTGGTTCTCAAGAACGCAAGTTGCGTAGAATTGCTGACGCCACCGCAAGGTTGTGGAATGAGCTTAATTACGCTAGGTTGGTGCAGTTTAGGGAAACGGGCATGGTTGATTTCGAGGGTACGGAGCACGAGTTTTACTACAAGTACAATAACATACTGGGTGTGAACGCTGGTCAAGTGATTAACCTAAATAATTGGATGTGGAATTCATATTTCGAGCTGAATAGGATGTATAAGCAAGGCAAGCTGCCTAAATTCATGGGCAAGCCATCACCACCAGGCTTCTGGAAGGACAAAGTACTTGGGAAGAGGGAGTTAATAATCCTCGTTAGGAATGACCGCTACTATATCGAGCCTATCAATGGTGGTGAAGGATACCTAGTCCTCAAGGACTGGGGCTTGAGGATAAAGTTTGCTGGTAGGATAAAGTGGTCTGGCAAGCAAGGCACACTCATAATCAAGTACGAGGTTGGTAGGTGGTTCGCATATGTACCCATTGAGGTTGGCGCCAAACCAGCAAAGAGCAACCCGAAGGGTTACGTGAGGGGCATCCACGAGAAAATACAAATCGAGAATCCTAAAGGTGGTAATAAGGCGTTTATTGATGTTGGCTTGAACAACTTGTTCGCGGTTGTTTTCAACCACAGTGATACTGCGATACTCATTAAGGGTTCGACGATTAAGTCCGAGTATTACTACTGGAAGAGGGAGGTTAAGACTTACCAATCCGTTAGGGATTGGTTGAGGAACCACGGATTTGAGTCCTGGCGTAAGTATCACATGTTCTACTTACACGCGGTTTACAAGCAACACGAGAGGCTTAGGCACTACTACAGGACAGCAATCAGATTCCTGGCGAAGACCTTGTGGCAGATGGGCGTTGATGAAGTGTTCATTGGTTATCCATACATGGTGAGTCAGAACAATGGTAATGAGTTTAACACCAATGTTTGGTGGTATGCGAAAATCATTAAGTGGCTGGGTGATGTTCTTGAGGAGTACGGCATTAAGCTCAATGTGGTCAATGAGTACGGAACAAGCAAACAATGTTCCATATGCAACATGGAGCACGAGAAAGGTAGAGTTAAGCGTGGGTTGTACATATGCGAATTAACTGGAATAAAGATCAACGCAGACCTGAATGCGGCAAGGAATATTGCGAAGAAAGTGGGTTATGAAACACCCATGCCAAGGAAAATACTGAGTTACATAGTAACAACCAACGGCGTAAAACCATTAACCCCCGCAGAGGGGGTAACAACCGAGACCTCCACGGTAGAAACCCCGCCCTTAAGGGCGGGGAGGAGGTCATGGAGGTGTTGAAGGAATTGCTTGAGGAGGAAGAGAAAGACAACACATCACAACAATCCACGAGTTCCTCATAGTATATTTATTCAAATCTACAGTTAGCAAATACCTCATTGACCGGTCCGGTCAATTGGCTATTTGTCCATGCACAATTTGCCCTAGCTCCATGAAGCCTTATAAGTATGTATAAAAAATTCCGTATGAGAAATATTTAAAAATCTACTTCTCACCGTGAATATGATGGAGGGTCAGCTACCTCCCTTGGTGCCCTACGTCAAGTTAAGTATAAGGTTGAGTGAAAATGGGCTACCATGCAAGGAGGTGACGCCAAGGCTTGTGGAGAACTTCTTTTTCAATATCATAATTAAGCCGTACCTAGAGGTAGTGGGTGTACCCGATGAGGAGAGAACAAAGACGGAGGAGGCGTGGTCGCAAGCCTTGAAGCGCGTAATAGAAAGAAGTGAAAAGAAATTCTTGTGGATACCAAAGGGGTTCATTCACTTTGGCAAAGAAAGTCACGTTACCTGGGGCCCAAATTTCTATTTCGTGGACTGGTACTTTGTCGCCACCTTATATTTACCGTTTGATGAGGAAATTCTTGAGAAATACCTTGATTCAGTTAGAAGGATTGCTCAACAGACATATCTCCCTCCGTTTACTGCACAAGAAGTATTGGCAGAGTGTGGCGAAGCAGACGTCTCCATAAAACTCTGTAATGAGGAGTTAGCTTCCAATTGGCTATTAACAAAGGTACATTCAATTCTACCACCACACAAAGACCCATAGGTTCGTTCAATTGGTTATAGAGGAAAAGCTTAAAAACTAGTTTGTTTATGAAGGGATGATGAAGTGTTTCAAGATATCCGACTACTACGATTATGACCATCCCGAGAGGTACTTCGCCCTACGTAGCATGCTAAAGGCTAGTGGGTTCGTGATTGTAAGGGATGATAAGGTGGGCGGTACTTGGGCGTGCATTGACTTGGATAACGCCGAGACGTTGTTCAACGACATCGTGAATGAGTGGAGGACTAAGCTCACCGACTACAGCCCCATCGAGGTCATCAGCGAGGGAAAGTCCATAGACTGGGACAAGGTGCGTGATGCAGTCGCCCAACGCTTCAAGCACTTCCCAAGCCAGGTCCCACACATCTCCGATGCAATAAACCACCTAAAGGCGGACAACAACGTCCTCCTGGTGGGTCCACCTGGGAGCGGAAAGTCCCTGTTCATGGATGTCCTAGGAGAGGTTCTCCATGCTGTATATATCAACATGGCTAACGCAAGCAATGCAGGCATCGAGAACATAATACCGATGCTAGCCAGCGCCGACGTTGTCTTGATAGATGAATTAGATAAAGCGAACACGAGGGACCTAGGCATAGTGCTCCAGCTAGCCGACTCAACGAGGCAGTTGGTCGTGATTACGAAGGCTAACAAGTCGTTCATGGTCAGGCTGAAGGTACCGATAGTGGCAGCAATGAACATAGCAATGAACAAGCGCTCGCAAAATTATTGGAAGGCGCTGATGGACAGGTTCATTATCATTGAAATACCCAGACCAACCGACGAGGAGCTGAAGCTCTTCATAGCGGACGAAGCCGATACAGAGGACGAGGAAATCATAAACACAATAATGAAGTATGCCGATGCCTTGAGCCTAAGGAAGATAGTGATGATAGCCAGGTATATCAAGACGAATAGACCTACGAGGGAGCAGTTGAACAGTGTCCTAAAAACCCAATTCATTTAAACCAAGTACTGTATTAAGAGAAAGGTTTATAACGATTGGGCAAACCCGCCCTTAAGGGCGGGTTTGCCCCACTACGTTGGGTTTCACGGGGTTATGTTTATTAATCCCTGTTTTACTTGAGTGTTTGTGCCCTCCCTCGGTGAATTAGGTAGAGGATCGTGGGGGCCGGCGCCGACTCCAGCCGGGATGCCGGGGGAGGGCGTCTATCCTGTCGAGTTCTCGAACATGAGGACTAACGTTGTTAGGTTGCTTCCTAATGGTGCGCAGGAGAGGAGGTTGAGGAGGTTAGCAAACATCTCAGCCAAGTTGTGGAATGAGTTGAATTTTGAGAGGAGGAGGCAGTTCTTCAGCGGAGAGAAGGTGGACTTCAAGGGCACGTGGAATAAGTATTACGAGAAGTATAAGGAGATACTTGGTGTTAATGCTCAAGCCGTAATGCAGAAGAACAATGAGGACTGGAACTCATTCTTCTCATTACTGAGGTTGAAGAAGGAAGGAAAACTACCGCCACGCATGAGGCGGGTTTCACCACCTGGCTACTGGAAGGATAGGGATACTGGAAGGAGGAAGCTGATGATTGTTGTTAGGCAGGATAGGTATGTTGTTGATGAGCAAAGGCACATCCTCATCCTAAAGGATTTTGGCATGGAGATAAAGTTCGCTGGTAGGCTTAGGTGGTTTGGTAAACAAGGTAGGCTTGAGATAATTTACGATGAAACAAAAAATGCTTGGTACGCCCACATACCAGTCGAAGTAGGTGTCGAGGAGACAAAGACTGGAAAGAAGAGCAAGCACATTGTGAAGGGTGAGAGGAGGTTTATTCGAATCGCAACCCCAAAGGGTAATAGGGTGGCATCCATTGACCTTGGCATCAATAATTTGGCAAGCGTGGTTATTGATGACGGCACTTGGCTACTCTACAAGGGCATAAGAACAAAGGAGGATTACTTCTATCTTCAGAGGTTGATTTCAAGGATTCAGTCCTTGAGGGACTCCCTCAAGGATAAACTTTTGGATGACGCAATTGATGAGTTGAACCACGAGGTGAGGAGGCTTTATGGTAAATTAATGAGGAGGTTGCTCCACCTGTATAGGAACCTCGCAAAGCACCTAATCGAAAAACTCCATGAACTCGGCGTTTCAACAATCTACCTAGGCTATCCCTTCAACATCGCTCAGCAGAAGGGTAATAAGTTCACTGTGAACTTGTGGAGTTACAGAAAACTCATGGAAGCCATTGAATTAAAAGCCCAGGAGTACGGCATTAGGGTGTTTGAAGTCGTTGAATACAACACTTCACGTGTCTGTGCCTACCATGATGTGGAGGTAAAGAGAAAACCAAGAGGTGTTGTCCACTGCCCCAAAGGACACAAGCTCCACTCAGACCTAAACGGGGCATTGAACATAATGAAGAAGGCAACAGGCAAAATACCCCTAGTCATAAAGAAGCCACTTTCCTTCATTGTGGAGCACAACCGAGTAGCCCCCGCCAAAGGGGAGGTAACCCCCAAGACCCCAGGGAGACCCGCCCTTCAAGGGCGGGAAGGGGCCAGGATAGCCAAGTACGTAAAGACCAATAGACCAACGAAGGAGCAATTGAACAACCTCCTAAAAATACAGTTTGTTTAAGGGATTGAAACATAGGGGGTATTTTATATTTATTGATATTTACACTAGGCGAACACCTCATTGACCGGACCGGTCAATTGGCTATTTGTCCATGCTTAATTTACCTTACCTCCTTAAAGTCCTATAAGTATGTATAAAAAATTCCGTATGAGAAAAACTTATAAATAAGAGAGTTCCCCTCTCCCCGATGTACTTCAAGTTGGATATAAACGTTAAGGCGGATAAGTTACTAACGCAGTGGGGATTTAATGCTGTGGAACCTAGCAGTTACGGCATTGATGATGTGTACGCTTATGGTGTGGACTGGGGCAATAAGGTAATAATTGAGAACGACGAAATAAAGCAACTCCTGCTAAGGATGGGGCAAGGAGAAGCCCAAAGCGAGGAGAGGTTGAGACAAATCGCGAGGGAGATAGAGGGGAAAATATCCGACTTCTTGCTCAACAGCTTTATATTGCCTTATTTTGAGACATCTGTCCATGAGGATGGAACTAGTTCTTCAATTGTGATGGACACGTGGAAGAAGCTGGTGAGGTACGCAGACATGGACACAATAACGCTACCGACAACACAAGGCTTCATAGATGCAACAATACCGTATGTCGGAATCTACAGCTACCGCAAGCGCTACTCTAACGCTACTCACTACTACCTGGCAACGAGAGATAGTTATATCGTTTCGATAATAACTAAGGAGGGCATCGAGTGGCTCCACGACTACCTAAAGAAGATTGAGGAGAAGGTACAAAACCTAGCGGAATTAGCCACAATAAACACGTCATATACAGCCGAGGTGGAATGTAACACCGATTGTGATTGTAACTGCGGATATTAAGCCATATACCAATAAGATTAGATTTAAAACTAAGTTTGCTTTTTACTTCTTGATGGAGAGACACAATACCTTACACAATACCTCAATGGTTGGTGCTCCAGCTATACTACCATATGTGAGGTTGGCATTCCATTTCTCAATACGAGAACCATTGTACAACAGCCCCTGTTTTATACTTGTTCAAGATAATGATGTCCAATGCATGTATGATTATTTCTTTCCACTGGATGTAGACCAACCAGTATGTGTACCCGTAAATGAGGAATTTACAGCTCTAATTAATAGGTTGAAGGATCTACGATATAAAAGGATACAGCTGGAGTCAGACCTGAGAGCGATGGGGTTGGGTTTTGAAAAGCATAAGAAGAAAGAGGACGTAGAGACAGAGATTTCAAAGCTGGATGCTGAGATTAAGGAGGTTGAATCTAAGATTACGAAATTCCTGATGGATGCAAGAGGAATAGCTTGCAATAAGATTTTTGATAAGATTTTTGACTTCATGGTGCTTCCATATCTCCGTAGCCTTAATATCTCTAATGAGGAGGAACAAAAGATAAGAGAAGCATGGCGCACAGCAATCTCCCTTGTGAGGACATCTCGCTCTTCAATACCAGTTTCAATTCCACAAGGATTCTTGCTACTCTATCCACCAGTTACACACTTCACTGTGGAGCTCTATACGACTTTTAATTATGAACTACTGACCAAGTACTATTCCTCACTTAGGGATTACTTCTCAAAGATGTCTCAACTTTCAGAGGGTTGCGTCAGGATAGCGGGAAGCGTCATCCCCCTCAATGAGGTAATGCAACAAATCTTGCAGTCTCTCATTTCCTTCACAGCCCCACGGAGAGACCCGTAGAGGAAAAGCTTAAAAATCCCTCTTTTCAAAACTATCCCGTATGCAGACCCAAACTCTCTACGATAAGTGGTGGGATAGGGTGCACAAAACAAGGATAGAGGTTGAGCACTTGGTCAAGGACTTCTGGTCGTTGTACATGGACTACAACATATGTGTATATGAGTCCTCGCTACCGAGGAGGTTGACTAAGCAGTGCGCACAGACGAGACAGAGGATGGCATCCTTAGTGGACAAGGCGGAGAAGCTCATGAAGGAAGTCAAGAAATTAATCAACGAGGGGAAGAACCTAAAGGAGAGGAGGGAGAACTACGATCACTTGATGATGCGCTTAGAGCAAATGCAAACCGATTTAAACGAGCTAATAAGAAAAGGAAGGAAGATACTAAATTACGGTGACGGTTATGAGCACTAATGTATTCGAGCTCATAGAGACAGTAATGGACGATGGCAAGATTGTAGTGATAGACCTCCGCAACTGCCAAGAGGTTCCGCCCAAAACAAAAGGTGTATTTGTTTTGTATACCGGTGCGAAAGGCTGGGAGTACCGCTTCGATTTACCACCAAGCCACTATGCCTTAATCAAGCAGGAGGACGAGGATATTACAATCTATAAAGTGGTTGTACCGCACCTTGGGGCTCCAGTAAAGGTTAAGGTTCATGAAGATGTGGATGACAACATTGAAGACGTAAAACAATGGGTAAAGTTCGTAATGTGCTATGCCTGCGAGGGTGGTGAACATGTCTATGTCTTTGGGTAACAACAGGTTCGAGAGGTTGCTGAAAATCTTAGGACTGATAAGGTCGAGGAACGGCATGGACATAGTGGAATTCCAAAAGATGATTGCCGACAAAGTTGAAGCACATGAGATAGACATCAAAGACATAATGATACTTCTAGCGTGGATAGACTTCGTAGGGGAGAAGGTCGTTTTATCAAAGGACGCAGATGAGAAGCTTCAGGAACTGATGAAACTAGCAAGGAGATCAACCTAACACCTATTAAGGGAAAAATTTAAAAATCCCTTAAACACGAAGTTATTTGGTGATAATATGAGTGAGGAGTATAGGGGATATGTATATTATGGGCTGGGCTTCGACTTCCTCCTAGTGGTGCTGTTCGGAGCACTAGGCTACTTTGTCTATCATGGGGTGGATGGAGCCTTAGCAATGGTGATACTGACGATACTATACGCCCTCGCTACCTTACTATCCCTAATACCGTTCTTTGGCGCATTTGTTCAGTGGTTGGTAATGACCTACGCAATAAATCCGTTTGTCTTCCACTTGACACACATACACTATACATGGCTAGTGGCAGTTGCATTTTGGGTATATCTAGCTCTAGGCATAATAATAACACTCATAATGAGCCTTATAGTTTTAGCAATCTTGTTGCACTAATTAGCACTAACCCACTCCCTATTTTTCAAATTAAAATCAATGTTTATCATTATCTCCCACAACCCATCCAACGCCTCATCCTTAACCCTAATATCCCTAGTGCTCCTAGCCTTGATTATCAAGTCCATCGCCTTTTCAAGCAGTTTCCTAGTTCCCATCAATTAGGGGTAGAACTTTCAGTTTAATAAACCTTTCTGAGATATTACCACGGATAGTAATGCTTAAAATTCCTAGTGGGAAAAACCTATGATGCCGTGGTGGTGGAAGAAGAAGGAGAAGGATACGAAACCTATTGTTCAGCCCCAGCGATCAATAATGCGACTAAGGTTACCTTTAGGCTTACGATTACTGGGGCAAATATGCGCCCCGTTCCCCCACATTTGGCTTCGGGAACCCTCTTCATCTCCTCCAGCTCCCTACGCCGTCGGGACTATGCCCCCACCTTCGGGGCATCAACATTCAGTGCCCACGGGGCTGGGTCTTGGACCCCAGCCTTCACAGCCTTCCGCTCAGGCAAGGGGTCATGCACTAATCAAGCTAGGGCTAATAAACCTTTTGCCGTAGAACCCACGTAGTGGGGGAAGGTAACATTAGGGTCATAGGGGAGGAGCTACGCAAGGTGCTGGTTGGGAGCGATGGATATGTTTTATGACCCCCTCCTCGCCCTTAAGGGCGAGGGTTCCTTGGGGTCTTGGAGGTTACCCCGCTTTATCGGGGCTACTGAAACCCTAGTAAAGCAAGGTTTTATAAACCTATCTCCGTGAAACCCCACGCACTATCACATTCCTTTTTCTACGGAGGATAAAACTTATAAATCTCTTAGTTTACGGATATCTTGGTGGGAACTATGGAGAAACAAACCCTTCTACAAAAGACGGAAGAAAAACTAAGGGTAAGGATTAGAGAGGGAGCAACAGAGACTGAAATCCAAGAAATCCAGAACCAAAGGAGACAAATGAGGAGTGATTAGCCATGGAAGCGCAACAA
>Ga0081473_113672_pt1 | contig 16203 bp, 20 predicted proteins | sample CisSprmetagenome_FD_70977 | JGI IMG/M metagenome (GOLD analysis project Ga0081473, IMG submission 70977) | Hypoxic/sulfidic aquatic microbial communities from Cistern Spring, Yellowstone National Park, USA v2 (version 2) | ecosystem: Environmental > Aquatic > Thermal springs > Hot (42-90C) >...
GCACCTACAACTTTAGTCTAGTTTACCAAGCCGTGATGAACATACCACCCCTAAATGAGAGTGGGGTACATTATTGGCCAGTGTTCTCCTACGCCTTCGCAGTTAACAACCAGATTAGCGTGGGGTATACCTTCGTTAATGCAAGCGGATCCCCAGTACCGGTGCTCACAGTGGCCTTCCTACCGTCCTGGTTCACCTCATGGACTTGGTTAGGCTATAGCCAACTACCCGATGGTACATTGCTAGGTGGTAAGTATGCGTTCCCGGACCCATGGATACCTGGGGATGATTACATAGTCAATGTGGTGTTCATTAAACCAGTACCATGGGTGTTCTTGGCTGTGGAGCACGGTTACGTGAACATGACCAATAGCATGATGCAACCTTCGACTACCACTACAACGTCTACTACCTCAACAACCACAACTACTACTACTTCGGCTCCCCCAGTTTGGGGCTAAGTGGCTAAAACTGAGGGTTTAATAAGGGTCAAAACTATTTCTCTTTATTCACTTAACCTATGTCATGCCTTTTATGTCCTCGTACGTCTTCGTAGTAATTGTATCGACTTATCTAGAATTATCCTGGCTAACTCTCTCTTATGAAGTGGCCTAACCTTAGTGAAGGTTCCATCTGGTTCGATTATTATGTATGAGTCTGTTAATGTACCAAAGCCAATCCCAGGCCCCACCCTATGGGCTATTGCCATGTCCCAGGCTCCATTTCTCATCCTACTCAGCGTCCTCTCGATAAGGCTCTTCTCATCAACGTTAACCTCTGCTTTATAACCAACCACAATGGTGCTCCTTGACTCCCTCTTAGCATCGTTAACTATTTTAGGAGCCCTCACTAGGGTTATGTTGACTGTGTCTAGGTCGCTGTCTAACTTCCCAGTAACCCTCTCCTTAACGTAGAAGTCGAGTGGTGCCGCTGCGAATATGGCTATGTCAATGTGGCTGTTCCTAAGTATCCTCAGAACAGCCTCATGCATTTCAACAACGCTCGTCACCTTAATGACATTAACATTACTGGGGTACTTTATGTCAACCGGGCCGGAGACCACGAAGACATTGGCCCCCCTGGCCGCGGCCTCCCTAGCTATGAAGTAACCTGTTAACCCACTACTGGGCGTGGTAATGTACTTGACGTCATCAATGTGCTCCCTGGTCGGCCCTGAGGTAACCAATACGCTTAACCCGCTCATATCCCTAGGCGCCAGTAGATCTATGGTTGATTCAACGATTTCCTCAACAAGTGGTAACTTAGCCTTACCCTCCTCCACAATGGGGTCAAGCACCTTGACCCCAAGGGCCCTAAGCCTGTTAACATTGTCCTGAACAACTGGGTTATTCCACATGCTGATGTTCATCGCTGGGACAACCATGATTGGTTTACCTGCCCCTAGCGCAACTGCTAGGCACAGTAATGGTGCGTTGTCGGTGATGCCATTGGCTAACTTACTTATTAGGTTCGCCGTGGCAGGAACGGCCACTAGCGCATCAGCACCTGCACACTCCCTCACATGCTCAGCATAGCCACTTAACCTGACCAACGGCCTATGCCCAGTGGCCCACTGCATGACCATTGGGCTTAGTAGTTTAGCCGCTGTCCTACTCATGAGCACGGACACGTAAGCTCCATGCCTAATCAGCCCCCTGGCAACATCAGGAACCTTATATATTGAAATGCTGCCGGTCATCACAAGCATAACCCTTTTACCCATCAGTAGCCTGCTTAAACTACCCCTTATGGCTTCAATATCCTCACCCATACCTAATGCACCTAAGTGGTCGGCGGATGCAGCATTTAAAAATCAGGTACCCTAATTGAGCCAGTAAGACCAAGGGTAATCTGACATATCAATGGGCTAAGTTAGGCTTGTTAATCATTAATATGCCCAATTATGGAGACTAGGTTTATTAGACTCTCCACTGTTAAAAGTGAACTATGATAAGTACTGATGGCATCTTAATAACGCTAGCCTTAGTCATATTAATAGGTTATGTTGGCGATTACCTATTCAGGTTAACCAGAATACCTGAGGCTGTAATACTAATGTTAATTGGGCTATTACTCGTGCCCGTGAGTCATGTCGTGCCTACGAAGTACGTTGCGTTACTTAGGGACTTAGCCCCATTATTCGGCGACATAGCCCTAGTGATGATTATGTTTGATGGTGGCCGTAGGATAAGCTTCAGGACACCCATCTCGTCCAGTGGACTTGGCCTGGCACTTGCGGTGCTTGACGTTGTAATGCCCTCGGCGTTATTGGCCGTTGTGATGAATTCCTTCTTAGGTTGGCCACTGGTCTACGGTGCAATACTTGGTGCTATACTCGGTGAAACAACCACAACGGTGATAATACCAGTAGCCACCAGGTTATCCATAAGTGACTCAATGTACAACACCATTGTGGTTGAGGCGACGTTCAACTCGGTAGTCTCCATACTGCTCTTCTACCTACTCACAATACTACTAACAGGCCAGTTCTCGGCCCTATCCTACACCAGGTACGTCATATCGTACTTCAGCATAGCCGTGTTCCTAGGCCTAATCACAGGCATACTATGGTTACTGGCCCTGAGTTGGATTAGGAGCACAAAGGCCTACGTGGTTACGATAGGCATCGCCTTCCTACTATATGGCGTGGTTGACCTACTCGGCGGCGCGGCCGTGGTTGCTGTCTTAATATTCGCAGTGATAATAGGGAATCATGACGTGATAAGCGAGTACTTTGGTTTAAGGTTAAACATCGATGAGGAGAGGCTTAATATTGTTGAGGGTGAGCTCGAATTCCTAGTCAGGACGTTCTTCTACGTCTTAATAGGCATGATATCAATAATCTCACTATACTACGCCATACTAGCCATGGCTATTACTGGTGTCCTCCTAGCAATTAGGTACATTGAGGTTTACTCCATTGTGAAGGATAGTAGATTCTCAACATTGCTCTTTGCCCTAGCCCCAAGGGGCTTAACAGCGGCTGTATTGGCCAGCATTTTCCTAGACATGGGCTACAACCCATATTCAACCTACGTGTTTCTGGTCACCTTCATGGTTATAATATTTACGAACATAATATCAAGCGGCTTGTTATCACTCATAGTTAAGGAAAAGGTTAAGAGCGAGGAACAGGAGGTGAAGGACTAGTTTTAACCTTAGGCCAGGCAACATCCACAGCCCTACCATTCTAGGGTTGGAGGCCATCAGCAGGATAACCACCATGTAATCACTGTGGGAAGTATATCGGCGTGGAAAGGTTTTTAACGTAAATTAAGCCTAGGTGATTAATGGGTATTCCTAGCGAGACTGAGCAGAGGATAGTTTGCCCATACTGCGGCTTAACTGACTGGGTCCTTGTTCAACCAGTTAATAGGAGGGATAGCAGAGGATCCCTGATCAGTGTCATGCTTTGCAGGTGCAATAACTGCGGTAGGGTTTTCTACGTGTTTAAATATAGGTTCAGGACCATAACGTACAAGCTTGAGGACCTAGTTGCCTAATAATTAACATTAATATTTACGACAATTCACGTTAACAAGCAATTATAAATCATGGTTGAAAAGAGGAAAATTCCAAATCTAAGAGTAAAGTTTATATTGGTGGCTGCGCAGAGACTCTAATGCCGGAAATACCACTAGCCCCCATAGAGAGGATATTTAAGAAGGCAGGGGCGGAGAGGGTTGGTGAGGACGCAATCATAGCGCTAAGGGATGTCCTCGAGAACGTTGCCTATGAGGTGTCGGTTAAGAGCATTGAACTGGCTAAGCATGCCGGTAGAAAAACGGTAAGCGCTGATGACGTTAAGGCTGTTGTAAGGATATTCAAGTGCATTAACCTATCATGAGCATACCCATTAGGGTACCGTACGTACCAACACCAACTAGCGTGGCCATTGATATAATTAGGAGGGTTAACCCACGGCCAGGTGAGGTTATTGTTGATGCAGGCGCAGGCGAGTGCAACGTGGTTATTGCAGCTGCGAAGCAATTCAACCTAGTAGGTTTAGGCATAGAAAAGGATCCACTACTGGTTAAGAGGTGCCTGGAGAGGATTAATGAGGAGAGGCTTTATGGTAGGGTGTATGTTGTCTGGGGTGACATATTCAAGTTTAACTACTCCATAGCCGACATAGTTTACCTATACCTTGGCACTGACGTGAATAGAGAACTTGCGCCAATACTGTTCAGTACATTGAGGAGGGGGTCAAGGGTTATTTCACACGACTTCGAGATACCTGGGTACAAACCCATTGAGTCCGGGGTGGTTAAGGGTCCTCTAAGGGAGCATAGGTACTATGTTTACGTTAAGTGAATGGGTCCTAATGCCATAGTTTATTAAGCCCTAAACCTACTTCACCAACCCAGTGTGGCGTCCCCCTGCTGATCCTGGTCTTCATCGTTAAACTTGGTTTCAAGGATCCTCCTAATCAACGCCGCATTTGATGGCGTAAGCCCACTTACCTTAAAGCGCCACTGCCTGAAGTTAACCAGTGCGTTAAGCGGTGTGCCGTATATCTTAAGTAGTTTAATTGCCCTCTTAACCCCTATTCCAGGTAGCGATGATAGGAGTGAAATCTGCGCATCCCTTATTGAACTCGCCTTCCTCTTACTACCCATGACTTTAACCAAGCCGCGTGATGATGTTGATAGTGAGTAGAGCAGGTAGGCGGTGCCCTCCTCATCCCTACTCCACAGGAGCCTAACCCCACCCCTGGCCAACTTGACCAAGGCACCCATAACGGAATTCTCACTAATACCCCTAACCCCGATGGCCTCCCATAGGTCACCTTCGATTACCACGTACGGCTCCTGGTAGGCCTCAACCAGTTCACTTGCCTGCTGGAAGAGTCTCCCATCGATTATCGAGTTTATGAAATCCATGGCCCTCTTCCGTTCAACTGCCACATCACTTGAGATCACGTAGTCACCCACAGCTAAGGTGGAGACGACAACCTCGCATCCAAGCCCCTTAATAGCCTTAATGACTGCCTGCCCTGTTACGTACTCCCTGGAATCCACCACTACGACACAGTTCAAATGGGGTCAGGTTATGCGTATGATGCTGGTTTAAATAGCTTAATCGCTTAAATTGAGGCACCACCACTAGTTTAGACACTGGGCGTCTGTCGTAACCTTAAAAATGAGGCTGGAGCCCCGGCCGGGATTCGAACCCGGGACCTCCTCATTACCAGTGAGGCGCTCCACCAGGCTGAGCTACCGGGGCTATGCCCTTGCATTATCGATACTCATTTTTAAGCTTTTCCCATTAATAACATGGGATGAGAATGATAAGGATTAAAAATGGGTTAATGGTACTGGATTTGAAGATAACCCTTTTCAATTTTGACCTTAGCCGAATAGTGATGCGAGGCTTTCGAGGGTCTCCTCCTCCTTCTTCTCCTCAGCCTTCTTCTCCTCCGCCTTAGCCTCAGCCGGCTTGGCCTCAGCTGCCTGTTGTGGCGCCGCCTGCTGTGGAGCGGTGGCTGGTGCTGCGGCCGGTAAGGCAACAGCGGACTTTATGGCTTCATCGATGTTAACCTCCTTAACCGCTGATACAAGGGCCTTAACCTTAACCTCATCAACCTGTATCCCAACTGACTGAAGCACCTTCGTTACGTTATCCTCCGTTATTGGTTGCTTGGCGTAGTGCAGTAGTAATGCCGCGTATACGTACTCCATAATCACCTTCACTGATTAGCCTTTTTAAAGCTAACCTCAATGGCCTTGGGTACTATTTACTACTATATATTATATATTTGGTTATATTAATTTGTGAGAAAGATTTATAAAACTTAGTTAACAAGCCTCACGGTAGGTATGCGTACGGTAATTAGCAATACGAGGGACTTGATAATATTAGGTAGGGGTGGGCAGGGTGGGGTAACTGCAGCTAGGATAATAGTGTCGGCGGCGGTTAAGGATGGTAAGTGGGGGCAGGCAATACCTGAATTTGGCGCCGAGAGGAGGGGGGCTATTGTAAAGTCCTATGCGAGGATATCAGACGTACCCATTACCATGCATAGTGGGGTTAAGAGAGCTGACATCCTCCTAGTGCTCTCACCTGATTTGATAAACCTAGTTGATCTAAGTAGCCTACTGAAGGGCTCAGACTCAGTACTGATTATCAATTCGCCTAACCCGGTCAAACTGGGTTACAGGGTATATTGGGTCGACGCAACTGAAATAAGCGAGAAGCTGGGCTTAGTCATGGCTGGTTGGCACATAGTAAGTACCCCCATGCTAGGTGCCTTAGTTAAGGTTACGGGTATAGTTACGCTTAACTCGCTCATTTCCTCACTGGGTGAATTAATAGGTAGAGGTGACTACGTTAAGTTGAATGTTGAGGCGGTTAAGATGGGGTACAGCATGGTTAAGAGTGAATAGCCATGAGTAGCGTGAGCAGTAAGTACGTTAAGTACATACTGTCGAAGCCAATGATGGGTGCCGGTGGTAAGACAGGCACGTGGAGGGTTCATAGGCCTGTTATTGATGCTGAAAAATGCATTAAGTGCGGTCTGTGCTGGCTCTACTGCCCAGAGAACGCCATTGACTGGCTTGAGGATAAGACTGTTGCCGTGGATTACGACTACTGTAAGGGTTGTGGGATATGTTCAGATGTATGCCCAGTTAGGGCGATAACGATGGTTAAGGAGGGGGTGATTTAGGTGATTAACCAGAGCCAAGTGTCAGGCAGGGGGATTAGGAGAATCATGGTTGGTGACCACGCCGTGGCCGAGGCCGTTAAGCTGGCCAGGGTTAACGTCATATCGGCATACCCGATAACACCCCAAACCCTCATAGTTGAGAGACTGAGTGAAATGGTTGAGAGGGGTGAATTGAAGGCCGACTTCATTAGGGTTGAAAGCGAGTTCTCAGCATTAGCCTCCGTCTATGGGGCGGCGGCAGCAGGGGCTAGGGCCTTCACCGCAACCTCAAGCCACGGCCTATTCTACATGTATGAAATGCTGTGGTGGGCGGCAGCCTCAAGACTACCCTTGGTTATGGCCGTTGTTACGAGGACTCTTGGACCACCCTGGAACATTCACGATGAGCACACGGACATATTGGCGATTAGAGATAGTGGGTGGATCATAGGTATGGCGTCGGATGTACAGGAGGTCTTCGACATGACCTTAACTGCCTTTAAACTAAGTGAAGACGAGAGGGTGCTACTGCCAGTGGCAATTGGACTAGACGGCTTCATACTTAGCCACACAACCGAACCACTTTACATACCGAGCCAGGAGGATGTTGACTCCTGGCTCCCACCAAGAAACCCCAAGGTACCCTACGTCATTGAACCTGGTGGTGAACCAGTAACACTAGGTAACCTGCCCAGGATGGACGTGTACCACGAATTACATAGGGCATATATGGATGAGGCAATGGATAAGGCCAAGAATGTACTTCATGAAGTCTATAGTGAATACGGCAAACTAACGGGGAGGTACTATGAACCATTGGTTGAATGTTACAGGTGCAGTGATGCAAAATACGTAGCTGTCACCATGGGTGCGTGGAGTGGGGATGCAAAGGTTGCCGTAGATGAACTGAGGGATGGCGGATATCCCGTTGGGTTAATTAGAATCAGGTACATTAGGCCATTCCCGGATGAGGAACTGGCAACATACATCAATGGGGTTAGGGGGATTGTGGTCTTTGATAGGGATTACTCAGCAGGCTTCGGAGGCGTGCTAGCAGGTGAATTAATGGGCTTAGTGCCGAGTAATGTGTCGTTTAAAGGTGTTATAGCTGGGTTAGGTGGCGTTGACGTATCACCCAGCGACTTCCGTGACGTAATCGTTAACTTCATAAACGATGTTGAGCGTGATGGTTACCTCAGGGTTAGGAAGTGGTGGTACATACCCAGTGTTAATGGGGGGTGATTAACAATGGTCACTATAAATGAATTACATAAGTACGGCAGAACCAAATTAATAATGCCAGGTACCGCGGCCTGCCCCGGTTGCCCACTTCAACTAGGCATGAGGTACCTGGCCATGGCCCTCGACGGCAAGTTTGCAATGGTAATACCTGCCGGTTGCTCAAGCGTAATACCTGGTACCGCTCCATATACAGCCTTCACAGTGCCAACCATGCATGTGCCATTTGCCTCAAGCCCCGCTGTGGCCAGTGGGTTAAGGAGGGCTCTTAGGATTAGGGGTGTTGATGGGCCTGTTGTTGTGTGGGCTGGTGATGGTGCATCAGCCGATATTGGCTTTGCATCCCTGAGCGGGGCAGCGTATAGAAATGAGGATATAATATACATTCTAGCTGATAATGAAGCCTACATGAATACGGGCATTCAGGCCAGCGGTACAACTCCCCCAAAGGCCTGGACCACAACATCACCCAGGGGGAAGACTGAGGGTAGGAAGGACGTGTCCTTGATAATGATTATGCATAACGTGCCTTACGTGGCCACAGCCAGCATAGCCTACCCAATGGACTTCATAGATAAGGTTCGGAGGGCAGCTTCAATTAGGGGTTTCAAGTTCATACACCTGCATGCACCATGCCCACCCGGTTGGAAATTCCCTGACAACTACACGGTGAGGGTGGCTAGGCTAGCAGTGGAGACCGGCATGTGGATACTTTGGGAGTATAACCAAGGCAAGTTAACAATTAGTCCACCCAGCATACCCTATAAGGATAAGGGTAGGCGTAAACCCATTGAAGAATACCTTAAGCTTCAAGGCAGGTTCAGCCACCTAACAAAGGAGGATATCGAGGAGATTAAGGCCGGTGTTGACAGGCAGTGGGACTTAATCCTTAAGCTCACTGAAATTTACAGGTAAGCGGTTACGTATTCCCCCTTCTAAGGTATTGATTATAGTTTAGTAACGGTACCTTATGTATGGTACTTAGTCACTGCAGCATGTACATTAAGCTTTTAAACAAGTAAAACTATGCATGAGTAATGAGGGCTATCGTTGTCAAACCTCCCAAACCTGGGGTTGAGTTTAGGGATCTAAGCCAAGCCATTAGGCATGGCTCAGGTACCGTCAAAGTAAGGATAATTGAGAATGGCATATGCGGCTCGGATAGGGAGATTGTGAGGGGTGAATTGGCCACTGCAAGGCCCCCTGAGGGTAAGGATTGGCTAGTGTTGGGCCATGAGGCGTTGGGTGTTGTTGAGGAGTCTAAGGACCCAAGGTTCAAGCCAGGCGACTTAGTCATGCCTATTAACAGGAGGAGTTACCATGGTAAATGCCTCAACTGCCTGGTTGGTAGGCCAGACTTCTGCGAGGCTAATGAATTCGTCGAGGCCGGTATGGTGGGTATGGATGGCTTCATGGTTGAGTACTTTTATGACGACCCAAAGTACCTGGTTAAGGTACCCCCCGGTATAGCTGACATAGCCATCCTGGCCCAACCCCTCTCAGACTTGGAGAAGTCCGTTGAGGAGATACTCAACATTCAGAGGAGGTTCATTTGGACGTGTGACGATGGGACGTACAACTGCAGGAGGGCCATAGTTTTTGGTTCAGGTTCAACAGGTATACTCATGTCACTCCTACTAAGGACCTTGGGTTTTGAGGTCTACGTGGCTAATAGGAGGGATCCATTGGAGAATGAGGCTAAGATAACTGAGGAGGCTGGTATAACGTACATTAATTACTCCGTTGAGGGTTTAGATAGGCTTAAGCAGATGGGCTTCGACCTGGTGGTGGATACCACTGGGGCATCAGCTTCATTAATAGGGCATGAGGTTGAGATGCTTAAGCCCAATGGGGTTCTCGGCCTATTCGGTTTTCCATCAGAGGGAGCATTAACACTGAGCAATGAAGTCATACAGAGGTTCATATATAAGTCAAATGTAATAGTTGGGCTGATAAATGGCCAGAAGCCCCACTTCCAACAGGCCCTAGCACACCTAGCACAGTGGAAGGCAACCTGGCCTGGGGTTGTTAGTAGGTTGATAACCAGGGTCGTTGATGTTAATGATGAAAAGGAGGTAGTCCAGGTGCTTAACCGTAAGGAGAAAGGTGAAATAAAAGTTAAGATAAAGTGGGGTCAGTGAAGGCATATTAATTAAACGCGCCAGGCTTAATATGTTCACTTAATCTCCCTAGGCCTTTCACCAAGCTTATCTTCAATAACCTTAATCAGTAGGTTAAGAATCTTAGTGTAAGGCTGCTTAACCCTAGTTACAAGCACGCCAGCCCCTGAATGGCCACCACCCTCGCCGTTTAGCTGATTAGCCAATTCGCTTAACACCACCGCCACGTCGAAGTTCCTTGAGCGTGCCACCACCCTGAGTTCATCGCCGTGGTCGGAGACTACGAATGCGGCATCACACCCCAGTTCAAGTAGCCTACTGGCCACTAAACCTTCATACGCGTTCACGTTAGTCACGCAAACTATCATTGACCTAACCCTGTAAGGCACCATCCTTATCGAACCCTTGATTAACGCTATCTTAGCTGATTCATCAAGCTCCCTGGCAAGTATGGCTAAGACATCACCGTAGTTTATTGAACCTATGCCTAGGAGCCAGGCCACCGTTTCGAAGGTCCTCTGGGTGGCCCTACTGAACCTATTTGTCTCGTTCACTATAGCTATTAATGCCAACTTAGCCATCAGGTCACTTGGCCTGTAGCCAAGCTCCCTCAAAACGTTGACGACGAGTTCAACCGTTGACGGTGAGGTGGGGTCTATGAACTCTAGGTCACCCCTAAATCCCCTAACCTCATGGTGATCAAACACCACCAACCTACCTCCGACGCAAACCTCAACTCCAAGCTGACTCCTGTTCGCAACGTCAAACATTATTGTTAAGTCCCCGCAGCCGCACCCCTGGCTACTGGGTGGTTCAATGCCCAGTCTCTCAAGTACCTGCCTAGTCTCCTTATCCACTTTACCGTGGTAGGTTAGGCAACTTGGTTTATCCAAGTCATTCAAGTAATCCCTAAATAAAAGTGCCGATACGAGTGAATCCAAGTCGGGGCTCCTGTGGGTTACTAATGTTATGCTCCTCGAATCCGCAATCATCCTACTGAGTTCATTTATCATCAGACGGAAGTCAGGTTAATGTTTAAAAATCAAACTCAGTAATACAAGTGTGGTAGCTTTTATAGAGACTGAAATTAAGGACTATGTTAAGGCGCTTAACGATAGAATCATAAGGTTAAGGGAGTTATCAACCAAGGTAAGTTCAAGGTTAGCGAAGGTTAATGTAAACCCTAGTTCACCAAGTGTACTTAGGTTTGAGGGTAATGAAATCTACATAGTTAATGGTAGTGATGAGGAGCAAATGGCAGGCGCACTAAGACTCATACTTGAACTTGCCAATCTTCAGGAGAAGGTGTATTCATTGGTTAGTTACGACTTAAATAGGGTTATTAATGAAAACGTTAAGGTAGCCGCAATTGAGCCACTAGGCCTACCAACAAGAATACTACTGGTGCCCAGTAATGCTACCAGTAATAAGTAAAGTTAGTCAATTACGTGATTATAGATTGGAGGTTGAGAGACTGTATGAAGCAATCAATGTTGAGCCGCTTAGCATCGACCAGGGGGTAGTTAATACAGTAATTAAGTTAATTACGAGGATTAGGCATGGTGAGAAAATGCTGATTAAGGGCAGTGACAGGGTTCTTAGGATTGGTGACGTGGACGTAGTGATTGCAGATACGGCAAGCCTAATGAATGGTTACATGAAAATGTACAGGGTATACGCAGAGAATGTGATGAGGATAAGTAGAGTAGTTGAGAGTTTAACCAGTGGTGATGCATTGGCGTACATAGACCCATTCAACGGCCTGGCAACCATATTAATGAACATTAACCTTGAACCATCATTAATGGATGCCAAGTCGCTAAGTAATGTGACCGACGTATTAAGCAAGCTTAACGCAACTGCAATTGAAAGGAAAACCGAAGTGGAGGCTGAGCATCTAAATATTGACCTTACAAGTCTAATGAACACGTTATCGGGCATGTCAAATTCAGTATACGTCGACATTAGTGATGAGGCATACTACATAATTAAAAATTACTTAAATGCTAGACTTAAACAATAATACTCATTAGTAGGTTTATGAGCTTTGCTGCATTTAGCCTAGATTAAGTCGTTTTAACTGGAACTGGTTCTGTTTTCCTCACCGCTTTCCTCTTCCTCCTCCCCAGGCAGTTTCATCAACCTTATCTCCCTCTTTACCGCCTGTCCAGTTAACTTATCCTTAAGCCTGCCTATAAGTTCATCAACCACCGCTAGCACCCTTTTCGATGCCTCAATGTCAGGATACTTAAGTAGGAATGGGATGCCTTGGTTATTAGCCTCGCTTATACGTGGATCCAGCGGTATCTCACCTAGGAATGGTACATTAGCCGCCTCAGCTATGCGTTTTCCCTCAGGTTCACCGAATATGTAGTAGGTCTTGCCCGTGTCTGGGCATGTGAAGCAGCACATGTTCTCAATTACACCGATAACAGGCACCTTAACCTTCCTAGAGAAGTCAATGGCTCTTTTAACAATCCTACCTGAAACATCACCCGGCGCGGACACAATTATGCTACCTGTTAATTGACCGCTCAGGGTTTGGGCTACGGTTAATGGTGCATCGCCTGTGCCGGGTGGTAGGTCAATGAGCATTACATCAAGGTTACCCCAATCAACCTTGGATAGAAAGTCCTCAATGGCTTTACCGACTAATACTCCCCTCCAGATCACGGCCGTGTCCTCGCTTGGGAGTAGGAAGTCTATTGAAACGATTTTAATGTTTAATGGACCATTGGCTGGTATTATCAAATCCCTCTTATCATCATAGTAAAGTGGGCTACCCACTAGGCCAAACAGCTTAGGTATAGTAGGGCCATATATGTCGGCGTCAAGGATCCCAACCTTCAAGCCCTTTAATGCGAAGCCTGTCGCTAATGATGCCGTTACTAGGCTTTTACCAACACCACCCTTACCACTCATAACGGCTAACTTAACCTTAATGCCACTAAGCTTAATGTTACCAAGGCCAGCGTTAAGCCTCACCTGCTGCTTCTGCGCCTGCGACTGCTGAACATTAACACGAATATCGGATTTACTGCTCATTATTTAATAAATCAGGCAAAACCCCTTATAAATCCTTCCATGCGCAGAAACCATTAGCGCAGCCGCACAGCAAATGCGGTTAATTGAAGAGTACTTTAATTCTTCGTTGCTAGGTTGAGACTCATAGCCCATTTTACATCAACTTCCCTGGAGCTGTTTCGGTTTTCTTGATTGTTTGTAGCATACATATTTACTAATGCCTAGGCCCTCTCAGGGCTGTTAGGTAGGCTGATGCTGTGTGCCTGTCTAGCCTATACTTTCTCATGGCCTCTTCGTGTTTTGTCAAGTTTGTTGTTTCCCTTGGGTTCACGTAACCAGCCCTAATCGAGTACAGCGGTGCCTTCAATGCTATCTTCTCGATTGTTCCTATTTGGGTGCTCAAGCTCACTTTGTTGAAACATCACCCAATCACCCAATCCAACACCCCTAAAGTCAACATCCAACGACCTACATGACTCATAAACACCCATCACCAATGTCACTACACCATCAGCATACCTACGATTCGGAACAACCCCATAGGCTATTCCCCTAAACGCATTCACCCAACCAAGTTCCCAAGACCCACAGAGGCAAGAAACCCCAACAACCGTTAAGGAACCACCACGGTGAGGGGCCCAGGGAGACCGCCGAGAAGCAGCCGGTGGCAAAACCACCGCCTCCGGAGAGACAGCTGACAGCGAGCTAAATAATCATGGGACCCTCATGAATGATATTGAGGAAACCAGGAGTAAATCTGAATAAAACCTCAACCCCCTATCCATAAGGTTAAGGATCCATCAGTAGAGGGAGAAAAACTTAAAAAATAATGTAACCACCATTGTTAATGAGGGGCCCGTAGCTTAGCCTGGTAAAAGCGCCCGGCTGATAACCGGGAGAACGTGGGTTCAAATCCCACCGGGCCCACTAATCCATACATAGTGTTTATGGTATTGATTTTCTCAAGCGTAACCGGGTTTACGTAATGGTACATCTACCTAGCAATCCAGTAGGAGACACGGCAGGCGGCTAAAATAAAAATGTTAGAATGTTAGTAAGTTCGACTTTACGAAATTGAAGTAGATTTTTATTGTTCTCCTTAGTAATGTTTTTAAGTTTATGTTCCTTGTCCGTTTTTATGGTTCTTGAGTTTCTGCGTTTGGCCGTGGTTCATGATGACTGGTCTAGGTTCACGGAGGGTATTGACGCCTTTGTTGATGTAGCCTCCTCAATACCCATTGCTGGTACTGGTGTTAAGAGGTCTATCCTGGTTGTTTCATCGCCTAGGCTTGTTGAGGTTAAGCGTTTAATGGGTTTGGTTAGGGGGTTTAGGGGTGTTAAGTCCGTTGGGTTGGTTAGTAGGTATGCTGCTAGGAATAATGTGGTTGCCGTTTTAAGCACTGTTAGGTTGTTTAGAGGTGGTGTTCTTGATGCTATCCTCAATCATGGTTCATACTACTATAGGGAGTTTATTCAAGGTGGTTTAGAGTACTGGTTTGTGGTGACTGGTGATGCGGGTAGCCTTATAGGTGAGTTGAGGGGGCATGCTGACGTTAAGGTTATTGAGCGTGTTGATGCCTTAGAGGTCGCTAGGCGTATTGGTAAGGGGAGTTTGACGAGGAGGGAGTTGGATGTGCTTAAGGCTGCATACGATGCAGGCTACTTCAATTGGCCTAGGGATTATGGTGTCAACTTTATTGCAGGTAGGCTGGGTGTTAGTAAGACAACGTTTATGCAGGAGTTGAGGAATGCTGTTAGGAAGCTTGCTGAGAGGGAGCTTAACAGGTGGGGTTATCCCTTAACCTAAACCTTACAACCCCTACCTTGGTTGGCTTTACATTTAAATATAGTCTTAGGTGCATGGTTTCTGGTGGTTTGCCCTCAGTGCATATTTAGGTTGAGGAGGTTTGTTGGGGTTGTTCAAGATCCGCCAAGTTTTGAGCCTGGCTCTTGGAGGGGTGCCGGTGACTTGCTTATTGACCCTGTTAACCGTGAGTATTGGTTGACTAGTAGGCCTAGGGTTGCTGGGCCTAGGGGTTACGGCGTAGAGATATGGTACTCAAACAACGGTGAGCAGTATACCCTCGTCAGCTTCCTGCCTAAGGAGGAGGTTGCTAAGATGGCTGGTACTAACGTGCTTAGCATTGAGAATAATCAACTGGTTCAAGACCCATTAACCGGCAGATACCACCTATACATGTCGCTTGACGTTGGTGGTAGGTGGGAGACTTTCCTAGTCACCTCAGATGACCCACGTGGACCATGGAGCCCAGTGGGCTTCGTCATTAGGACTGACCGTGATTACGATAGTGCTGAGGCTAGGGACTGCACCATAAACGTCATTGACGGTAGGTACATTGCACTATGCAAGGCAGTTAGGCAGGGTGACCAACCACACGCATACACTGAGCTATTAACAAGCAAAGACGGCATTAATTGGGTTAAGTTAGGCCTACCGACGATTGATGGTAAGCCTCAGAGGCCTATGCCTGATGCATTCCTACTAAACGGAGACATAGTACCATCCGCATATGGGCCAATGTTCATAGGCACCGTGACTACCTTCGTCCATAATGCCCATGTCACCAAGTATTTTGGGGCTTATGTGATTGACCTGAAGGGTGTTAACCTTGAGGAGGTTTTCATGGCTGAGTGGAAGCCAGGCTCAATGTACGAACACCCAGAATACCCAATACACACGTACTGCAACGTGGTAAAGGACCCATTCACCAACGAGTGGAGGATACTCATAGAGGCGATAGACCCAAGGTACACAAAGGAGATTGGAGTAGACACAGAGGTCGACAGAGTACTACAATACAAAGCTAAGGCAACGGAATAACATAACCAGGCCTAATACTAGTCAAAATAAACATATCTTAACCAATTAACCTATTAACACGCATGCTTCATCAATGTTGATGGATAAGCCAATAGGCATAATACATGGCGTTGATGGTGTTAGGAGGATAAGGTTCAGAGTTTTTGATGACGCATCGGTTTGGATTGGGCAATACGTAGTCACCAGTGAGGGTTACCTATGCAGGGTCTCTAGGATTGAGAGGAGGAATTACCTAACTGATGACAGGATACTTGCGGAGATGAACAGTTTCGATAGGGTTGAGAGGCTTAAGAAGTATGGGTTCAGCCTGGAGTTAACCTCAACAATAACCC
>Ga0081473_123179_pt1 | contig 16125 bp, 16 predicted proteins | sample CisSprmetagenome_FD_70977 | JGI IMG/M metagenome (GOLD analysis project Ga0081473, IMG submission 70977) | Hypoxic/sulfidic aquatic microbial communities from Cistern Spring, Yellowstone National Park, USA v2 (version 2) | ecosystem: Environmental > Aquatic > Thermal springs > Hot (42-90C) >...
CGGGACAGCGGGAATCTTGAGCCAGCTACCCAACAAGCGGTTAATCGTGAGAGGAAACCGATGAGGGGTAGGGCAAAGTCCCTACAAAAAAGCTGGCGAGTTCTTTCCGTAGCCCTTGCGGTTTTGCTTGCCACTACTTGCCTTGAGTGGTGTAGGGACCACTCTCCCTTGAAGCGTGTTTTGGTTTCAGGGGATTGGGCAAGGGTAGTCCCTCCCTTCCAGGTCAGGGGACGACTGCAAGTAATTGCAGTTTTATACAGTTTGGGTGACCTGGATAGGGTATAATTAAGACATGGTAGATGAGATCATAAAACGCCTTGAGAATGTCTTTCCGGACAAGCTGGAGCTTAACTTTAGCACGCCCTTTGAGTTGGTGGTGGCGGTGGTTCTTTCCGCCCAAGAGAGGGACGCCAAAGTAAACGAGGTCACAAAGGAGCTCTTTAAGAAGTTCAACACGCCCCAGCAGTTTGCCAATGCAAGCTTGGAGGAAATAGAAAAAGAAATAAGCAGTATAAGTTTTTACAAAAAGAAGGCAGAGTATATAAAGCAGATAAGCCAAATATTGGTGGAAAAGTACGGGGGAGAGGTGCCAAAGAGTATAGAAGAGTTAGAAAAGCTCCCTGGCATAGGCAGAAAATCCGCCAACATGATCCTTTACAACGCCTTTGGTATAAACGAAGGAATAGCGGTAGATAGGCATGTTTTGAGGGTCAGCCAAAGGCTCGGTTTAACCAAACAGCAGAAACCAGAAAAGGCAGAGCAGGAGCTTATGAAGCTTGTGCCAAAGGATCAGTGGGGCAAGTTTTCAAACCTACTCATTTTGCTCGGAAGATACATATGCACCGCCCAAAAGCCCAAGCACTCCGAATGCCCTCTCTACGACCTTTGCCCTTCTAAAGGGTTATAACCTTGCCCGGGTTGAAGAGATTTTTCGGGTCAAAGACCTTTTTTATGCCCCTTAGTATTTCCATGCCCACGGGACCGAACTGATACTCCAAAAACTTCCTCTTTGTTAAACCCACACCATGCTCGCCCGTAATGGAGCCGTTGTACCTTAAGGTGATCTCAAAAATCTCATCCACCGCCCTTTCTGCCCTCTCTTCCTCTTCCTTGTTTTTCTTATCGTAGAGCAGATTTACATGGAGATTACCGTCTCCAATATGCCCAAAGATCGCCATCAAAAGCCCATACTTTTCTGCCACCTTCCGATAATCCCTTATGGCTTCCGAAAGATACACCCTTGGCACCACCACGTCCTCGTTGATCTTACCAGTTCTCAGGTTCCCCAAGGCGGGTCCCAAACTCTTTCTGGCAGTCCAGAGTTTTTCTGCGGACTCCTCGTCCTCTGCCACCTTTACCTCCAAGCCCATAGCCTTTGCCAACCATTCCACCGCCTTTATGTCCTCTTTGACGCTCTGAGGAGAGCCATCCACCTCCACCAAAAGCAACGCAGAAACATCCTTTGGCAAACCAACGGGCTTAAACTCCTCCACCGCCCTTATGGCATCCCTGTCCATAAACTCCAAGGCAGATGGGAATATACCCGAGGTCATGATCTTCGTTACCACCCTTCCCACATCCTCCAAGTTATTAAAAAGGATCAGTGCGGTCCCCCTTGCCTTTGGCTTTGGTATGAGCTTTAGCACTGCGGAGGTTATAAGCCCAAGGGTTCCCTCCGACCCTACAAAAAGCTTGGTTATATCGTACCCCGCCACATCCTTAATAACTGGGTTGCCCGTTTTTATAACCTCTCCCTCTTTTATAACTGCGGTCAAGCCCAAGACATACTCCCTTGTAACACCATACTTTAGACACCTTGGACCCCCTGCGTTCTCCGCAATGTTGCCCCCTATGGTGGAATACCTAAAGGAAGATGGGTCCGGTGGATAAAACAGACCAAACCTTTCCACCTCCTGCTGAAACTCGTAGGTTATAACACCCGGCTCCACCACTGCGGTAGCATTATCCACGTCTATTTGAAAGCGGTTCATTCTCTCAAAGGAGACCACCACACCCTTTTCCAAAGTAGGCACCGCCCCACCCGTCAAACCAGAGCCCGCACCCCTGGGAAATATAGGGATATCCTCTTCGTAGCACACCTTTACCAACTTCTGCACATCCTCCTGAGAGGTAGGAAAGACCACCGCGGAGGGCAAAGCCCTTTCTATGGGTATAGGTGTGGCATCGTAGGAGTAGAGCTTTCTCTCCACCAACGAAGTGGAGACCTTTTCCCTTCCAAGCACCTCTATCAGCTTATCCACCGGTTTTTTACTCAACAAACCAAACATGGGTTAAATTTTACTTCCTAATGGTCCTTGCGTGTATGATGTGGGGCAGGCAGGAGAGGGAAGGGTTTTCTCCGGAGAAAATTCTGTGGCTTGTGGATAGCCCACATCCCCACTGGATAGAGACCCAAAAGGACAACCTAAAACTTGACTTCAAGGAAAGCGGTTTTAGACAGTTTGTGTCTTTGAGTTCAAAGTATCTAATTACCGATGCTATGCTCATGTTTGGGCTAAACTACGCCAACTCCAAAGCCAAGCTTGTAGAAGCCCTAAACCCTTTGCGTCTGACCGTTAGGGTAAATCCCGGCAGCTATTTGGGCATAAGCCATCACTTTTTGGGCGCACCCTTTGAACTGGAACAGGACGAAATCCTAAGGGAATTTCTAAACTCCGCAAGGAAGACCTTAGAAGAGGAAGGCTTTGGCTTGAGTGTAGTTTTAATATCTTACAGCCCCTACTTGGAGGACCTTTTGCTCTCCAACTTAGAACGGATCAATGGCTTGAGCTACAAATTTTACGGAGACACGCCATGAAGAACTACAAGGGCATCTTCAGTAAAATGGGAGAGCAGTTGGTGGAAAAATACATTGAAGACCTTAAAAAAGAAATCCAAGAAAAAGGAGAAGATCCTGAGCTTTTGTTCAAACTGGGCGTCTGCTACGTAAGGGTCAAGCACATAGACAAAGCAAGGGAGGTATACAAAAGGCTGAAGGAGATAGACCAAACCAAGGCAAAGGAGCTCTTGGATATAATCTACGAGGTTTAGGGAATAAGCTTCTGTATTTATTTGCTAAACTATATAACGTGCAAAAGCTAATTTTTTTGACAACCCTTTTTATGTTCCTGTCCATATCTCTGTTTGAAGGGCTAATTATAATCCTGACCGCATACACCTTCTACTCCATCGCAAGAGGTGGGCTAAAGCCTTATGGGAGACTATTCTTCCCTCTGCTTCTCTACGCCATCCCCACCTTGTTATCAACCATTTTATACACCCCCTCCCACTTGGGAAAGGGTATAGAAAGGTCTCTGTTTTTGCTTGTGTATCCTTTGGGTGGCAAAGAAAGGCTTGATTACGAGTTTTTTAAAAAGTTCAACCTCTTTTTGATAATGGCGGGCGTTCTTTTGATCCCTGTGGTTATCTATAAGTTTCTCAAAACAGGAGAGCCCGCTCCCCTTTGGGGTGGCTGGTTTGAAGTGGGACTGCTCTATTCCTTTTTTTCCTTATGTGCTTTAGCTATGTTTTTATACACCAAAAGAGCCCATTACCTTTTACCCTTCTTGCTCTTTGTGGGCTTTGTGTTTTTTAGCATGAGAAGGTCTGCCATGCTTGGTTTGGCTATCACGTTGATTTTCCTTCTTTACCTACTCAGAGGTTTTGTCTCCAAAAAGGTCTTAGCCTTTGTTCTGCTTTCCTTGACCTTTGCGGGTTCTTTGACTTTTGGCATTTTGGTGGAAAAGGACCCCCGCTTTGCTATTGCTTGGGAGCTAATAACGGGCAAAAGAACCTTAGACGACCAAACCCTCAACGTCATATCAAGTCTGAGGTGGGAGATCTTCAAAAAGGGTTTAGATGTTTTGCAAAAAGACATAAAGGAAAAGAACTACTTGGAGCTTTTGATAGGGCACGGCATAAACTCCGGCTACTATCTGGAGCCCAAATCTCCCGTGGGTGGTACCTATGAATCTGTGTTTTTACTTTCTGAACTCATAGAAAAGGGTGTCCTTGGTCTTGCGGGCATTCTGTGGCTTTGGTTTGCCTACTACTCTCTCTTTTTCAGCTTCAAAATAAGGCAAAGAGAAGACCTTTTACTCTTACCTTCCTTATCTTTCCTGTCCGTTTTGCTAATTGGTAGCATATTCACCGGCTTTTGGGATGCTATGCTTCCTTGGATACTTCTTATGTTTAGGGTAGTGGAAAGGCATGGAGAAGGACATTAAAAAAATACTTCTCATTATGGGACATTCTGCGGGCGTGGGTGATATGCTAAGGGCTTCTGCAAGCTGGAGGGCTCTAAAGAACAAATTCCCAACCGCAGACTTGCATCTTCTATTCCTCACCAAGGACCCCGGCTATGTGTCCGAAACATTAATATCAAAACACCACCTTTTAGCTTCCTTTCATACCTTAGATAAAAGGCTAAAAGGTCTGAAGGATTGGATAGAGTTTTTCAAGGGCTTTGATAGGCTTGTGAGAGAGCTAAATCCTGACCTGATCGTAGATATGGAGCCACACGGCTTAAAAAGTTCCATGCTATGCCTGTATGCAAGGCTAAAATACAAAATTCCATCCGTAGGCATTGCAGAATTCCCGGGCAGAGGTCTCTTTTACACCCACAAGGCTCCCTCCAGTAGGGTTGTGTTAAAGAGTAAGGATTATACAGACAGGTATTTTGTGGTTCTAAAGGCTTTTGGTATTGAAAGGGAAGGACTACCAATAGAGCTGGAGGAAACCGAGGAAGGTAGGCAATTTAGAGAAACCATGAGAAGCAGGTTTTCCATACCGGAGGATGTCCCCCTTTTGGGCTTGAACATAGGTTGTGGAACCCCCGACGCCCTCTGGAAAAGACCCAATTTAGAACTGCTCAGAGAAGCAGTGCACAAAGTCCAACAAGCTACCTCATCCTTTTTAGTCCTAAGCGGAGCAAACTTTGAAGCGGATGTAAACGAAAGATTTTTGGAAGGCTACCACTTGCCCGCCCTAAACTTGGCAGGAAAAACCAACATATTAGAGCTTGTGGGTCTTATAAAGGCATGCAGGCTTTTTATATCCTCCGACAGCGGACCCTATCATATGAGCGTAGCCCTCAAAGTTCCCACATTGGGCGTTTTCGTCAAAGACTTTCCCTACTCCTATCACAACCACCCTTGGGTGAGGAATGTGGTTCTACAAAGCCACCAAGACATAGAGAAATTTATCTCCTCTGCCCTTGAGCTGTGGAAATACCCTTCAGGATAAAATACATGCATGCTTAAACTAAAACCTGAATCAATAAGGCATGCCATAATCAAAACCTCCACCATAAACCTACTTGCAAGAGGCTTCGGATACCTAAGGCAGTTAGCTATAGCAATACTCCTTGGGTTTAGCTATCAAACGGACGCCTTCTTTATGGCTTTGTCCCTTCTTGGCATTTTCCTTATCTTTGTAGATGTCTTTGACTCCATCGGAGTTCCTCAGCTTGTTTTTGCAAGAATGAAAAGCGAAGAAGAGTTCAAAAAACTTGCAGGACTTCTTCTCACATTTACCACCATATTAGCCTTTTCTTTAACCTTTATAGCCTTAGTGGGCATTCCTCTACTTTCCAAAATAGCGGTTGGCTTTGATCAGAGAACAAAAGAAGCCACAGAATTTCACCTTTTATTACTCCTTCCCTATCTTTTTTTTAACTTCTTCTTCCATCACTTTGGTGCAGTCTTAAGAAGCTTAAGGTATTTTACTCCATACTTTATTGGAGAGTTTATTCTTTCTTTCTTCTCTTTTCTTTTTATAGCGTTAGGGCTTTACCTTTTTCACAGTCCCTTGGTTCTTCCAATAAGCTTTAGCCTTTCCCAGCTTGTGGCAACCCTGTATATTATCTTCGTTGGCAAGGAGTTTTTACACTTTAGTTTTTTTATAGACAAAAGGGTAAAGGAAATACTTAAGCACTTTGTTTTTCTCTCTGCACTGTATGGAGTTTTCCACCTTTTCATCTTGGTAGATAAAGCTTTTGTCTCTTTGCTCGGAGAGAAGGGCGTGTCCGCATTAACTTACGGTTTAATGGTTGCCTTTGCCTTACGAAGTGTTCTAAGACTTGAACATATGGCTATTACATCCCTTTCCGAAACAAAAGCAAGCATTCAAACTTTGAACAAGTTTTTAAAGTTTTCCCTCCTTGTTTCTCTACCCGTCATGCTTTTTCTGTTCTTCTTCCCAGAGATTCCCGTTTTTTAACTACCTGTTTGTAGTAGTTTATAAGCTTGGAATAGCTGGGATATGCTTGGGAACTTTTTTGTCTATACCTTTCCTTGCGAAATATCCTACAGGATCTTGACACGAAAGTTAAAAGTGAGAAAATAGATTAGAACAAGAAACAAGGGATAAAATCAAATACATTTAGTGTAATTCTTGCTGTATATTTCATCCCATTCTTCAAACTCTTCTCCAAGCGCTTTCTCTATTTTTGCACAACTCATAGCTGAAAAGTCCGGTCTCTTGGCGGGAAGATTAAAGATTTCTTTTTCTACTGGTATTAAAACTTTTTCTATTCTAAAAAGCTTCAAGGTTAGCTTTGCCCATTCATACCTCGAGGCGTAACCTCTTGGCACAAGATGGTAAATACCAGTTAAGCCTTTTTCCAGAGCCTTTAGTGTTTTTTCCACTATAAATTCTGTGTAGGTGGGGACGGAAACTTCGTTGAAGGCTATCTGCAGGACTTCTTTCTCCCTTACCCACTGAAGGAGTTTATAGATGAAGTTTTGTTTTCCCTCTCCATAGACCCAGCTTACCCGAAAAATTAGATAGTTTTCAAGCACTTGTTTCACAAGCTCTTCTCCCAAAAGTTTGCTCCTTGCATACTGGTTCAGCGGGTTAGGAGAGTCTTCTTCTGTGTATAGTCCTTTTTTTATTCCGTCAAAAACATAGTCTGTGGAGTAGTGTATAAGCTTGGCGTTTATCTCTCTGCATGTTATGGCTAAGTTGTATGGTCCTATGGCATTGGTGCTAAAGGCTTTCAATATTTCAGTTTCTGCTAAATCTACCTGATTGTAGGCAGAGCAGTTAATGACTACAAAAGGGTTTATTTCTTTTAGTGTTTTATAAACCTTTTCAAAGTTAGTAATGTCTAAATCTTTTCTCTCTAGGGCTACAAAGTCTATACCCTTTGAAGAGAGCACCTTTAAAAATTCCTTCCCGAGCTGTCCGCTGGCTCCTGTAATGAGGACTTTTCTCATGATTGATAAACCAGTTGCCAGAATTTGCGAAGTTCTCCTTCAATTTTCTTAACCCAGTCAAGGTGACTTAAATACCATTCAACGGTTTTGCTTATACCTTCCTCAAATCCTACCTTTGGCTCCCAAGAAAGCTCTCTTTTTATTTTCTCCGCTTTCATAGCATACCTATAGTCATGCCCTGGTCTATCCTTCACAAACTTTATGAGACTTTCTGGTTTGTTCATAAGCCTAAGTATGGTCTTTACGACCTCAATATTTCTTTTTTCTTCAGGCCCTGCCACATTGTATATTTCCCCTTCCTTTCCGTCTTTGACTATCTTCAATACTGCCTCCGCACAGTCTTCTACGTACAACCACTGCCTTACGTTCATTCCGTTTCCATAAACAGGAATTGGTTCGTCCCTTAAAGCTTTCAGTATGATAACTGGAATTAGCTTCTCTGGATACTGCCACGGCCCGTAGTTGTTCGATGGTCTAACCGTTATCACTGGTAGTTTGTAGGTTCTATAGTAAGCCCTTCCGAGCATATCTGCGCCAGCTTTGCTAACCGAATAGGGAGAGTTTGGGTTCAAGGGAGATTCTTCAGTGAAATAACCCTCATCTCCAAGTTCTCCGTAGACCTCGTCCGTTGAGATGTTGATAAATCTTTCAACTTTGAACTCCTTTGAAGCATCGAGCAAATTTAAAGTGCCTTCCACATTAGACCTTATAAACCTCAATGGGTCAAGGATACTTCTATCCACATGGCTTTCCGCTGCAAAATGCACAATCACCTCAGGACGAAAATCCTCTAACACATCAAAAACAGCCTTTCTTTCTACCAAATCTACGTGATAGAACTTGTATTTTCCATCTACTTCTTTCAGCCTCTCTAAGTCCCCTGCGTAAGTTAATGCGTCCAAAACTGCAACATCCCAACCCTCTTTTACCGCCTGCCTTACAAAGGCACTTCCTATAAAACCTGCACCACCGGTAACTAACACTTTCAAAGCAAATCCTCCTCTGAAAGTTCTTTTAGCCTAGGAAGATTTTCGTCCTTCCTAGAAAGTATGATTTCATCTACCAAGTGAAGGGGCCACTCTATACCAATCGTGGGGTCGTTCCATATTATACCAGCGTCGTGTGCCGGTGAGTATTCACTGTGAGATACTTTGTATATGACTTCAGCATAATCGGAGACCACCAAAAATCCATGGGCAAAGCCGGGAGGAATCCAAAGCATGTGCTTGTTTTCTTCTGAAAGATAAACGCCTACCCACTTACCGAAGGTTGGACTTCCTACCCTTATATCCACTGCCACGTCAAATATGACCCCTCTTATGCACCTGACAAGCTTCCCCTGAACCGCAGGCTTCTTTTGGTAATGTAGCCCTCTCAAAACACCCTTCTTTGATGCGGAGTGATTATCCTGAATAAATTCATAGGTTATTCCCGCTTTTTCAAAGTCAGATTTTTTGTAGGCTTCCAAGAAAAACCCTCTTTCATCGGAAAAGACCTTGGGCTTTATAAGTATAACCTCTGGAATGGCTAAAGGTTCAAACTTAAAGGGCATGGACCGACTCCTCCGCCAAACTCTTCAAATACTTTCCATAATCTGTTTTTGAGTACCTTTTGGCAAAGTGTAAAAGCCTCTCCCTGTCTATCCAGCCGTTCCTGTAGGCAATCTCTTCCACACATCCTATCATCAAGCCTGTCCTTTTTTCTACGGTAGCCACAAATTCCCCCGCCTCCAAAAAGCTATCGTGAGTTCCCGCATCAAACCAAGCATAGCCTCTTCCCAAAAGCTTAACCTTAAGGTTTCCTTCTTTCAAGTATTCTTCAAGCAAAGAAGTAATCTCATACTCTCCCCGTGCAGAGGGCTTTACCCTTAAGACCTTTTCTGAAACCGTTGAGTCGAACATATACACCCCTATTACCGCATAGTTAGACTTAGGGTGCTTGGGCTTTTCTTCTATGCTTATCACTTTGCCCTCTTCGTCAAACTCAACAATGCCAAACCTTTCCGGGTCTGGCACATGATAGGCAAACACATAGGCACCGCCTATTTCTGTCACTTGGTTTTTAGCTTCTTCTAAAAGCTGTGGAAGTCCATGTCCGTAGAGAATGTTGTCCCCTAAAACAACCATTACTGAACAATCCCTTTCTAAAGTTTCGCAAGCCGTTTTCACTGCATGGGAAAGCCCCAAGGGTTTTTCTTGTTTTACATAGCTTATGTTCATGCCAAGCTCGCTTCCATCTCCCAAAAGCTTTTTAAACGCTTCTTCATCCTGAGGATTTACCACAATTACTACATCTCTTATTTTTGCGAGCATGAGTAAGGATAGGGAATAATAGACCATTGGTTTGTTATAGATAGGCAAGAAGTGCTTGTTAACCGTAAGAGTCACTGGATAAAGCCTTGTCCCCGAGCCCCCAGCAAGCAAAATCCCTTTCATATTTTTATGCCTCCAATTGAGGCTGTTCTGAAAATCTCTTATGTGGCAAAGATTGTAAAATCCTTCCTGTCTTCAGAGTTCCTTTCATTTAGCTCCCAAACAGACACCTAGCAAGCTTTGAAAGCTTTGCATAGGAAGAATTATATCACTTTTCAGAAGCTTTTCCTTAGTTTGTATTTTTAGAACAGCTTCCACGGTATCTTGATGCGGAAGCTAAAAGGCGGTTAAAATAAAAAGCAATGGATAAAGTTGAAGAAAGAGATAGGGATGGTATACTGAAAAATTATGAAGAATTTTTAAATATTCCAGAAGAAGATAGAATTGGAAACCTTTTTAAAATTTTCAGGAGACGGGCATGCTATGGGTAAGTATAAATACGAACCACTGATTTCAATAATTACCCTAACCTATAACCACGAGAACTATATAGCAGAATGTATAGAGTCTGTGCTGTGTCAAACTTATGAAAACTGGGAAATGATAATAGTTGATGACGCTTCCACTGACAAAACACCTTACATGGTGGAGCAATACGCTAAAAAGGACAACAGAATTAAATTTATAAGAAACGAAAAAAATAATGGTCCTTTATTTTTGGATGTAAATTACAACTTAGCCCTTAAAGAGACTAAAGGTGAATGGATAGGCTACTTAGAAGGTGATGATGTCTTTGTCCAGAAATCACTTGAAATAAGGGTGAATGCTTTAAATGAACTCCCAGAAGATAAAAGAAAGAATATCTCAATGGTCTACGGACGCTATGGAAGGATATGGATGGATAGTAAAAGGATAGACCTACCCATACCATACTATGAACATCCAAAGTATTCACCTATTATTAGAAATACTCCTGCTGGCATGGCTCTAATTTGGCTACTTCAGGGGTTTAATTTTATACCAGCAGCCGCAGTTCTGCTGAATAAAGAGAAGCTACTTAAAATTGGCGGTTTTAAACAAATACCAAGGGAAATAAGAGCTGTTGATTATTGCACATGGACTTTTTTAGCTTTGGAAGGAGAATGGTTTTATATACCTATGGTCCTATACTTTTGGAGAAGACATGCTAATTCTATAACTATGCAATATCACGAAGATATGATGCCATATTTTATACAATTTTCTGAATATTTTTGGGAGAAGTTTCATAAAGAAATCTTAGATATACTTAATGATAAGTATATAGAATTCGAAAGATGTGTTGGTGTTCAAGCCAAGTTAGAATTAGCAAAACTTGCAACCTTAAAGAGAGATTTTAAAACTTCTGGGCAACTATTAAAAGAGATAGCAGAATGCCCTTATATTGAAGATATATTCCCAGATATATTTAAGAAAAAATTAAAAGTCGTAAAGCTTGCACATTCTTTAAGACTGCCATTCGTTTTCAAAATAGGTTTAGCGTTTAAACGAAGAATTACGGAAAAGAAGTATGCAGAGTATAAACCTTTCTTTTTCAAGGATTTAAAAGATATTGATTAACCATGTGCCGAATAGTAGGCTTCATTGACTTTAATTTCAAAAACTCCTACTCCCTTGAAGAAACAATTACACTTATGCGTGATACTCTTGTTCATGGCGGACCAGATGATGCGGGAATTTTTATAGATAAAGACTTTCCCGTAGCTTTGGGACACAGGAGGCTTTCCATCCTTGACCTTTCTCCGCTTGGGCATCAACCCATGGAGTTTGAAAATTTAGTGATAACCTACAACGGAGAGGTGTATAACTTCAAGGAAATCAGAAAAGAGCTTGAAAAAGAAGGCTATAAATTTATCTCAAACTCAGACACGGAGGTTATCCTTAAGGCTTTCCACCGGTGGGGCTTTTCTGCAGTCCATAAGTTCCATGGCATGTTTGCCTTTGCTATATGGGACAAAAAAGACAAAAAGCTTATCCTTTGCAGGGATAGGATAGGCGTAAAGCCTCTGTATTACTATTACAAAAACGGGCTTTTTATGTTTGCATCGGAGCTAAAAGCTTTTCACAAGCATCCAAGGTTTGAAAAAAAGCTAAACATCACTGGGCTTTCTCTATACCTAAAATACGGCTACATACCCGCCCCCTATTCTATCTTTGAAAATGTCCATAAACTAAAGCCCGGACACTTTTTAGCCTTAGACCAAAAGGGAAACATTGAGGAATTCCCTTATTGGAAGGTAGAAGATTATTTCCTGAAGGGAAAGGAAGAAAAGGATAAGTGGCTAAAGAGGTCAGAGGAGGAACTGGCACAGGAGCTTGAGGAGATTTTAACGGAGAGCTTCAAGCTTAGGCTTGTCTCTGATGTGCCGGTGGGAATGTTTTTGAGCGGTGGCATAGACTCTTCCACCGTGTGTGCCCTGCTTTCAAAGGAAGGAATTAAGCTAAAGACCTTTACCATAGGTTTTTACGAAAAGGAATACAACGAGGCGGAGTATGCCAAAAAAGTGGCAGAGTATTTGGGAACAGAACATACAGAGCTTTACTGCACTCCAAAAGAAGCCTTTGAAATAATCCCAAAGCTACCAGAAATTTACGACGAACCCTTTGGAGACTCCTCTGCCATTCCTACTTACTTGGTTTCAAGGCTTGCCAAGTCTAAGGTAAAGGTCTCTCTATCCGCGGACGGTGGAGATGAGCAGTTCTGCGGATATACAAGGTATTGGTTGATTACAGACAGAATAGCCAAGCTGTCAAACTTTCCCTTTTCCAATCTGCTTGCCAACACCCTTGACTTCATCCATCCAGACCTTGCTTTGAAGCTTTACAACGCATTTAAACCAATTCTGCCAAAATACACCAACTTTAGGGACAAATACATAAAGCTTAGGAATGTCTTGAAGGCTAAAGATACTATGGAACAGTATGATTTAGCCCTTAGCTACTTTTTGGAGGAGGACCTTAAGCTTTTGGGAATAGAGCCATCGGAAGAGAAGCGGTTAAAGGATTGGATTTTGGTTGATGGGCTTGACCCATTTGCCTCAATGATGCTACTTGATTTGAAAACTTATCTACCTGACGATATACTCGTTAAGGTGGACAGGGCAACCATGAGTGTAGCCCTTGAAGGAAGGGAACCTTTTTTAGACCATAGAATAGTAGAATGGACTTCTCAACTCCCGGTGGAGTTCAAGTATAAAAATGGTGTCAGCAAGTATTTACTAAGAAGGGTTTTGTATAAACACATCCCAAAAGAGCTTGTAGAAAGACCAAAGCAAGGTTTTGGAGTTCCAATATATGAGTGGTTCAAAAAAGAGTTGAGGGAACTTTATATGGATTATTTGGACGAGGAAAGAATAAAAAAGGAGGAATTGTTTAACCATTTAGAGGTTAAAAGGCTTTTAGAAGATTTTCTTTCTGACAGAGGAGTAAATCATAACAAGCTTTGGTTATTGTTTGTATTTGAAACGTGGAAGGATAAATGGATGTAAAGCTATACTTTCTCATAAATTCCCTTGCAGGGGGAGGAGCGGAAAAGGTAGCAATAAGGCTATCTGAGCATTTACCAATGTCTGCATTTATTTTGCTTGAGCGTGATGTTAAATACAAAACAGATAAACCCATCTTTTTTCTTAGCAACCATTCAGCCAAAACAAGCCCAATAATAAAAACTTTAAGCATTATAACATATGCGTATAAGCTTTCAAGGTTCTTAGAAAAAACTTCGCTTGTAGTATCATTTTTGGAAAGAGCTAATTTTGTGAATATAATTTCTAAGCTTTTTAAGAAGCACAGAGCCATAATATCTGTGCATATGGACCAGCAAACGGGTCATCTTGGTTTAAGAAAACTGAACAAGCTTTTAGTAAGAATTCTTTATCCAAAGGCAGATCTAATTATAGCAGTTAGCCATGGAGTGAAGCAAAGCTTAATTAATCTTGGCATAGAGGAAGAAAAAATAAAGGTGATCTACAATCCCTATCCGATAGATGAAATAAGAGAGTTAGCAAAGGAGCCATTGGGAAGCTATGAAGAAATTTTTAAGCATCCTGCTTTAATCACCGCAGGAAGGCTAACAAAACAAAAAGGGCAATGGTATTTGCTAAGAGTCTTTAAGGCTTTAAAAGAAAAACACAAGGATTTAAAGCTTGTGATTTTAGGAGAGGGAGAGCTAAAGGACTATTTGGTAAAACTTTCTGAAGAGCTTGGACTAAAAACTTATGTTTGGGACAAAGACGAGCTTTCCGAAAGCTTTGATGTTTATTTCCTGGGCTTTCAAAAGAACCCTTTCAAATTTATAGCAAGGGCTAAGCTTTTTGTCTTCCCTTCTTTGTGGGAGGGTTTTCCAAATGCCTTGGTGGAAGCTATGGCGTGTGAAGTGCCTGTAGTATCTTCCGACTGCAGAAGCGGTCCAAGGGAAATTTTGGCACCAAACACGGATTTTAACTATAAAACCCAAAAGCCAGAGTTTGCAGAGTATGGAATCTTGATGCCTACTTTTGAAGTAAAATATAAAACTGCAAATGAACCCTTGGAAGAAAGGGAAATAATGTGGGTTGAAACTGTAGATAAACTGCTTGAGGATGAAAGCTTGAGAAAAAACTACTCAGAAAAAGCTAAGCAAAGAGCTGAAGATTTTAGAATTGAAACGATTATTCAAGAATGGAAGGAGGTTATTTAAGATGTTTAAGAGTTTTTTCAAATCTACATTAAAAGCCATTGGAAGAATTGAACCCGATATCCCTAAAATAAGAGCAATTCACAATCGTTTATTAAAACCAATATTCTTGAGCCTTTGCGGTGATACAGAAGAAATTACAGATGTTCTTGGGTTTAAAATGAAACTTCGTGTAAAGGAATGTGTTGATGGAAATCTCTATTTCGCACCCCATCTATATGATAGAGAGGAAATAAATTACGCTATGGTAGATTTTCCGTTGGATGGAACTTTTATAGATGTAGGAGCATATAAGGGCTTTTGGTCGCTTTATTTTGCAAGTAGATATCCTAATTCAACTATATTGGCAATAGAAGCCAATCCTATGGTATTTGAGATCTTGGTAGAAAATATTAAGCTAAATAAATTTTCAAATATAGTTCCAATAAACTATGCTGTGGCTGACGAAGAGGGAGAGGTAGAATTTTTTATTCCAAATAACAATAATTTAGGTGGTTCTTGTATTTTAGATAAAGATATTTTAGATAAGGAAGGATTTTCACTTAGAACAAAAGGAATGATTATTCATGTAAAAACAAAAACATTGCTAAATATACTTTTAGAACACGATATAAAAAATATTGACTTACTTAAAATGGACATAGAAGGTTATGAAATCAAGGTGCTTAAAAAGTTTTTTGAAACTTCTCCGACAAGATTATTCCCTAAAAAAATGGTAGTTGAATACATACATAATCCGGAAGTTGATGATTTAATTTCAAGTTATGGTTATAAACTTGTTTTTAAAACCCATTACAACTCAGTTTTTGTAAGAGATGAGTAGCTTAAGTCATAATCCAAAAGTCTCAGTCATCATACCAACTATCGGCAGAAAAAGCCTAATAAGAACATTAGAAAGCGTTCTAAATCAAACATACCAGAATTTAGAAATAATCATAACAGATGATACAGAGGGGGGCAAAGCTAAGCCATTGATAGAAAGATATTTGACAGACCCAAGGATTAAATATGTAATTAACACGAAATATAAACACGGACCAAGTGGGAATAAAAATAATGGATTAGATAACATTACAGGTGATTACTTTACTATTGTAGATGATGACGATATTATAATGCCAAATGCTATTGAAGAGCTTTTGAGTGTTGCTATTAAAGGAAACTATAGTATAGTTTGTGCCAATTGTGTAGATAATGTAGAAGGAAAATTTACCGGATTACATTATGGAATGAGTGAAGAACTTGTTTGGGTTGATTGGTTGTGTAGCAGATATGAAGGGGAATATTTTGGTATTATAAAAACTTCTATTCTGGAAAACGATAGATTTTGCGATGAATGTTGGGGAGGTGAGGGAATATTATGGCTTAGACTTTTTAAAAGAGCGCGGGTTGGTTTTTATTTACATAAGGCATTAAGAGTATATTCAATCGATAATCAAGATAGGGTTTCTTTTCAGTGTGTTGAAAAAGCAAAAAGAACGTATTTAAACTATGTCTTATTCTTACAAGAATTTGGAGATGATATTAAACATTATTGTCCCAAAAATTTTATTAGACACTCCTTGCTAGGGATTTACTACTCAGTATTGGCTGGAGAATATAGACAAGCTTTTAAGCTATGCGTAGATTCAGTGAAAGCCTGCCCAAAATTATTTTTTATACCTATCCTTTGGACATTATTTTGTATAATTTTGCCTAAATCATTTGTGATTCAATTTTACGAGAAATATTCAAAGAGATTTAAGAAAGTTTTAAAACAATTTCTGCTCGGAGGGCGTTTTAAATGAATAAATTTTTGAAGGACCTGAAAGCCGGCAAAGAAAAAATCTGCGTTGTGGGGCTTGGGTATGTGGGATTGCCCTTGGCGGTTAGCCTTGCGGAG
>Ga0081473_127782_pt1 | contig 16102 bp, 13 predicted proteins | sample CisSprmetagenome_FD_70977 | JGI IMG/M metagenome (GOLD analysis project Ga0081473, IMG submission 70977) | Hypoxic/sulfidic aquatic microbial communities from Cistern Spring, Yellowstone National Park, USA v2 (version 2) | ecosystem: Environmental > Aquatic > Thermal springs > Hot (42-90C) >...
CCGCAGCCCATACCCACACAAAGTTGTGAATGAGTGCGGAAATACCCCGTGGGTTAACAACGGTTGCAGAAAACCATATGCCTGGACCAGTTATAGAACCTGACACGTAAGAAAAGACAAGCAGTCCTAAAAGGTACTTTTTGATGTAGTCGTAGATCTGCGGCTGGTTTTCCCTGTAGGCTTTTGTAGCCAAGTATGCCAAAAGGATTGAGGCACCCACGGAGGTGTGGGATGCTAATACGTGAATGGCAGCTATTATGCCTATGATAGAGGCACTGCCCACTACGGGCACATACCACATAGGGTAAAAGCCCAACACATCCATGCTACACACCTCCTGTTAAATTGTCGTGAATATGATAATAAATTTAACATAATTTTTACCATTGTCAAGGGTTGAAGGAGGCGACCAATTAAGTAAAAAACGCGAGAGCCCTTAACCTTCTCGGCGGGTAGAAAGCTGGCTGTGGTAAAATACATTTAAATGCTTTGGCAAAAATCTGTTTTTGAACTGCTTGAACTCTTGAAAAGAAAGGAGGTCAAGCCCTCCGAGGTAGTTCAAGCCTTTTATGAGAGGTTCTCTCAGACAGAAGAAAAAGTCAGGGCGTACATCACACCCACCTACGAACAAGCCCTACAGCAAGCCAAGGAGTTGGAAGGGAAAAACCCAGAAGACTATCCCCTTTACGGCATCCCCATAGCTATAAAGGACAACATAAACGTGGAGGGCTATCCTACCACCTGTGCGTCAAAGATTTTGGAGGGCTACATCTCTCCCTACGATGCCACTGTGATAGAAAGGCTAAAGAAAGCGGGTGCCCTTATTGTAGGAAAGACCAACATGGACGAGTTTGCCATGGGCTCCTCCACTGAATACTCTGCCTTCTTTCCCACCAAAAACCCTTGGGATTTGGAAAGGGTTCCCGGAGGTTCTTCCGGTGGCTCTGCGGTGGCGGTGGCGGTTTTGTCTGCTCCACTGTCCCTTGGCTCAGACACGGGAGGTTCCATCAGACAGCCCGCCAGCTTTTGCGGTGTGATCGGACTAAAGCCCACCTACGGAAGGGTCTCTCGGTATGGACTTGTAGCCTTTGCCTCCTCCTTGGACCAGATAGGTCCCTTTGGAAGGAGAACAAAGGATGTAGCCCTTTTGATGGAAATCATTAGCGGGTATGACCCAAAGGACTCCACCAGTGCCAAGGTGGATGTGCCCAAGTTCAGCGAGGAGTTAGAAAGGGAGGTCAAAGGTCTAAAGATCGGCATTCCTAAAGAGTTCTTTGAGTTTGAGATGGAGGAAGGCGTTAAAGAGTGCTTTGATAACTTTGTAAAATTCTTTGAAGGGCTTGGCTTTGAAGTAGAAGAGATCTCTTTGCCCCACAGCAAGTATGCCATACCTACCTACTACATAATAGCACCTTGCGAAGCAAGTTCCAACTTGGCTCGTTATGATGGAGTGCGATACGGTTATAGGGCAAGGGCGAAGGATATAAACGAAATGTATGCAAAAACCCGGGACGAGGGCTTTGGACCAGAGGTCAAAAGGAGAATTCTTTTGGGCACCTTTGCCCTTTCCACCGGATACTATGAAGCCTACTACCTAAAAGCTATGAAGGTTAGGGCACTTATAAAGAGGGATTTTGAGGAGGCTTTCAAAAAAGTAGATGTGATCGCATGCCCTACTTCTCCAAGCACTGCCTTTAAGTTTGGAGAGAGAACTCAGGACCCTATAAAAATGTATTTGGCGGACATCTTTACAGTGAGCGTCAATCTGGCGGGACTGCCAGCCATCTCAGTGCCAATAGGAAGGGTAAATAACCTGCCGGTGGGCGGACAGCTCATAGGTAGAGCCTTTGACGAATCCACCCTTTTAAAGCTTTCTTACCTTTGGGAGCAACACTATAAACACTACCAAGAAATCCCTCTATGAGGCTTCTCTCCATAGACACCTCCTTTTCTTTTTTTAATCTGTCTGTGATAGAAGATGGCAACCTATCAATGCTATACTACGATGATAGCAAAAAGAAGAGCTTGGAACTTTTGCCCACCCTTTTAAACAAACTTGGTATAAAGCCCGAGGACTTTGACGCCTTTGCCCTCTCGGTGGGTGTTGGCTATACTACCCCCTTGAGGATAGGCATAACCTTTTTAAAGACCATAGCCTTTTTGACCCAAAAGCCATTATACACCTACGAGAATTTAGAGCTGATGCTCAGGTATGTGCCTGTGCAAGCACCAAAGACTGCCCTTTTGAGGGTGAGCAGTCATATCATCTACAGGGTTCAAAATCAAGAGGGCATAGGTCCCATAAAGCGCTGGAAAGGGGAACCTTTGGAGGGCACCACCATTGCCCTCAGAAGCCACTCTATAGACTTTGCGGACCTACAGCTTGATTTTTTCCCTTTTTCCGCCTACGGTGGGCTACTTTCCTACGAAAGGTTAAAGGCTGGAGAGCCCGGAGTGGACCTTTTTAGCTTGGAGCCGTGTTATATTTAATGGGATGAGGGTAGGGATAGTTCTTGGCACTACACCTATAACTCCCTTGGAATTTTGGGTGGGGGTAGAAAAAGATCATTTGATCCAGCTGGACGATGTGCTCTATGCGGAAACTCAACTCGCCAACGGACAGAAAGTCAAATTCTACGGAGTGGTGCAGGAGGTTCAAAAGTTTTTAGAGGGTGCCCAGTGGGTTTATGACGCCCACTTAGCTATACAGGGAGTGATACCAGTAAATGTGGCATACATAGCAAAGGTAGCTATCACGAGGGTTGAGCCGGAGTTCTTTGTCCCACCTTCTCCGGGAGACCCCGTTTATTTTGCGGAGGGTGAGGAGCTTGAAAAGGCTCTGTACTACGACCAGATGAAAGTAAAAATCCCCGCAGGTCTCACCCGCTCTGGACAGGTGGTTTATATCAACTATCACTTTTTGGACGGCACAGAGGGTGCCCATGTGTCCATATCGGGTATGTCTGGTGTAGCCACAAAAACCTCTTACGCCCTCTTTCTGCTATACTCTATACTAAACAAGGTGCAAGACCAAAGGATAAGGGGGCTTATCTTCAACGTGAAGGGCAAAGACCTTCTTTGGTTGGACAAGAAAAACAAAAACCTTTCCCCCGAGGACGAAAAAGCCCTAAAAAAGTTGGGTTTGAAGGCGGAGCCCTTCAAAGAAGTAAAGTTCTACGTGCCACCCTATGAAGGAAATCCAACGGTCCCAGATGCAGAACGTCAGGATGAAAAGGTTGTTCCCTTCTTCTGGAGCATAAGGGAGTTTGCAGAGGAGGGGCTTATTAGGTTCATGTTTGTGGAGGAAGATGAATCAAAGTCTCAGGTGCCCTACCTTGTGGAGAGGGTTGCCAACAAGCTGTACTATCTGGCAAAGAACAGCCCGGAGGGTAGGCTTCTTGATGACCAAGCAAGGGACATAGAATCCCTTGAGGACCTGGAGGAGAGGTTTAGTGAAGCCATAGAGCAGGCGGAAGGAAAAGAAAGGAGTCTGTTCAGGGAATGGTTTGGAGATGCGTCTTTGCAAACTGCCAGAGCCTTCTTACGCAGGTTCTCAAGGGCGAGCAGGCACATAAAAAGGTTCATTCAACCAAACATGTCAAGCCCTATAAACTGGGAGGAAAACAAGCTCTCTGTAATAGACATAAGCGGGCTACATCACATAGCCCAGATGTTTGTGGTGGGTGCGGTGCTAAAAAGACTCTTTGAAGAAAAGGAAAAGAGGTCCAACCCATACCCTAAAGTTTTTGTTCTTCTGGACGAACTCAATAAATACGCACCGAAGGAAGGCTGGAGCCCCATAAAGGATGTGATTTTAGACATTGCAGAAAGGGGGAGAAGTTTGGGAGTGATACTGATCGGTGCCCAACAGACCGCCAGCGAAATAGAGAAGAGAATACTGGCGAACTCCGCCATCAAGGTTGTAGGGCGGATGGACAGTAGCGAGGTACTCAGCAAAGAGTACGAATTTCTGGTGGGAAACTTTCGCCAGAGGGCCCTTATGCTAAAAAAGGGCACCATGATACTCTATCAGCCCGACATACCTTCTCCGTTGATGTTAAAATTTCCCAAGCCTCCCTGGGCAACCAGAAGGCAGGAGGTGGAGGAAGAAATTCATGTTCCTGAGGATTTTAATAACTTTTAGCCTCTTAGTTTGGTTTGCCTTCGGCGTGCAAGTAGCCTACAGAGAAGGAAACTATCCGGACAAGCAACGCATAGTTTTGCAGTTTGAAAGAAGTGTAGAATACAGAGTTCTGCTTTTGGACAATCCAAAGCGCATTGTGGTGGATGTTATGGAAAGGGTAGAGGTTCCCAAAAACATAAAGGCAAGGGTAGGATATCATCCCTGGGGCACTCGTTTCGTTTTTGATATGGATTATTCTGAGGTAAAAGCCTTTTCTTTGGAAGCACCCTTTAGGATAGAGCTGGATGTTTATAAGACAACTGCGAGCCCACCGCAGGAGGATCCCCTCCTTGCTATACTTGACCCCACTGTCCTAAAGATTATAGGTTATCAGGAGGTTAGAGGAGAAGGTGAAAGGGTGATATCCGAAAGGAGTAAAAGACAGGTAATCACCCAAAAGCGGGTGGTGGTTTTGGATGCGGGACACGGCGGACACGACCCTGGTGCAATAGGTTATAAAGGAATAAAGGAAAAAGATATAAACCTTGCCATAGTGCTTAAACTGGCAAAGCTCCTTGAGGAGGATGGAAGGTTCAGGGTTGTCCTTACCAGAGGGGATGACAGATTTGTGCCCCTTCAGGAGAGGGCAAACATAGCCCTTCGCAACAGGGCAGACCTTTTTGTTAGCATTCACGCCAACGCCTCACCAAAGGGCATTTCAGAGCACGCCAAGGGCACTTTCGTGTTTGCTATATCCTCCGAGGCTGCCCAAAGGAAAAAGCACGCAATAGTTAATAACGATCAGTATGCTGAGCTAACTCTTGGCACTGCAGATATACCTTACAACGTGAGAAAGGTAATGGCGGACTTGGCGATGGACGTAACGCTGTATGACAGCGTCCAGTTTGGTAATTTGGTTGCCAGAAATCTAAAAAAATACTTAGACAGGCATGTGGAGTTTAGAGGAATTCAAAGGGCTGGCTTTGCGGTCTTAAAAACCCCCGGTATACCCTCCCTTTTGGTGGAGGTGGGCTTTATAACAAACCCCCAAGAAGCCCTTTTGATGGCGCAGGAGGATTTCCAATATAACTTCGCAAAAGCCCTATATTCCGCCATAGTAGAATACTTCTTCTCCGGTAGCGTCAAGGAAGCCCGAAGAGCTTATGAAGCTGAGGCAAAACTCTCACAGTAAAACCAAGCTCAGAGAGTTCCTTTTGAAGTTCAAGAGCTCCGCCATAGTAGAATACTTCTTCTCCGGTAGCGTCAAGGAAGCCCGAAGAGCTTATGAAGCTGAGGCAAAACTCTCACAGTAAAACCAAGTTCAGAGAGTTCCTTTTGAAGTTCAAGGGCCTTCTTAAAAAAGACAGCCTTGTTTCCTTCCGGCTGGAGGACAACCTTACCTTCCTCAAGGAAATTCCTAAACTGAGCCTTCAGCAGAACTTCTATGCTTAATACATCATCCACTACAAACTTTAGCTCTTTGGCCTTTTGTAAGATTTTGGGATGGACGAACCAATGGGCAGACCACTTGGGAGAGCAGGTTATATGAAGGTTTTCCACCTTTTCCAAACCTTCTTGCCAAAGGGTGCCGTTGGTCTCAATCTGCACAGAGTAACCTCTTTGCACAAGCTCTTTAACCAGCGTAGCCAGCCCTTCTTGGGCAAAGGGCTCACCGCCCGTGATGACCACATGCCTTATCTTATACTCGGAGACCTTGTCCAGAATTTGTTCCACCTCAAGGCTCGCACCACCCTCAGAGAAGGAGAGGGCAGAAGGTTGGTCGCACCAAGGACATCTAAGGTTGCAACCCTGAAGTCTAATAAAAACAGCGGGCAGGCCTATTAGCAAACCCTCTCCCTGTATGGAGGGATATATTTCATTTACCTTCAGAGCGAGGGTTTCTCTAACTTGACCTCGTAGCATTCTATTATATCACCCACCTTTACGTCGTTGTAATCTTTGAGCTTTACACCGCATTCAAAGCCCCTTGCCACTTCTTGCACATCCTCCTTGAACCTCTTTAGGCTCTCTATCTTACCCGTGTATATTACCACGCCGTCTCTTATTAGCCTGGCGTTGGCGTTACGTACAATCTTACCATCCAACACATAGCATCCAGCCACTGTGCCCACACCTTTGATCTTAAAGGTAGCCCTAACCTCTGCAGAGCCCAACACCACTTCCTTTTGGACTGGTTTTAGCAGACCCCTGAGGGCGTTCTTAACATCCTCTATGGCTTCGTATATGATGCTGTACAGTTTTATATCTACCTTTTCTCTCTCTGCGGTTTCTTTTGCCTTTAGGTCTGGGCGTGTGTTGAAGCCTATTATGATGGCTTGGCTTGCCTTTGCAAGCATCACATCGTTTTCTGTAATACCACCCACCGCACCGTGAAGGATCCTTACGGACACCTCCGGCGTAGAGAGCTCTGTAAGAGCTTTCTTTAGGGCTTCCAAGGAGCCTATCGTGTCAGTTTTCAAAATGAGCCTGAGTTCATTTAGTTCTCCCTCCTCTATTTTCTTAAACACATCCTCTAACATTAGACCCCTTGAAAGCTTCTCTTGCTGTTCTTTCTTCTGCTTCCTAACCTCTGCGATTTGCCTTGCCTTTTTCTCGTCTTCTACCACTATAAAGGTGTCTCCCGCCATGGGCAGTTCCTCAAAGCCAAGAACCTCTACTGGTGTAGAAGGTCCAGCGGAGTTTAACTTTCTGCCCTTGTCGTCAAACATAGCCCTTATTTTGCCGTAGGTGGTGCCAGCTACCACAGGGTCTCCAACTTTTAAGGTTCCCTCCTGCACGATAAGGGTAGCGACAGGACCCCTTTGCTTGTCCAACTTTGATTCTATAACTGTTCCCTTGGCGGGACCCTCTACCCTTGCCTTGAGTTCCAAAATCTCTGCCAAAAGGAGGATATACTCCAACAGGGTTTCCACGTTCTGTCCTGTCTTGGCAGATACATCCACAAAGATGGTGTCTCCACCCCACTCCTCTGGGATAAGCCCCAACTCTGATAGCTCCCTTCTGACCCTCTGCGGGTCCGCACCGGGCTTGTCTATCTTATTGACCGCCACTATGATGGGAACATTGAAAGCCCTTGCGTGGTTTATCGCCTCCACCGTTTGAGGCATAACTCCATCGTCAGCAGCCACCACCAAAACTGCAATGTCCGTTATCTGTGCACCCCTTGCCCTCAGGGATGTAAAAGCTTCGTGTCCGGGAGTATCCAAGAAAGTGATCTTCCTACCATCGGGCAGCTGGACCACAGACGCACCTATATGCTGGGTTATTCCACCCTTTTCCCTTTCTGCTACGTTGGTCTTTCTTATAGTGTCCAGAAGGGTGGTTTTTCCGTGGTCCACATGTCCCATTACCACCACTATGGGAGGTCTTGGCAGTTTTTCCCAATGGTCTGGTATCTCTTCCTCTAAGGTTTCTTCTTCTTCTTTTTTGATCTCTGCCAAAAAGCCCAAAGATTCTGCCACCTGGAGGGCAACCTCCGAGGGCACCGTCTGATTTATGGTGGCAAGAACACCCTTCTTCAAAAGCTCCGTCATAACTACATTAGGTGGGACTCTCAAAAGCTCTGCCAGTTCTCTAACCGTGACGATTTCGGGTATTTGGACGATCTTTATTTCCTCTTCCTGCTCCTCCTTCTTTTGCTTCTTTTCAATCTGCTTTTCTAACTTTTTCAAAATCTGCTCTTCCTCTTTTTGGGCTTTCTTTTCTTCCCTGGCTTCCACCTTTTGTGTTGGTGGTGGGCTTGGTGGCTTTGGTGCTGGCTGGGCTACCGCCTGAGGCACAGGCTTTGGTTTATGCACAGGTTTCTCTTCTTTTTTGGGTGCAGGTCTTTCTTCCCTTTTGAAGGTTTCCTTTCTTCTTGCCTCCTCCTTTACCTTCTGTGGAGGTTTCTCTTCTTTTGTAGGTTCTTTTTCCTGAACACTTTCAACCTTTTCTTCTTTCTTTTCCTCTTTTATTTCTTGCGTTGTTTCTTTGCCAAAGTGGTCCAGCACTATTTGGATCTCTTCTTCCTCAAGGTAGGCAAAGTTGCTCTTTTCTATGCCCCACTCCTTTAGTACTTCTTGCACATCCTTTACCCTTACACCAAGCTTTTTGGCTAAATCTTGCAGTCTAACTTTCTCCATAACCTTATATATTCTAAGCCAAAAAAGACTGATGGGTATGGTTTAATAATCATCCACCAAAGGTATCACTGTCCCAGTGAGCAAAAAATTTCATAGGTTCTAAGCCCACATGCGTTAAACTATTTTCCCATGTTCATCTACGAAAGGGCGCATCCTGATGTGCTCCTGATCCATCTTCATGGTTTTGCCAGCAATGTGAAAAGTTCAAAGGTTTTAGCCCTGAGGGATTTTGCTTTGAAGAGCGGTAGGTTTTCCCTCTTTGCCATGGATATGGACTACCAGCATACCACCACTACCAGAACTTTGGAGGTTTTGGATGCTTTAATAAGGGGCTTTTGCCAAAAGTTCAAAAGCTTGGTGCTCTCCGGAAGTTCTCACGGTGCCTACGTGATTTTGAACTATCTTAGATTCTATCCTTCTCAGTGCGTCAGCAGAGCTCTTTTGTTCGCTCCCTCTTACTCTACTCTGAAACTAACCCTGGAAGAGGTGGGGCAGGAGTTAGCAAAGGCTTGGCTGGAGGGTAAAGAAGAGCTTTCCTTTACCGAGTGTGAGACAGGGCTTGAACTGACCATCCACAGGGAGTTTGCTCGGGATATTTTAGAAAAGGGCTACGAGATTTTGGAAGGAGATAGAGTTAATTTCCCTACAGAGCCACCGGTGGATTTGGTAATTGTTCATGGCACAAAGGATGAGGTGGTGCCCGTTGAACATTCAAGAATTTTTGTCAGTAAGGTGAAAGTAAAGGACTACAAAGAGGTGGATGATGATCATAGACTTAGTGGAACCTTTAAAACATTGATGGAGGAGCTTTTGCCATGACCAATAGGGAGCTTTTTGAGTACGCAAAGAGGCTTATGCCCGGGGGTGTTAGCTCTCCCGTTAGGGCTTTTAAGGCGGTGGGCGGAGAACCCATAATAGTTAGCAAAGGAGAGGGCAGTAGGATATGGGATGTGGAGGGTAAGGAATACATAGACTTTTTAATGTCTTGGGGTCCCCTCATATTAGGACACTCCCATCCGAGGGTAGTTAAGGCCCTCGAGGAGCAGGCAAAGAAAGGACTGTCTTACGGCATCACAAACCCCCACGAGATCACCTTAGCGGAGCTTGTGATCTCTGCTATGCCTTCAGTGGAGATGGTTAGGTTTGTGTCCTCGGGCACTGAGGCTACCATGTCTGCCATAAGGTTGGCAAGGGGCTACACGGGCAGAAAGTACATAGTCAAGTTTGAGGGTTGCTATCATGGACATTACGATGGATTGTTGGTAAGCGCAGGTTCTGGAGTTGCCACCTTGGGAATCCCTGGCACACCTGGAGTACCGGAAGAGATCGCAAGCCTTACCATAGTTTTACCCTACAACGATGTGGATGCCTTAAAGGAAACCTTTGAAAGATACGGACAGGATATAGCCTGCGTGATCGTAGAACCGGTGGCGGGCAACATGGGAACTGTCCTTCCAAAGGATGGCTTTTTGCAAGCTCTGAGAGAGATCACAAGACAGTACTCCTCTCTTCTTATATTTGACGAGGTTATAACCAACTTTAGAGTCTCTAAGGGTGGAGCCCAAGAACTCTATTCAATAGAACCAGACCTCACATGCATGGGAAAGGTCCTTGGTGGAGGTATGCCCTTGGGTGCGTACGGGGGCAAAAGGGAGATAATGGAAAAGGTGGCACCGGAGGGTCCTGTTTATCAGGCGGGGACCTTGTCGGGCAATCCTATGGCTATGGTGGCGGGCATAGCTACCCTTTCTGAACTCTTTGAGAAGAACCCTTACGACTACTTAGATGAGATCACCCAAACCCTCTGCGAGGGAATTAGTAGAATACTAAGGGACAAGGGAATACCCCACACCATAAACAGGGTGGCTTCTATGCTGACGGTCTTTTTCACAGACCAAGAGGTGTATGACTACAAGACTGCAAAAAGCTCAGACCTTGAACTCTTTGCCAAGTTCTTTAGGGCACTGCTCAAAGAGGGTGTTCTCATTCCACCTTCCCAGTTTGAGGCATGGTTTTTGAGCACCGCCCACACAAAGGAAGACATAGAAGAAGCCCTAAACCGCATAGAGAGGGCTGTTAGCTCAATTTAGGGCTCTGTATATGTAATAGTTTTCCAACACACGCTTTACATAGTTCCTTGTTTCACTTATGGGAATGGCCTCTATGAACACATAAGGGTCTGGGTGCTGGATAAAGCCTCTAACTCGCTCTGGTCCTGCGTTGTAGCTGGCTATTGCCCTAATCCAATCGCCCTTCCAGAGCTCTATCATCTCCTTTAGGTATGCGGTGCCCAAGAGTATGTTTTCCTTTGGAGAAAAGACATTGTTGGGAATTCTGTACCTTTGGGAAACTTCCCTCGCGGTAAAGTCCATCAGTTGCATAAGTCCCTTTGCACCGCTGGGAGATATAGCCAATGGGTCAAATAAGCTCTCCTGCCTCATAATTGCCCATATAAGGTTTTTATCCACACCAAAGGTTTTGTGAGCTTCCTCCACAAACTCCCTGTAGGGTGTAGGGTAGGCTACGTACTGGTATATATCAGACCTAATGCCAAACCTCCTAACTGCCAACCTTATGGCTAAAAAAGGGTCAAATCTTTGAATGGCAATGATGTCCGATGTGGTAAATTTGTCTATGTTCCTAAAAGCCTCCAAACGGGCGTAATGCAAAAAACCCGCTTCCGTTATGCTTCTTATAGTGCTTGCCATAGAGGTTTCCTCTGCACTGGCAAGAAATGCCTTTAACCCTCTGAGAGCCACCGATTCTCCCAGTTGCACCTTTGCCATCATTGAATAAAAGCCTGTACCCTTTGACGCCTTCAAAAGATACTCTCCCGCTTTTTGAAAATCCCCCAACTTTTCGTAGCTTTTGTAAAGCCAAAAGTGTGCCTGTGCCTTTTCCTCATCCGAGGAAGATAGGTTAAAAGCCTTCTGAAAGGCATCAACTGCCCTCTGGTAGTCCCCCAGTATGAAAAGAACCAGCCCTGATTGAAAGTGCTTTTGATAGCCCTCTTCCATCATAGAAAACCACTCCAAAGCCTTTTGGTAATCTCCCCTGTACAAAGAGATCCGACCTGCGTAAAATAAGGCTTGATTGTATTCTTCATAGCCTTTAAGCTTAAGGAGTGCCCTTTTAAACTCCTCCTCGGATACGTTAAAAACCACCCTTGCGTATCTTAAAGCTCCCTCCCTGCTGTTGCAGTCTTTGAGCACTTCCATGGCCTCTTTGTATAGCCTCAATCTTTCATAAGCCTCTCCCAGAAGGGAGCAAGCCTTGGGTATGCTCTGCAGTAGGCTTATAGCTTCTCTGTACTGTCTTCTTCTTATAAGCTCTTGTCCAACCTTTAACTTTTCCTCCTCAGTTAGAAAAACCTCCGGTATGTAATCCTTGAAGAGATGTGGAAGGTTCAACAGGGCGGTTTTTTTATCTAAGTTCATAGCCCTCCACAGGTGGGCGTATCTTTCCACATAGTCAAACTTCAAAGCTCTGGGATTGATCTCCTTCAAAAGCTCCTCAGCCCTTTTTAACTCTCCCCTCCGGTAGTATTCTTCAGCCAGCAAAAGCCTCAGATCATCCACAAAAACTGCGTTGGGATAGTCCCTCAAAAGCCTTTCACCCAAGACTAAGTCCCGCTTTTGTAAAAACTCAGATAAAAGGGCGTACTCCTGGGGAAGTTGGGAAAAGGCAAAGGAAAACAGCACAAAAATCAGAAAAAGTGCTACGCGATCCACGAGATAATCAGGTATATAAGTATAGCAAAGACAAAGTTTATAGCAATTAGGCTTGGGATTGCACTGAACTTACCTTTTCTGTATTGGAAAAAGTAGATGTATGCAAAATTTAGCACCATAAGGGCAAAGAGAAAGAGCTTTAGGTGAAAGAGGAAGTTGGAGGAAAAGTCCTTCCTGTAGCCATGCCATAGCCCAACGCCCGTGATGAAAAGAACGAGTATAGATAGCCATACGCCCAAAAAGAACCTTCCGTATAGATTTTGGACAAGGCTCTGCCTTGGACCCTCTGGCAAGCTTTTAAGGGAGGGTCTAAGAAAGAGCAATGTGTATGCCATCCCACCCACCCAAAGGGTGGCAAAAAACAGATGCAAAAAGAGAAGGCTCTTTATCATGGCTCTAAATTAACCTTCTTTACTTGAACCTTACCCTCTGCCAGTTCCTCTATAGCGTAAAAGGTTTTCTTTATGAGCTCTCTTTTTACCTTGTCCCTGACAAATATATCATCTCCCTCTTTAAGTAGCTGTTCAACCCTTTTTGCTGCAGCATGCACCAGCTCATACCTACTACTTACCTGCTTTAGGGCACCCTCTATGTTAGGTCTTCTGCTCATGGCTTACCTCCGTACATTCTTTTTCCAAAAGCTTTTTTATTTTATCATCTTTGAGGAACTTTGAGACATTCGCCAAAAAGTTCTTGGAAGTATATCTTGAAGACAGAATGATATTTTTGAGGGTTTCTACCGTTTCATCCAAAAATTCATTTACCAATATGTAGTCAAAGTGTTTTGCGCAGGAGATTTCCCACTCCGCAGTGCGTAAGCGCTCTTGGAGGTTTTCGTGTCCGTAGCCCCTGGTTAAAAGCCTCCTTCTGAGCTCCTCAAGGGATGGAGGAAGCAAGAACACAAGCACGCTGTCTGGGAAGTTTCTCTTTATGGTCATGGCACCCTGCACGTCAATAACCAAAAGGGAGTCGTAACCTTCCTCTTCGTTTTTTAAAACCTGATCCTTTGGCGTTCCGTAATAGTTGCCATACACCTTTGCGTATTCCAAAAACATGCCCTCCCTTATACCCCTCTCAAACTCTTCTACTGTAAGGAAGATGTAATCGACACCTTCCACTTCGCCCTCTCTTTTCGGTCTGGTTGTTGCGGTAATCACACGCCTTATGTCCTCCACGTTCTTTATGATGAAGTTTGCCACCGTAGTTTTTCCTGTTCCCGAGGGTGCAGAAAGGACAAAGAGCATGAAAAAATTATAAACTAGCTGAAGAAACTATAAGTGGTCTAACCCTGAAGGCTGTCCGCAAGCCTTCCAATACACGAACTATTTATTATGCAATTATCTTACAGACTTTGTCTGAAGGAGAGGGTTTTCCAGCCTTTCTGAATTTCTCACCCAAGGTCTTTTTTATTTTAAAATACTTTATCAATGAATTATGCGCCTCAGATATTAAACTACTTGGGAAGCGTAAGCACTGTTTCAGAGGTTTTCTTGGCACCGAATGCTTCTCCTATGGAAAGGAGGGAGGGCAAACTGATAAGATTTATGCCTGTAGTCCTTACCAGCGAAGATATAAGAGACACCTTAGTGGCGCTGAAAAGCCATGCATCTGGCTCGCCGCTGGGTCCCTTGGGAAAAGAAGGTTCTTTCTCTTTTGGTATACACAAAAGCGGACGTTTTAGGGTTACATACATGACCCAACGAGGCAGTTATGTAATATCCATAATCAAAACACCCTTTGAAATACCAACTATAGAAGAGCTTTGCCAAGATCCATCCTATGTAATAAAGGAGATAAACCGAATAGTAGGAGACCTATCTGGCAGATGTGTGGTTATAACGGGCAAAGATCATATAAAAGCTTCCATGTTTGCTTACTCTTTACTACAGCATGTTAGCATCAACTTTTCAAAGGTAATTTACATATTGGAAGAGCCTCTAAACTACCTTTTGAAGCATGGGAACTCTTTAGTTATACAGAGAGAGATAGGCACGGATGTGGAAACTTTGCAAGAAGGACTTGGAGACGCCGTGCTAATAAAACCTAATATCCTTTATATAGGCTATACAGAGCGTTTTGATGAGAAGGAGATAGGAGAAATAGTTAGAATTCTGGAAAGTGGGACGTTGGTATTCGTAAATACACCGTACATCAGCCAGCAAAAGCTAATTTATGACCTTAAGGACCTGGCATCCTTCACAGAAAGAATAATAATGTTAGAAGAGGAAAAAGGGGTCATAAAGGTTTCTTTTAAGGAAATACAACTTCGGGAGTGGGAAAACCGTTGAAGGGTGCTGCGTATACGGTTGTGTATGCCCCAGCGGAGAGGATGTATAAGAAATCTCCCACCTCTGGCTCCGGAAGGGCCACATTCCTTGCCACCACATCCATACTATCGCAGGATACACCGCCGATGGTCCATTCTTTTAGCTCACCTTCTCTGTCCAGGTAGAAGGCATACCTTATACCTCCCAAAGCTTCTGCAAGACCGTTGAACACGCCCGTGTCTATGTAAAGCCATAGGTCCTCTCCTCTCTTTGCCTTTCCTATTACCCTACACACCATAATACCCTGGTCTCCTACTATGCCCCTGCCCGGTTCCATTTGGAGCTCGTAGGGCAGTATAGGGAAGAACTTCTGAAGAAGCCCCCTTACATAGTATGCTATATCCTCTATGCTTAGGGCTTCGTAGCTGTATCTGACTGGTATGCCCCCACCAATGTTTAACATCTGGAGCCTTAGACCTCTCTCCTTTGCCTTTTCCCAGAGCTCTGCTGCGGTTTTTATGCCTATAAACCAGTTTCTAAAGTTGTTGCACTGGGATCCCACATGGAAGGTTATGCCGTAAGGTATTAGCCTCTTTTCTCTTGCGTATTCCAAAATGTCCAAGGCGGTATCTAAGTCCACGCCAAACTTTTTGGAAAGAGGCCAGTCGCTTCCTTCGTTGGGTACAACAATTCTAACATACACCTTTGCCCTGCTTGCCAAGGCTGATACTTTATCCACCTCTGTAAAGGAATCCACCGCAAACCGGTCTACTCCCTTTTTGTAGGCGTACTCTATAAACTCGGGAGGTTTAACAGGATTGCTTGATATAATCCTGTTTGGGCTTACACCTACACTAAGCACCTTGTTTAGCTCTTCTGTGGAAGCCACTTCAAAGCCTGCCCCAAGCTCAGCAAGTGCCCTTATGATCCTTTCATGGTCGTTTGCCTTTACCGCGTAATACACGTTGAAGTTGGGAAAGTGATACTTAAGTTCTATGTATCTACCCTTTATTCCCTCCAGGTCCATAAGCAGAAGAGGAGTTTTTTCGGGCTTTAGGTAAGGCAAAAGGTAGTCCTTGCCTTCAATGAAAGAAAGAAAGCTCTTCTTTGCAAATTCAAACTGCACGCTCTTGTGGTCTAAAAGGGTCTCCGCCATAATGAGTCTGTTCTAAAAATCCCTCATCGGGACCGTCCCCCCAGCCTCTAAGGGAACTAACCTACTCCTCACCCTATCCCACGCCCCTTCCACCAATATAGGCTTCAGAGGAGAAAGGTCCCTTGGCAAGACCTTTCCAAGGATAGGGAAGAGGAGGGCTACCTTCAGAACTTGCCAAGCACTTTGAAGGGTAGTTTTTGCTACCCTCCCCTGCTCGGGATTCCTTCCGTTGGCTCCCTCACAGGAGCTTGGCTCGCTCTGAAGGCTTTGTATAAGATTGACTAAAAGCTTCTTTGAATTCTCTACGACCTTTAGTTCGCTTTCTAAGGCATTCCTCTTATATTCGTTGCTTTCCTTCTCTATAAGTTCTCTAAGTTCTTTTTCCCTCTCTTCATACCTCTTTAGGGCAAACTCTAAATATGCTTTGTCTTTTAGCAGTCTTTCGTAATTTTCAGGCACGTCCTCTTTAAAGCCCAGTGCCCTCCTCCCTATCACATATGCAGATGCTATGTCTTTATCTATACTTAACTGCATTGCATACTTTAGCATGCCTATGATTGATGTGTAGGCGGGATTGACTTCTACTACTTCCACTCCCTTTAACATTGCTACCCTTTTTAGCTTTTGCATAAACTTTTTGGCGTTCCAATTATGAAGTCTTTTTCTTAACTCAGCTTTTCTAT
>Ga0081473_119766_pt1 | contig 15901 bp, 35 predicted proteins | sample CisSprmetagenome_FD_70977 | JGI IMG/M metagenome (GOLD analysis project Ga0081473, IMG submission 70977) | Hypoxic/sulfidic aquatic microbial communities from Cistern Spring, Yellowstone National Park, USA v2 (version 2) | ecosystem: Environmental > Aquatic > Thermal springs > Hot (42-90C) >...
AGATAGCCCAACGAGGCCGGCTTCACAGCTAGGGCGGCCAGCGAAGCCACGAGGACCAGCAGATCCACGTGGCATCTTTCATAGGGTAGTTAATAGCGTTTTTGTCCGGTCATAGGCGGACAAAAAACGGACAAAATTCGGTCATGATTTTCCCCGTTGGTACCAACCGAAAAATTCATGGATTTTCTCGGCGTTGCGCTTCCGTATTTTGTCCGTCGCAAAGGCCCATATAGCGCGCTTTTCGTCGTTGGCGCCGTATGTATAGCGTCGCTTTACGTTTTTTCTCGGCAGAGTTGAGCCATGAATCGTACGGTTGGTACCAACCGTGACATCCATGGGTCGGTTCTTCGGCGCAGACCTGTATGCCGTCTGCGCTTCATGCGCACGGCGTCTTCGCCCGGAGGAGAGTGAAAAGCCATACGTATAGCGTAAGATAAGCGTTGGATCGCCCCTAGACAAAGATCAGCTAAAATGATTCATGGGCCCCAAATATGCACTATCTTCTTTACACACATCACGCTTCCAACTCTTTCGATATGGTTGTGCTATACGTATAGCGCGCCGAGGACGCTATACGTATGCCGAACGCTTTACAGCCAGCCTGACGGCACTATCCATTAACAGTAAAGCGTTCCGAAAAATCTTGACTGTTAATACATACTGTTAATAGTTAAATGCAAGCCTCGGCGTCCGCTATACATACTGCATACATCTCCCTCGGAAGGCCTCGGTTGGTACTAACCGAGTTGCATGCCGCTATACAGCTTCAAAGCGAGGCAGTTGACAGCTTAAAGCTGTATAGCGAATACCCGCCATTCAACAATACCATTAAAAATGATCATGACTCATGAGTCATGACAAAGAAAAAAATCACAGTAAACATAGAAGAGGAGCTGATAGCCGAAATAGAAAAACGCGGCCTAGGCCTCACCGCCACGATAGAGGAAGCGCTGAGGAGATACCTAAGCGACGGCGGAGCTGGTACCAACGAGGCCGTAGAGGCCGCCGACAAGAAGGAGGCCGAATTAGTCCGCATAAAGGCATCTAAATATCCATTCGTGTGTAAGCGTTGCGGTGTCAGATATGAGGCCGGCACGCCCGGCTGGTGGGATCCCGCGACAAAGACGATGATCTGCGATGCGTGTTACTACTCCAGCCTCAGCACGTCAAAACACGGCGGCAAGCTCTACAAACTCTTGCTGGAGCAACGCCGCCTAGAGGCAGAAATCAAGAAGCTGAAGGAGGAGCAGAAAGAGATCCTTGAGGAAATCGAAGCCAAGGAGAAGAAGCTTGCCGAGATAGCCAAGAGATATGAAGCCGCCTCGGTCTTAGACCAGTTGGTACCAAGCGTAATGAAGGTCGCCGAGGCGGTAGAGATTCTGCAACAACAGCCGGAGCTGGCAAAGGAGATAAGGGAAAGCATGCGCCGGCTAGAGGAGTTGATACCCAAGTTCCTAAAGGAAGTCAAGCCGGTTAGTACCAACAGCGAGTATGGCGACGAGTGAGAATTACTATATAATAATTAGGAAGATTGAGGTTACGACGTCCGGATCGCTGACCGTCGTGGCACACGTCAAGTACAAAGGATACCGTGCGGAGATCGAGTATTCGCCGAACGGCTGGAAAGCCTGGCGGGACATTGGCTTCCCCCGGGAAGTGCTTTACGCGGCGAGGCAAGATCTATGGAAGAGAGTTCAGAAGATAGTGAAAAAAATAGACGAGATTCTAGCCCTCAGCGGCGGCCTCGGCCTTATACTCGAATTTAAGTAGCTCGACGACTAGATCCATAAGCTCCTCAGCCTTTTTCGTCGCCTCATATGTGTTGTCTTTCTCCCGTACTAGTCCGAGCTTTTTCAGATACGTAACGTCGCAGTAGATATCGACACGTAGGCAGATGTCTTGTAACTGCTCGAACGTGAGGGGGCCATGCCGAATCAGATAGCTAAGCGCAATCACGTCCTCGACGGTAAGCCGGCTCAGAAGCCACTTCACCTCGGTCATGGCACCAAGGCACGTACAATCTTGAGGAGCTCTCTGCCGTCGTCGGTCAAGACGTACAGCTCTCCCCCGTCGCGCGCCACGTATCCCCTCTCCCTCAGCTTGAGAAGCCTATTGGCTAGGGCGTTCCTAAGCGTAATGCCGTACTTCTCAACGCACTCCTCCAGCGCCGTGTAGCGATCTGCGCCCTCCGACAGACAACGCAGAATAACGACGTCGATTATGTCGATCTTCACCATCTTGTCCCTCAGCCTTCTGACACTTTCAACGACCTCCCTCTCCATGTCCATGAAACATGAATCATGAATAAATACGTATCGCACAGATATCACGACTCATGACCACAATCCTTAAAAATGATTCATTACTAATGACTCATGAGTACAGAACACGTAAGGCCGGCCTACGGGGGGCAGGCCGGCCACACGAAGGAAGCCCCCCGCAAAAAACAGATCTGCGTAGCGATAGGCGAAGACGTAATCGAATGGGTCAGAGAGATGAAGGAAAAGCTACAAGAGGCAGGCTACAGAGGAGCAAGAGAAGGCACAGCGATAGACCTCGCGCTGAGGTACATCATCGAAAACAAGCTGGAAGAGACGTGGCTGACGTGGGCAAGAGGAAGGCTCGCTGAGGGGCAATGAAGGACGACATAATTAAGTTGGTACCAAATATTAAGGTAAGAAACATACCTGACGAGTTATTCATGCAAATAGAAGTTGGGGGCTACGAAATCAAGATAAACTTTAGGCTGGAGAGGCCGGAGATAGAAATTATACATGTAGAGGAGGGAGGCTGGGCCTCGGTTAAAATCGCTGACCCAGACCCCGATGCGACGATCGACGAAATAGTCAAAGAAGCCCAAAACCTAATCGAGAAATTCAGAAGAAAGAAGAGCAGAGAGGCATGAGCCTCGCCGAGGCGGTCAAGAAGGTCGAGCCCGACGATATGATACCGCTAATCGTCGACGCAGAGTGGGAGATAGAACGGAGGATAGTCGCACTGTTAGAAGAGCTCTACCGGCCGCACAGCGTCGATACGGCGGACGACATGGCCATAGCAGACAAGATCACCAAGCTTGAGAACGCGTTAAACCTCGCGATAAGGTGCCGCCTACAGCTGGAGGCCGCCAAGCACGTTGGTACCAACGCCTACAAGATAATGACTGAAATAATCGCGCCCTCGCTGGCAGAAGTAGACAGAGCGCTCGCAGAGCTATGATAGCGAAGACTCTCTACGAGGCGGCGAAGTCGGAGCGGTTCGAGCAGATCGAGGCGAAGCTGAGAGAGTTGCAAGAAGAGATAGAGCAGAAAATAGCCGCAATAGTTCGTCAGATGTTTGCCGAGCCGCCGGACATAGAAAGATATGATAAGCTGAGGAGAGCGCTGGACGCAGTCATCGAGATAAAGATAGCGACAATCGCGGCGAAAAACAGAGAGGAAGACGAGGCCGTATGGAGAGCTCTCATTGGACTGTTGATATTCAACTACGCAAAGCTACTAGACGCGGTAGAGCCGTGACCAGCGTCGACACCATGGCGACGATACTAAGGCTCCTAGGCCGTTGGGGAGAGCTGAAGATACACGACCTCGGCGACGTGCTGTACGTCGAGGTGCCGAACCCCGCAGACGGCTACTATCTGCCGAAAGAGGAAGACCTCCAGAAGATCTACGAGACGTTGAGGCTCTACGCAAACGTCCTAGTATACGACCAAGACCACAAGACAATCACGGCGAGGATATGGAAGTAGTCAAGAAGGCCCTGGAGGTAATGGAACGCCGCGGTCTCGCCTACATAGTCTTCCTGCGCGACAAGACTGTGGTGATGGATCCAGACGCCGACACCATCGTAGAACTTCCACTGACGCCCCAGATGGAAGTATATAGAACCTTGATCGCAAAGGCGCCGTTCGTGAAGATGAAGGACTCGGTAATAATGGTCGCAAAGAAGCCGCAGAAAGAGCCCTTCGCCAGCTTCAGAGGGCTATGATAATAGAGGGTTGTAAAAAGCTAAGCGACGGCACGGTTGTCTGCTTCCCAGTAGAAAGCAAGGTAGAAAGCAAGAAAGAGAAGGTATACATAGAGAGGCAGATGAGGCAGACAAGGACCAAGGAGAAGAGGGAAAAGATGGAGCTAGTGTCGCTACATATACCGACAGCACAGCTGAAAGCCATCGATGACCTCGTGAGGCGCGGCGACTATCCAAACCGGAGCGAGGCGATTAGGGACGCGATCAGACAGCTCCTAGACCGCTACAGAGACCTGTTGGTACCAACCAATGAGGCTCAGCCTCAATAGAAACATACTCTTGGCTCTGCGGCTAGATAACGAGACGCTGAAAAGAATAATTAACCTTCAGTACGAAGCAATAGAAAGATATCCACTTATCGCGACACAAAGCACCGTGGCGTATCTGATACTGCGGAAAGCTGTAGCAGACAAGCCGGCGGAAGAAGTGGCGAAAGAAGTCGCAGAGACTCAACACTCATGGCTAAGGCACATCGTAACGACGCGCGTAGACCCAGAGACAGACGCAAAGCTCACGGAGGTGGCCAGACTCCTCAACCTCGACGGCGGAAAGAGCTTCGTCGCGTCGAGGCTCGTAGTCAAGCACGCACCAACAGCGACGATAGAAGATCTGATAGTGCAATTCAAGAAGGAGCTCTTTCCACACCTCCCCTAACCCCTCTTCTCTTTACAAACAAATAGAAAAACGCCGAAACCCACTCCTAGCAACGTTGCCCCCTCTCCCCATTTACCCATGTAAAGCACGCTATTCAAGAGAATTGTTGAGAAGCGCTCACACACTTCACTCTGTATACATGACGTATAAGCGTCAAAAGACGCTATTCTCTACGGCGGACGTATACGTAAAGTCAACGTCCACCGGAAAATATACGCAGACTCGCCCATATCCCGTCTACGTGCAAAAAACAGTCTAAAGAAAATTCGGCACTAGGCAGGTAGATGTACACACGCAGGAGAAAAGCTTATAAGGCCAGTTGGTACCAACCCATATGGCCGAAGAAGCAATCACAGTCACACCATACCGGAAACACATCAAGGGCAACATATACCGCTGGGTCATACAGCTCCCCGCCGGCGTCGACGCCCCAGACACAATGTATGTAGTCTCCACGAAGCCGCTGGTGATCTCAGAGGCCCCAGAACTCCCCTCGCTCAGCAGAAAAACAAAATGCGACGAAGACGCCGTAAGGTTGTTGCGTGAAAAGATAGAAAGCAAGGCGTTCCGCAAGGCAGTCGGCGGCACCGCAGTCGAGGCGATCGAGTCTCTACTCAAGCTCTGCGAGTAACCCCCTTCTTTTTCATTAAAACTCTCTTGGAAGCCCACCGCATGAGGTGGCTGACTATTTGCATAATATACACAATAGGGTGGCTTGCCGCAACGATATTCATCGTGACGCTAAACGCCATGTATCCAGACGTGGCCCGCAAAGTTCTGCTGATCACCTTCATCATGATCGCGGCCGACAGAATCCGTCACGGGCTGAGCGGAATCATCGAAGAAGTCACCGAACGTCGCGACTAACGCCCCAGTTTTTTCATTAGAACTCACGCTTTTTCATCGAGGCATGAGCAAACAAGATCTCTCTAAGTGCAAATGGGTCGTCTATAGATTCAAGATACCGCAGACGACAAGCGAGCTGGAGCTACGTCTAAACAACACGCTGATGTCGACGTCTCAGCTAGGCAAGATCGTGCTCTCGAAGATGTATCCAGCATGCGACGACGAGGTCATAGTGGCGTATCTAGTATGTCCGCAGTAGAGGAGAAGAAGGAGGAGCCGAAGCCGCAAGAGCCGAAGCCCGAGGCAAAGGAGGAGAAGCCAAACGAGGAGAAGCCCGAAGAGAAGAAGGAGGAGCGCAAGGAAGAACAGAAGCCCGAGGAGCAGAAACGCAGAAAGGCAAAAAGGCAGAGGACAAAGGAGGCAGGCCACACCTCCGAAGAGCCTCAACGAGAAGAGGAGGACGCCTCCGACGTAGTTGACTATATTGCTGAGAAGGTCGCAGAGAGGACAATACAGAAGCTTAAGGCGAAGAAGAAGGGCAAGGCGGAGAAGCGCAGAGACTACATGCTGATGGCCATAGCAGTCGCCATAGGCGCGGCGGTGCTCTTCATGATTTGGCTGTATAGAGAGTTCTTCTTCCCAGAGGAGCAGAAAGGCGAGGGAGGGCAATGAGTACGGTTAGTACCAACCGCAAGAGCGTCACGCAGATGATCAAGGAGATGCTGGAGCAAGGCAAGACCGACGACGAGATCATAAAGTGGATCACGGAAAACCTCCCCCACGTCAAGAACCCCAGGTCATATTTGAGGGCCACCAAGAGCTATTTGAGAAAAAAGGCGGCGCAACAAACAGCCGAAAAAATTGAAAGCGGGGGCGCAGCTACCCCGCTTTCAACCTTAGGCATACAAGTACAGCAAGTAGAGATACCGAGGCCCAAGGCGGAGGCGAAAGAAGTCGAGGCAGAGGAGGCGGCGGAGGAGGCGCCGGCGCCGATAGAAGTCGACGAAGAGGCCCTCGCAAGCATGTACAAGGGCATCATTGAGATCATCGGGATAGTTGCGGTGGGAGAGGACTTCACCTTCCCAGAGGCCAAGGCGAGGGCAAGGGCAAGATTACTAAAGAAGATAATAGAGAAGCACAACCTAGGCGACCTGCCCTGGGAGGAGCTCTCGCTGTTAGGAGGCGTCGCGGAGGACGCAATGTATGTCTTTAACAAGGTCAAGGAGAAGAAGGCGAAGGAGAAGGCCAAGACTGCGCTGGGCCAGAAAGCCGAGGAGGAGAAGAAGGAGGAGAAGGCTGATAAGGCCGAAGAGAAGAAGGAGGAGCAACAGGTCAAGCCAGACGTAAGGAGTTTGAGAGAGAAGTTGAAAGACATCTATTCACGCGCCGGCATATGAGCACCGAGGCGCTCTTGGCGAAGAGGCTAGTCGCCATGATTGCGTCGATGATACCGGAGCCGCCGGAAGTCAAAGTAACAACAAAAGAAGGCAAAATCATATCGAGGCTGGGCGACGTGGTCGCGGCAGTCCTCCCGCCGGAGGCCAGAGACGTCGAGGAGATATTGAACCGGCTGGTGAAGTGGGGCGTCGCCGCCGTCGAGACGGACGAGCAAATCCGGAAGCAAGTAAGGCAGAAGCTCATAGAGTTCGCCATGCTGATCGCCGAGGAGTACTCAGATGCTGATCAGAAGTGACGAGGTAGTAGTCGCGATAGGCCGGAAGGGCCACGGCAAGACGACGTTGCTGAAGCTCCTCCTCAAGCAGTTGAGGCGCTACGCCATCTTCGACATCTTGGGGGCGTATAGAGAATTCGGGGCGTTGGTACCAACGCCGGCAGAGGCTTGTACATATGACAAAACAGTCTACATACCGCAAACCGATGCCATAGAGCTGGAGTATGAGGAGTTCGCCGCCGCAGTCCTCCGATGCGGCAACAGAACGATAGTGTTGGACGAGGCGCATTGGATCTACAGGCCGAAAGGCGTCGGCAAAAACGCGCAGATGGTTTTACGATTAGGGCGACACGTCGCGGTCGGCCTCTGGCTAGCAACCCATAGAGTCCTCGACCTGGCGAAGCTAGTCTATCAGCAAGCAGACCACCTCTTCCTCGGCCAGCTTCTTGTATATAGAGATCTAGAGGAGCTGAGGAGGATATACGGCCCAGTCGTCGAGAAGGCCAAGGAGCTCCGCCCCCGCGAATTTCTCTACATCGACGTTAGAAGCATGAAGACGCGGAAGATAGTGCTTCCACAAGTCTCCCAGCCGGTTGGTACCAACCGTGAGGAAGAGGAGGAGGACGAGCTCTAACGCCGAATTTTTTCATTAGAATAGACAGTTTCCATGGGGGCATATGAAGTGGAAAACAGCGCTAATAATGTTCGCCGTAGTGATAGCCGCGCTGGCGGTATACCACTTCGTGGTTCAGCCCCTCATGCTGAAGGCCGCCGCTAGGTAACCATGCCCGTCAGAAAGATCATTACGCTCGACAAGACGCTGACGCTGTCGCCGGGCTACACAGACCAGATCGACCTCCCGCGCGACCACGTCATCGACGACATAGTGCTGAGGTTCAGCTTCAGCTACTCCGCCTCCTCCGCCCCGGCGCTTTGGGACGTCCTCAGAGCGATACAGGAGGTGAGGGTGGTCTCGGACGGCTCGGTCGTCCACTTCGCCCTCCGCGGCGACGACATATACATACTCAACTACTACGACCAGCAACAGGCGGTGCCTAACAGCGTAGGCACGTCGGGCGCCGTAGTCACGCTGAGGCTCTCCACGGGCGAGATACTCGCCAACCTCAAGTCAGATCTGAAGCTGTCCGTAAGGAGCGGCACCGGCATCGGCTCATCGATCACAAACTTCTCCGGCTCCGTGACCGTGTCCGTCGAACAGCTGGTATACGACTCGGAGGAGCTCCAAGCCGCCTACGGCCCCGACCTCGAAAACGTGGCCGAGCCCAAAGTCACGAGCGAGACGACTACCCTCAACGCCGGGACGCAGTTCCAGACGGTGAGCGAGCTCCCCGTCGGCAATCTGCTCAAGAGGACTGTGGTCGTGGTGCAGGACTCCACCGGCGCATTCAGCGACAGCGTCGTGGACAGGCTACGCATAATGAACAAGCCCGGCTCGCAGGAGCTCTACAACGAGGCGTGGCTAATCGCTGGCGACAAGGACACGATGGAGTACCAGCTGAGCCAGAGGCTCACCGGCGTGGTCTTCATCGACTACGGCATCGACGTGACGGAAGATCACCTAGGCTTGCGTATGTGGCGCGTCGCCAAGGGCGACATAACGCTGGAAAGCAGAAACAACGCCGCCGGAAGCGCGAGGCTCATACACGAAGCGCTGATAGTCAACACGCAGGCCCTCGACGCCGCCGGAATCTAACCCACCTTTTTACATAATTAAATTTTTTCTTTGCCATAGTTCCCCCGGCGAAGACCTGGGCAACTCACGCCGAAACCTCGAAGACCTCGGCATTCTTTCATTAGAAGAAATAGGGTTTGAGAGGCCGTATGCCAACAATAGACCAGATACTAGCCGAAAGACGGCCGAAGCCACAGTTCAACCCGCTCAAAGGCGTAGCCGCCGCGCTGGGTCAAGTAGCCGGCGCGTTGCAGAGGGCAGGCCAGATAATCGCAAGCGGGGCGCAGACCGTGGCGAGAGAAGCCGGCAAATTCGCGGCGTGGACGGAGCAACAGCAGAGCGAGCTGTTCAGCGGCAAGGTGACGCCCACGACAGTCATCGGCACAGCCGCGTCGTTCGTGCTACCGACCACGATAATGCAGATCGTGGGAGGCCAGAAGAAGCTCGACATCAAGAATCCAGACACGGCGATAGGGCTAGGCTCAGACATACTGTCAGTAATCCCCGTCCTCGGCGCAGTCGGCAAGGTGGTGAAAGGCGGCGCGGTAGCCGCCAAGGCCGCAACGGCCGCGACAAAGCTCGCAGAAGTGGCCAGACCGGCAACTAGGCTCGTGGAGGCGGCTAGGCCTGTGGCCAAGGCTCCGGCCGTAGCCCAGTTGGTACCAACTTCTCCTTCATTAGAACCCACTCCCACACTCGGTTTCATATGAGCTGGCTACTGAAGGCGGTCGGGCAAGTCGCAAAGAGAATAGAGCCTATAGCGGTGAAGGCGGCAACGCAAGCCAAGCCGGCGATCCAAACTGCCGTCCGGACTGCGGCCAGACTGCCCGCGCCGGCCAAGGTGCTGGGCGCACTCGGCGCAACCGCGGCCGGACTGAGCATGGCGATCGCCGCACAGCACCCCAAGGCCCCTCCCTACAGAGCAGTAGTAATCGACCACAGGCCCCCACCCCCGCCACCGCCCGGCGCTAAGTGCGAAAACCGCGGCGACGCTATTGTCTGTACGACCGTAACCGAGTCCGAATTCTGGAAGTCTCTACACGACCCGGAGGCGCAGAGAAGGAGGAGAATAGAGGAGTTGCAAAAGCGTCAAGACGAGATACTGCAACTAATGCGTCAGCGTATACAGGATTGGCAAAAAGTTCAAGCTATGCAGATGCAATACGGTCGTGTTGATCCGCGGGCCCTTGCGCCGCCGCCCAGCTTCAGCGACCTAGAGAAGGAGCTCGCAGATATACAGAAAGAGCTAGAAAGCCTATCGAAGCCTCAGCCCCAACCCTCCCCTCCATCTAAACCGGCGCAATGGCATGCACTAGCCTCCCCTCCGTCTAAACAGTTGGTACCAACCTGGGCGGCCATAGGAGCCGGAGCCGCAGGCCTAGCCGCAGTCGTGGGCGCGTTGTTAGCCCGCAGACCCGGCGTGCTGAAGATAATGTCCAAGCCCGTCACCGAAGCCGCCGTGAGGGATGTCGCCAAGCCGAGGATATTCACGCCGTTCCTCAGCATCTTCAGAAGGGCGCCGGAGGTGGCCAAGACGGAGGCGAAGGTCAGCGAAATCGCCAAAGCCGCCAGGATAGGTGAGGCGGAAAAAGCCGCAATGCAAGCATCTTCGAGGGCCGCGAGGGAGGTCGCCGCCAAGGCCGCGGCGAGAAACATCGTAGAGCAGGCGACGAGGTCTGCCCACCTAGCCAAATTCGCAAAATACGCGAAATACGGCGCCGGCATAGGCGCCCTCGGCCTAATCGGCTACGGAGTCTACAGAATGTTCACCGGAGCAGAAGGCGCCCTCGGCACCGAAGGCGGAGCTGGAGCGGCCGGTGTCGGACAGATGCCGCAGTCGCAGATCATCACAGGGCCGAGCGGAGAGAAGGCGGTAGTAGACGTAGGCATGATCCCGCGCATGGTGGAGCCCGGCCCGGCTCCCGGAGTTGGCGGCGCTGGGGCCGGTGCTGTCGGAGGCCTCGGCGGATTCGGAGGCGCCGGAGCAGTCGGCGGAGGTGAGGCAGGCGGAGAAGCCGGAGGTGGTACCAACGCCGGGCCGCTCGGAGGCTATGTACCGCCTGCCGGCGGCTATGGCTACGTAGGCGGCGGAGAGGCTGGAGCTGGAGCGCCGCAGATGCCCGGCGTAGGCGGCTCTCCCGGTGCTGTCGGAGGCGGATTTGTACAGAGCCACCTCCTGTGGATACTCGGCGGAGTGGCGCTAATAGTCATCATAGCGCTTCTGCTGTCGAGGAAATGACGGCGCTTTCTAAAGTCAAGGGCTTCGTTAAGAAGCATTGGAAGCTGTTGCTGTTGCTCGCGGCTATGGCCGCGGCGATAGCCGCCTATTATTTCATTAAAGCAAGAAGAAGGCAGTAGGGCGTATGGCGGAGGAAGTAAAACCCATAGCGAAAAAGCTTCCAGAGCTCCTAAAATCTGTAAAGGCCGGCCTCGCGAAGATAGTCTCCGGCGTCAAGTCAGCCGCACCTAGGGCGGCCGGCCTCGCGAAGGCCGCAGTCACGTCGAAGGTAGGCAAGATAGCGCTCGGAGCGACCGCCATAGGCGCCGGAGTAGGGTTAGGAAGCTACTTCGCGCTCTCCGGCCTCGGCGCCGGGCAGGCATATGCTCAATACGCTACTGAGGAAGGACAGCTCGGCCAGCCGCCTCCCGCCCCGCCCGCCACGCCGTGGCAATTGGGCGGAGGCTACCTCGCGCCGCCTCCGCCTCCCGGCGCCCGCGGCTATGAATACAATGGATACAGCTACGGCCAGAGGCTCGCCGCATTCTTCACGTCGCCGTTCGTGCTGTTTATACTGTTGCTGTTCGTCCTCGCGATCATAGGCATCTACTTCTGGAGGAAGAGCAAGTAGAGGAGGAAATGAGGGGCGAATTTGCGCTCGGCGCGCTCGCCGTGGTTGGCATAGTAGTGCTTGAGCTCGACGCGATTCAGCACGGCATAGACGGCATAGCGCTCAGTGCCGCGGTGGGCTCAATTGCGGCGATAGTCAGCGCAGTCACAACAAAGCGTTGGTACCAACGCCATGCAAAAAAGTGAAACTGTTCTCACGTCGGCTTTAGTCGCGGTAGAGGGAGCCCACGCCTTTTCGGCATTCCTACCAAGCGTATTCACGATCCGCAGACACGCAGTTCCCCAAGGCGCGGAGAAGGATCTGAGGCTCGGCTACATCCCCGCGACCTTATTCGCGTTGGCCCTCGGGCTTCTTGCCAGCAAGATCTTGAAATCGCTGTGGCCCCTCGTCGCGTCGGTGCTCACGATAATTTTCATGATCGCGGTCTATGAGTGGGCGATTAGGAGCGCCTATGGCTAACATCTACCAAGGCAGAGACAGCTGTTATGGGAGGAAGGAGGGCACATACATCACAGGCTCGAAGGTGACGCCGAGCAACATGAAGACATTCGTCCGCTTCATCCTGCGCGACCTGCGCAGAGGCTGGACATACAGCGAGTCGTGCCGCAGAATCAAGATGACCAAGAAGCTGGCGATAAAGCGGCTCGCCTATCTTAAGGCGCTCTGCGTCAAGCACACCGGCAAGGAGGAGGCCTGCGACCGCGCATACGAGAGGGACGTTGCCCCCGCCGTCCTACGCCTACAAGGTAAGAAGATTGTAAAGCCCAAGAAGCGGGCGTCGAAGAAGAGAGCCGCCGCGGTCGCTAGGCGCCGGAGGTAACCCACTCTTTTTTCATTAGAATCCTTAGACATATACAGGCAATGTCCCCCTTCGACGTGTGGCTACTGCTCACCGCGCTGGGCGTCGCAATCGGCCTTATGGCGTCGATAAGGTCAACATGCCTCGATATGCTCGTTGGTACTAATGGAACAGCCTGCCGGAGGAAATACAGATGGGTCGAGCTGGGCGACGTCGCGCCGAAATCCGCGGTTGCTATGGTCATGCTCGGCGGTGCAGACATGATATACTGGGGCATTAGGGAGCTCGCCTCGGCGCGCGGCGTGCCTGTGTTGCCGGCGGAGGGCACCATAGAGTACGCCCTTGCGTGGGGCGGCGTGTTCACGGTCGCCACCGCTATACTGATATTGATGGTCTACCTCCCGCTTTGGTCTCTCCGCGAATAATTCATTAGAATATCTGCTTTTTCATAGCACGCTATGATGTTGCAAGTAACGATCGACCCGGTTATAGGCGAGATAATAATAGCGACTATAGCGCTGATGGCGGCAGGCTACGGCCTGTCGCTAATCATACAGAAGCGCACTATGGACGTGACGCAGACGGTCGCCGCCTCTACGTTGGGCGCGACACAGAGCCTGATCGCGCAGATGACGTACTACGGCGCCTACGAGAGGGCGGAGATATTGAGGACGGTCGCGAGCATAGTTGGGGTCGACCAGGTGCGGGATACAGCGCTTGCCTTCCAGCAACAGCGCCTCAGCGCATACGAGGTCGAGTACTACCCACCGCCTCAGCCGTCTCAGCAGAAGCAGTAAGTTGGTACCAACCCCATATTTTTTCTATTTTTAATTATAGGAAATATTAACTCCCCAGCAGACTGTGACATGTTAAGCAGATGCGGCCGGGCCCAGCCGCGGCCCATAGCGCCGCTTGCCTAGGAAATCTACTGTCGATTTCCTCCTCAAGGAGCTTGAGGAGGAGATCAAAAAGCGGAGGGCAGAGGAGAAGAAGCGGGGCAGGCCTTCCGCAATCCCCCGCGACCCCGAGGTCTATGAGCGCATCGCGAAGCTCTTCGAGGAGGGCCTCACGATCAAGGAGGTCGCCAAGGCGCTCGGCGTAAACGAGAGGACGATCCGCCGCCTCAAGGAAGATCCAGAATTTAGGAAGTTCATGCAAGAGCGGGAGGAGAAGATCAAGGCGGCCCGCATGGCGCGCGCCCAAGTCGTCTACGACAAGGATCTGCTGGAGAAGATAGTCTCCGGGGAGGCGTGGAACAAGGAGGCCTGCAGACAGCTATCGCCCTGGGAGGCTGTCCAAGATGTATGTGTGCAATGGGTTGTGCACAACAGATCCCGCCAGAGCCTTGAATCTGCGGTGGAGGAGATGGCGGACATATTCGAGTATATGTGCAAAGTCAAGCAGAAGTGCGACCCGGCGCTGTGGGAGGCCGACGACTTTCTGGAGTTCGCCAACTCGATGATCGGCCGCGGCGTCTCGACCGACACTGTACGCAAGTATTTGACGAGGTGGTGGGCGTGGAGGCCACAAGACCGTGAAAAGCTCAAGGGCCTTCACGGCAAATGGGTCAGACGCGGCGTCATGAAGACCGAGGAGCACGTCCTTGAGCCGGAGGAGGTTAAGGCGGCGCTTGAGAGCGACGAGCTGACGGAGGAGGAGAAGCTGTATCTCAAGCTGTGGCTGACGACAGGGGCGAGAGAGTACAGCAAGCCCTCGACAAGGGGGTTGAAAGAAATCGGCTGGGGCGGCGTGGTTGGTACCAAGGTCAGCGACATCAACTTTAGAGATTGTACGATAAGTGTTCGGGAACCAAAAACTGGCAAGGAGGAGGCGAAGGAGTGGTATGGAATTCAGCTGAACCTATTCTTCCCTCAGCTCTGTCAAGAGCTTAGGCAGTATGTCGACGAGAAGGGGCGTGGGAAGGACGACTGGCTGTGGGGGTCTCCGGAGCGCGGCGTGCGTCTCTACAAGTCAATTATTAAGAAGCTGAAGAGCATCACCGGCAAGCCGCTGGTGCCTCACGACATTAGGCGCACGCACGCGTATTGGTTGGTCAAGGCGGACGTGCCTCTTGAGCTGATCGCCGGCGGCGTGACGGGTACTAGGCTTATGAACGCCCTTGGCGTCGGCTGGGAGGACATATCCGTCATGATCAGATACTACGCAGACTTGGCGGGCAAGAGCCGCAAGTTCGTGCCCGTTGTCCAGCAGGCGTTCCACCAGATATTTGCATGAGCGTTAGTACCAACGCGTTGAGGGGCTGTAGGGAGGTGCTCGCAAAGGCGCTTAGCAACGCCTATACCATGAACGTGAAGCGTCCGGAGTGCGGCTTCGTGGTCGTGCTCTACCGGCCTAGGCAGTTTCGAGATATCCGCGACGTCAAGCTAATATTTAGAACAGTAGAAAAGTGCATATCCAAGATATGGCCTTTCTACTCCTATACGTATGTCGGCAACTACAAGAGAATAGTTATAGTCCACGGCATATCTCTGGCGGAGTTCAAGCGCCGGGCGGGCCTCTGATTTTTCATTAGTTTCTCCATGTTTTCTTAGGCCGTGCCTCCCCGGCTGAGGGTCTTCGGCAAGGTTGCCCTCCGCGGCGGTGCGTGGCTCGGGTGTTGCGAGTGCGGCTTCTGCGCCTCGGCCGACAGCCCCGACTACGCATATGCGGCGTTGGCTGAACATATGCTCCGCGTCCACGGCGCGCTTGAGCTTGCCATAGCCGTCGAGGTTTAGCCGACTAATTCATTAGATGCCACACACGCAACGAGGCGTATGGCGATATATTCACTGGGCATAGAGGTACCGGCGAATACGACAGCGCCGACGCTATTGAAAAAATGGAAGGGAGTCAAGGGCGTCGTGACGAAGATCTTCGTGGACGTCAGCGCCGGCGTCGGCTACATGGCTGGCTTCTACATCGACTACGCCGGCATCAGATTCCCGTCGCCGATCGACCAAGATACGCAGTACTTCAGCGGCGACGATTCGGAGTATTGGGTTCAGCCCAATGCGGCTGTCGGCGAGGGCGACGTCGCCATCTACGGCGTCAACTACACAAACGTGCCCCAGAGATTCTGGCTGACGATGGAAGTCCAAGAGGAGGGCTATGGTGTTTAAGACGCCTCCGACGAGGCAGTCGACGTTTCTCACGTCGGAAAACGTCATCAACTACGCAATTAGGGTCACGACTCAGTCGGCGCCGCGGTTCAGTAGCACCACACAAGACCTCACGAACTACAGCCTCGCCGGCGGCGGTTCGGTATCGGTGACTAAGCAGGCGGATGCGAACAACTCCGCGCTTGTCGCCACTGTTAGGGTCACGTACGCGTCCAATGCGACCGCCGGGGTGAGGGTGCTGTGGCT
>Ga0081473_130198_pt1 | contig 15807 bp, 15 predicted proteins | sample CisSprmetagenome_FD_70977 | JGI IMG/M metagenome (GOLD analysis project Ga0081473, IMG submission 70977) | Hypoxic/sulfidic aquatic microbial communities from Cistern Spring, Yellowstone National Park, USA v2 (version 2) | ecosystem: Environmental > Aquatic > Thermal springs > Hot (42-90C) >...
TAACTTAAAACTGGACAATCAATTATGTGTAATATTAGGTCCTAATGGTTCCGGGAAAACTACATTGTTAAGAGCTATATCTGGGATAATCCCATACAAGGGTTCAATTAAGATAAACGGCAAGGAGGTCAGGAGTGCCAAGGGAGTTTTAGAATACTCCACAAACCTTCAAGAGGTGTACACCATAGGTAATTCCCCATGGGATACTGCGAAAATGATAGCGGAGATAAAGGGCGGAGATTTGAAAGAGTTCACAAACATCTTGGATTACCTAAACGTAGACAGAAAGGTGATACACAAGCCAATGTATAAGATGTCTAGTGGGCAGAAGAGTTTAGTATCGTTAGCACTAGCGCTTTTTACAAGGCCTCAAATAGTCACTATTGATGAGCCTGTAGAGAATGTCGACGTTACTAGGAGGGATAAGGTGATATCGTTATTACGTGAAAAGGTAAACGAGGGTATAATTGTGACACAGCAGAAGGAGCTAATCAAGATGTTACATGATAATAATAAGGAAGTGATGGTTTATACAATAGTTAACGGTGAGCTTGTTGAAGGTGATAAAATGTAATAGAAAAGCAAGGGGAAAATGTATATATAGCATGCTGGGTTGGTTGCTGGTTTAGTTGTTGGACTTCGAGTGAAGTTAAAAAACCTTAACCTTAGTCTAAGTTTAAAATGTCCGATGAGAAGATTAAGTATGAGGTGAAAGAATTATCACCAGCAAGGAGATAGATATTCAAAAGTCCCTAGAAATAAGTCAAAACATTTATTATCGCGTTATGCTTAACGCGGCAAAGACAATATTAGAATTTATAGGGCTTGGAAGTCTTACTACTTTCTTACTCACAAGCCTTGTCTCAAACCCCCTCACTTTTAACATCAGCATGCTATTATTTTCTACAATATACGTGTTTATCTCTTTAAGGATGAGTAGGTTTGTGTACCCGTATGTCAAGACACTATACTCTCATAGGTTAATAGTCAGAAAGTTTCCCTTCATGGTTAAGCTGACTTACGCAGTTTCTCTTGTAGTACTTTACGTCCTATTTCTACTCTCTTTTTACATCCATTTCTTATCTAATTTTCCAGCTTTCCTTGTAGGTGTCTACATATCTTTCATCGGAAGCCAGTTAATTACTACAATAAGGTTCTTGAAAGAGGAATCCTTAGAATACGTTCTAGTGGCGTCGTATATTTTTTCAGGGGCAGCTATTATAATATCTCCTTTCCACATGATAGCCCTCTTAATACCCCCAATCTTAACTTTTTTGTACAGATTGTTAAGGAGGGTTGAGGAATGGAGTTAGAGAAATTAATAAAACTGTTGAAGGATAATAAGGAGTTAAATGTAGGAGTTAGATTAGGGATTCTGCTGGGTCTTTATTATACTAGGTCTGCATGGTTTAAGGAATTGTTAGATGCCACAAGGCTAAATAAGAGTGAACTGTATCAGCACCTTAAGATCTTGCATAAGAGTGGATATGTGGAGATTAAATATATCCCTACAGTTGAGGGTAAGAGGTTGAAGGTTTTTATAACTAAAAAGGGCGATGAATTAATAAGACAAGTATTAGAATTATTAAGGGAGAAGTAATCTTGTTGCTTGTAGAATCGCCCACCTTCCCAGACTACTGAAAAAAGTAGATATTCCTTAAGTTACGACCTTTTTACGTAAAGGGGTTTCCTATACGAATTTAGGAATAAGCTTATGGGATGAAAAGCATTCAAGAGACCGTAGAAAAAATAAGCTCATCTCCTTCTTAACAGGACAAATATGCCGAAAACTACTACAACTACTATTATACCGGCAATTATAGGTAAGGTCGAAAAGCCTTGTGGTTTAGTCGATGTAGATGTCGATGATATTACTGATGTTGCTGTCGTGGTGGTAGTGATTGGCAAGGATGTCGTTGTTGTTGTAGTTGTCGTCGTGTTAGTAGTGGAAGGCGAGATAGTAGTAGTCGTTGTTGTGGTTGTAGTTGTTTCAGATTGTGTAGTTGTTGTCGTCATTGTTGTTGTGGTCGTAGTATTCGTGGTTGTAGTATTTACAGGTTGCTGTACCGTAACGTTAACCATTTTGCTTACAGAGGCAGAGCCGAACGCATTGCTGACTATAGCTGTAACATTATAAATCCCGCTTGAATTTACGGTATAGTACGCATCCTCCCCAATACTGTAGACTCCCACAAGACTTCCGTTTACTAGAAACTTTACGTTATAAACCCCTATTAATGTTGAATTTGGATAAAATGCTGAGATAACGATAGTAGAGGATCCAATCCCCTTAATTGCATAGACCTCTAGTCTAGGCGGCGAGGGTTTTGTGAACGGTATGGTCATGAAAGACGGAGTCATGCTTAAAATTCCGCTCGTTTCCGAAAAGGTCGTAATATATGACACCATTTTGTAGTAACTTGGATACACTAGGATTCCTATGGGGATCATTCCCTGACCAATTGAGCTAGTAGGTGTTGAATACGTAGTGTATTTTATCCATTTACCTTGAATATTGACATAAGTATAAGCTGTGAAGCTAAGTAATATGGTACCGGTTACTGTTGATGCAGATAGACCGGTTACTGTTGCTGATGCAGATAAAACGAATAAAGTCGAGTTACCGAATAATTCTACATATTTAATGTTAGGGGTTACACTTATGTTTATGTTTCCTATCTGCTCTCCTAAGTAGTTATACACTGCTATACTATCGTTGCTGTAAAGGACTACAAACTCGGAATTTGAGGAATTCATCACCGGTGTCGCAACTATAAAATCGGTTATGTTTTTGATAATTTCTCCGTTAGTAGTGTTTATTACAAGGATTTCACTCCCCAAGAGTTCACTCCCCACACCGCCGTTCGTTATCCCTTCTAAACTTACTGCGTCCTTACCTAAAGCTAAGGGAATCAAGGGCGTGAAGTTCTTTATTTCTAGGTTTATAACACTCCCTATTTTTCCATTATAAATACTTACAATTGTGCTATTTCCTATTGCATAAGTGTAAACACCGTTACTTATCACTTGCCAATAGCTTACATTTGACGCAATTGTACTAACGTTAAACGCTTCTCCGTTAAATGTGATGAGGTAAAGTGATACGTTTTTGAACAACAAGGGTAGTTGAAAGAGGCTGAAGAGCGAAGAAAGACTAGCGTTAGAAAGGGTGATGTTATGAGAAGTTCCCAATGCGAATAGGACTACTTTACCGTTTACTACTCCACCACTAATACTGGTAATTCCAAAGGGCAAGTCGAACATTTTACCAGAATAATTGATGAAAGATTCCGGTTTAAGCGAAATCAAGAAACCCTCGTTGGTGACGCTATATACTCCGGTTAGGTTAGTATAGGGAATCAGGTAATGTCCTTGATAATAAGTTGCTGAGGTTAACATTGGGGCAACAAGGGAGAAACTGATGTTTGTGGATTGTATTTGCGAATTAGCAGTAACTGGTAAAATTAGGATGGTAAGTAGTAATATAAAAGGGACAAACCTCTTTTTCATGAGGTAACTCTTTTCCATGAGGTGGCTAATTAGTTTCAATTATATAAAATTATTCATAAGATAAAGCTGACTAAGCTAGAATGAAGTTATAATGTAATTTTAACTTCTGTACTTAAAGTGTTGACCCGTGGCAGGACTTTTCTCAGCTCCGGTGTGAATTAAGGGGTCAAAAAGTCATATATCGGGGCTGATTGAGGGGAACACAACTAATTATGGAATTTGAAACGCACATTGGCGGTTGAGTATTCTGAGTATAAACATTACTAATCATAAAGGTAATGTAAGAAGGGGGACTGGTATAGTGACATCCGCAAGCTGAAAATTTTTTAGAAGTTCGTAGTTGTAACGTGAGTATCATAAATTACTGGATAGGTGGGGAAAAAGTTATGGCAAAAAAGTGTAAATCTATTCGAAAATTAGAATTTCAGAGGATCTTAGTTGGTAGATTTTCTACTAATTCTTCTACTCTATTAAACCTCTCAGATAAGGCATTTTATTGATTTATCAAATGTCCTCTTTTTTAAAGGCTACATACCCTATAATCGCTGGTACCGTTACCCATAAAGCAGCGGAGATCACACTACCTGACAGGCTTAATGGTTGGCTAATATTGAAGATCTTATCGTTAATATAACTCTCTAGCACTGACGGTGATACATAAGCGAGCCAAGGCACATTAGGGGATAATGGCGCCAAAAAATTAATCAGCGGTAGGACGATGGAGAGTAATACAGGTATACCTAATGCTAACTTACTCTCCTTGGTCAATCCACCAAACATATAAGTCAGACTTACGTAAGCTGACACGTAAGTAAATATTCCTAATGTTTCCATAATTATAATGTAACTTGCTATAGGTATCCCAGTGTAAAGTGAAATAGCTAGTACAGCAATAGTGTTCACAATGACAGATGAGACGAGAACGGTCAGTAGATTTGCTATCAAACGGTTAAAGTATAAGATGCCCTTGGTAACCGGTCTAGCTAACAGGAATTCTAAAGCGCCGTCGCTCCTAGGGTTAGTAAACATTGAATAAGCTAGGTATATAGCTACAAAGGGGAAGAACCCGACGTAAAACGCCAACGCGGAAGGATAGTAAGGAAGTACTTCATACCCTAGATTAGTAAGAGGGTGCACAGGTGTAATAGACGCATCTACGAATGTGGGTGAATTTGGTAAATAGTACTCAACCACGACACAATTAGCCCCGTTAGGTATATCGAGACTTACTATCTCGGGCTTGAAAGCACTGACGTTAACAACTTTCTTGTTCGGTAAAGGAGAGGAAACGTTAAGTGCAGAAAAATTATGGAAGAACCCTAATTCGAGTGTTAAGTTGTCAGAGGATAGTATTATCAGATGGTCGTCAAACTCTTGCAAAACTGCGATACCGCTCACACTTCTGTTAGGGGCTATTGGGACACACTCACTGAATTTCCACAACTCGCTCGAATTAATTATTGGGGTTACCCCATAGTTTACGCCCGATGACAGTGCACCGAAACTGGTACCAGAATACTGTGATACACCGTTAATAATACCAAGTTGTAACATAGGTACATTACTCCAAGACCTGGTGAGGCCGTTATATTCTACTTTTACTACGATGTTTGGAGTGCTTTCCGACGTGTTTAGAGGTAACGGATACCCAATAGTTATATTAAATGTGCCTTGGTTATTTGTAACGGTGCTATTCACCACTTTTCCGTCGTGCATGACCAGGACTTCAGCGTCTGGTAAAGGTTCACCTTGGTTATTAAATACTATACCGGTAATGAACGAGTTTTTAACACTATGATAATAGAGGGCTAGTAAGTTTAAGTTCTCGTAATCTAAGGGGCCAATCCCACTTAAATGGACTAAGTGATAACTCACACCCATACCTGCTATGGCAAAAAAGACCAACGTTATTAACACTACGGGCTTAAGTAAGCTCCTCTTAAAGTCATAAAGGAGCGTGGAAGCCATTTTTACCCACCTTGTTCATTTATTATTTTGAAAAAGAATTCCTCTAAATTACCCTTTAACCAATTTATTTCTACGACCTGATACTTTGAAAGTGCTGAGGACACTTGAGGTATATCACCCTTACAGTCTTTGATTATGATCACATTACCGTTATTGGTCGCCTGACCGAACTTACTTGCTTCAGCTAGCGCTTCAGGTTTGAAGTCTCCCAAAACCACCTTTAAGTCCCTCGTCCTTACACTTTTCTTTATTTCTTCAATACTCATTTCTTTGAGTATCTTTCCTTTGTGAATGAACACTACTTTATCAGCAATAGTCTCGACCTCTGATAATATATGAGAGGAGAAAAGTACAGCCTTCCCCTCTTTTTTCATCTTAAGCGCCAAATCCCTGAAGAACTGTATCCCTTGAGGGTCTAAACCGTTAAGTACCTCGTCGAAGATGAAATTTTTTGGATCAGATATGAGGGAAACAGCAAGTGCAAACCTCTTTTTCATTCCTTGGGAATAGTTCTTGAGCTTGTCCTTCTCCCTACCTGATAACCCGAGCTCTTCAAACAGTCTCTTTCCTAACTCCCTAGCTTCACTACTCCCTATACCGTAATATCCCGCTATGTAGACGAAATAGTCAAGAGCACTTGCATCTAATTCAAATATCGGTAGTTCTGGTACCCAACCTACTCGTTTTGAAGCGTTCCTCTTGTCTTTTGTTATACTAATACCGTCTATAAACACATCGCCCGAGTTGGGTTCTAATACTCCTACAATAACCCTGATGGTTGTCGTCTTCCCTGCACCGTTCAGACCAACGAATCCAACGATTTCCCCATCATTTACTGTGAAAGTGACGTCATCGAGAACTTTTCTTTTGCCAAAATACTTTGTAATTCTCTCTACTTTAATCATTGTTTTTTCCATCGTAAGGTTTTATTTCTACAATTTAAAGTTATTGCTAACACCCTTATAATGTCTAGAAGTGTGTCGCATTCGCACTGTGTTAACCCATAGCGTGACTTTTCCTTAACTTTTAATTGCTTCTAATTCCGCCATGTGGTACACCTCTTTAGGGAATAACTCCAAGTATTGCGAGAAGGACAGAAATGGGGGAGAAGAAAGGGGATGGAAATAGCAGTTATAGAACCAAGGAAGTCAGCAATACCCCAGAGGTATAAGTAGATTCCAAGTTAGACATGGAACTGACACGGCGTTAGGTATTAAGGACAAAGATGAAGTTGAGGTCGAGTCGTTCGGAGAGAGATTGAGGTACGAGCTTAACGGTTACAGAAAATATAAGGAAGGATTATGTGTTCACGTATTCGTCTTCGGTAGACATTAGAGGCGGAAATTTGAATACGGTCACGGTCTTAATTTAAACCTTCTTGTTAGCGATCAAATAACAGACCTATGTAGAAGTACTCAGTCCTTGGAAAGTTTTTTACACTCGATATCAAAAATCCTCTCTCCAGCCCTTACGTTCCTTTCACGTTGAAATAACGTAGATATTATTTTTAAAACGACAGTATGATTACCAGACGCATTATGGTCCTTCAGGGAGGAATGAAAACCGTCATTGAATGCTTGCGTCGGAGAGATCAGAATATATACCAGTTTTGCGTATACAATAATATGTCAGACGTGATAAGTGTAAGAGTCAAAAAAGGATTAAAGGAAAAGGCTGAAGAGTTGGGGATAAATATTAGGGATGTGGTCGAAAAAGCTTTAGAAAAAGCCATAGAAGAAAAAGAGAAGGAGGAGTTGAAAAAGCTTGCAAGTGACATTAAACAACTAATGAAAGACGTAAGCGAAGAGGAATGGGTCGAGGCGATAAGGAGAAGTAGAGATGAAAGGTAAAGATGGAAGGCTATTTGCTTGATGCATCTGTCATATACCCTTTGTTGGATTACATAGATAAGGTTGACGTGAAAAAGGTCTACATTCTAGACCTCACCTTTTATGAAGTAGGAAATGCAATATGGAAGGATTATAGGATCCATAAGAAGATCAAAGACCCCTTTATATTAGCTAAACTCTTTCATGAATTACTTAGGAAGTTTAACGTTTTAAGGGATTTACCAATGCAAGAGGTAATGAGGGTCGCCGTAGAGAGGGGTTTAACATATTATGACGCATCTTACGTTTTCGCGGCTATTAGCAGAGGTTTGACGTTGGTTTCTAACGATAAAGACTTACTGGAAAAGGGCAGTGCGATATTCTTTAAAGAATTCATAAAGAAGCTTTAGAAGACAGATTTTTTGTCCTCGACGCTACGCCCTTGAGTGTTTCAAAGGCTAACATACCGTAATGTTGAAGTCCTATTTTAACCGTCCAATTTTGAGGCATCACTTAAGACTTAAAAGGGAGAATTCCGATTATTACCTCGTGGCGTTTATTTATCACTTTTAAAGCTCCAAGAGAATAAATTCGCGTGTGAACTTGCGAATGACGTTGAAATTAATGTTACTGAAAGGTTCACGTTATCTATCAGTGAGATAAATTCGACGAATCACCAAAGCACGCTATTGCAAAAACTTAAATGCCTCAATCTTTTTAACTCCCCAACTAAAATCTTAAGATAAATGATATTATTTATAAGCGACCTACATAAGAGCCTCGATAGTAGAGAGGAAATGGATTCGGTTAAATGGCTATTAGATATCTTAGATGAGCTAAAACCAGATTACTTAATCGGGGCAGGCGATTGGGGAGAAGGGATGTCAACAGCTGATTTTTCCGATATTCTCTCAAGGACTAAGCTAATAGCAGTTTACGGTAATCATGAGAATTTCTCGATAGTGAAGAACTTCTCGATTAGAGATGGTCAAATAATAAGTGTCGGAGACATGAAGGTCACGGGTATTAACGGCCTAATAGGAGACGACGAGAATTACGGAATACCTCCTAATAAGTTCCTAAAAATAATAAGTAGATTGAGAGACAAAAATATAGACGTACTAATTACTCATCAACCTCCCTACCTCCCCGAAACATACCCTAAAATGAGATACAATGAGGCTGCGGAATTGATGCTACAAGCCTTAGAACAGATCAAACCTAAGCTCCACCTTAACGGTCACATGACTGACGGTTGTTACTCCTATTACGAATTCGAATGGGGTAAATACCTCAGAGTAGATAGCTCATCCAAATTCAGATGCTACGCGATAATTGATAAGGACGTAACAGTCTATCAGAGAGGAGAGGAAGTCTTCAATTTCAGTCTATAATTCCTAAATTGTAACGAGTTTTTATCATGAACCCATTTATCAGTAAAGTTAAAATGAGGAGATAAACACCTTTACAACCCGACAGCATATCAGGTGTAATTTTGAATTTATTTGTGAAGGTCCAATCCCTTAAGCGGAAAGAGGAAGTCTGTTCACATGAAAACAAGAATGGATCTTTTTATAGCAAGCAGCAGTTATGGGAATCTTAGGGAGGTAATACCAAGAAGTCGGTATTAGCGAGAAGTTTTTAATTTTAGACGTCTTCATACTGAAAAGATGTCAAACGGAAAAGGACAAATCGAGTTAGCTAAGGAGAGGCTGGTCAAGGCGGTCAACCAAGTTCTGGGCGTGATCAGGAGGAACGGGAGGAGCAAGAAGGTCGAGTTAGCACTAGTCCTCATGACCCTGCTAGGTGGTAGGGCCAGCGTGAAGAATGCTGCTGAGACGTTCGGGTTGGACTACGCAAACCTGCTGGAGGCGTTGGGAGAACTCGAAGACGCGTGGAAGGACTACTTGAAGGTCCTGTCGGGGCTGGTGAAGGGTGAGGTGGCAGTAATCATAGACGACACCGTGGACCACAAGGAGTACTCCAGAGGAAAGGACGTGAGCCCCCACGGGAACTACTGGATCTACTGCCACGCCCACCGGAGGTTCGAGAGGGGTGTTCAACTCCTCACGGTCGCCATAGTAGACCTCTCCACGGGCAGGACGTTCATGGTGGGGGCTTTCCCCTACGCCGTGAGGAAGATGTTGGACTTGGGGATGGTCAACGAGTTCAAGACCAAGATCGACTTGGTCAGGAAGGTGTTGGACGTGCTCAAGGGGTACTTCCGCGTGTCCAGGGTAGTCTTCGACTCGTGGTACTGGTCAGAGAAGCTCGTGAAGGACAACGTGGTGTCTGAGCTCAAGTCCAACCAAGCTCAGGGCTGAGTCGGCCCGGGGGACCCTCGAGGAGGTGAAGGGATACCTCCGAGTGGGATACCCCCGGAGTCTACTACGCCTACCTGACCTTGGGAGACCGAGTGGTTACGGTAAAATTATTAGTCCGGGAACGTGACTCCGGGACACGCGAGAAGTACCTCTACACGACCGAACTCTCGCTCGGCGAGGAGATCGAGGAGGCCTGGAGGATGAGGTGGGAGATCGAGGAGCTCCACAGGGACGTCAAGTCCCTTGGACTGGAGGACTCCTCGTTTTGGAGGAGGGAGAGGCTCAGGGGTACCTCACGGTCTTCACCATCATGGTCAACGTCGTCAGGGAGCTGATAGGGGAGCTGAACCTGAGGAGCGTGGAGGCGTTCCTCAGGTTCGTTGAACGTTATTTAGGCGGATCGTCGGGGCTGATGAAAATCTTTAAGTTACGTTAAAGTCCCATAACTGCTGTCACGGTGTTATTAAAGCACTTAGGTTAGGTTTCAACGTCGTATTAGTTAATCCAAAGGGTACTACAAACTCGGAAGAGCATGAAAAGGTGATGAGAGAAAAGGGTTTTGATAGGCATACAGCCTCAGCTTACTTAATAGCGTTAAAAGGATTAAAAGTAATTAAAAATAATGAGTAGTTACGTAAAAATGTTACAGACAACGAAAATAGAGACGTTTATAGGATAAGAGTTGGGAGGGATATACGAATACTTGTTTCTTTCGATGACGATAAAAAACAAATTCACATATGGAGAATCGCTAGGAGGGAATCCGTTTACGATGAATAATATCACTCTCTTTCTTAAGCTCTTCAAACAAGTTATGCAATTCTTCACTATTATTAATTACAGTAACCTCCTCAGTCTCTGGTTCTATTATTTTGATTTGCTTCTTTTCCATAGGTAATAATTAGCACTGGGAGTTAAAAAGATACAAGAAATGTATACTATGTTTCGTTTAACATTACACAGAAAGGCACGTATATTGTGTAATGTATAACGTTATACAGAACAAACATGATTTCCACACAAATCCCCAAAAATCCGATTAAAAGGTTAGATGTTTTTTTACACCTTGGGAGAAGGTGTAATAATTTCCGCAGATGTTGAGTCTAGGACTAGAAGAGACGTAACCCATTATAGCAGAATTGATTTAGACCCGTTAAGCCTGAAAGCGGTCAAAGCTACATGCAGTTGTGAAGCTGGGAGCTTCGGAAAGAAATGCTGGCATTTGAAGACTTTAGAGCAGATGATCGACGAGCTAAGGGAAAGGATAAAGAAGGCAAGGCAGGAAATGATGCAAATAGAGGAAGACATTGCCTCATGGGGTTGAGAATTATGCAAGTCCAGCTCCAAGGTAATAAGTTATTGGAGCTTTTGGAGGCTTTATACCACATCAACGAGGCTATGAAGATAACTGAGAGTTACGACCCTAAGGCGTTTGAAATGCTCTCCGAAGTAAAGGAGTCTCTAGTGGACTGCTTGGTCAGTCAGGTGAGACAAAATGGAGAGTGAAACTTTACAGCATCAGAGAAACTTAGAATACTTAGTTAAGTTGTTGAGGGTTTACTTTCAACTTGATGAGATTCTCAGTTTTGCAGTGGAAGAGTTAGGAGGCGATGAAATAGTAATTGAAATATCAGCAGTTAAGGACAGAGTTAGAAAAGTGATTGAGAGAATGATAAGTTAGAATTTTTCTTATTAAACTGGGGAGTTTATTCTAATTCTCTAATGAAGGAATAAGCAAGGAGCGTTAGTGTTCCCGGAGATGCTACTAACTTGAGAAAGAAGAACGTTGAGATTAAGGAAACAAAGGCTCACGCGTTAGCTTGCGGAACCGCTGAGAACCTGAAGACAAGGTCAGTGATGACTGCAGAGAGATTCGGGCAGAAGATGGTGTAACCTAAATACTACTTTTAATTCAGTTCTCGGTATACATCACAATATAAAAATTTACATCATCTCAAATCAAAAGAGATTAATTTAACCTTGAGAAAAATAGTATTGTGTTTCCTCTAAAGTCTTTAGACCAAATTCAAATAGGAATAACAGAAGACCATGAATTACTCAGACAGAGTGTAAGGGAGTTTTCGGAGAAGTTCTTGCTACCTAACGTAGATAAAGGAGAAAAAGAGAAGGATTTCCCAGAAGAAGCTAAAAAACAAGCGGCTGATATGGGACTTTTCGGACTCGACATACCATCAGAATATGGCGGACAAGGAGCTGATTATCTCTCATTACTTGTCACATCTGAGGAGATTTCAAGGATTTGGACTTCTTTCAGCACGTTATTACTAGTCCACTGGATGCTCGGTAGAGCAGTACTAAAATACGGTAGTGAGGAAGTCAAAAGGAAGTATCTGCCTGAGATAGCTAGCGGGAAGAAACTTGGAGGCTTCGCTAACACTGAGCCTGAGGCCGGTTCTGACGTAGCCGGTATAAAATCGGTAGCAAAAAAAGTGAACGACCATTACGTCTTAAACGGTAGGAAAATCTTCATAACTAACGGAGATATAGCAGATTATCTAATTATCACTGCAAGGACGTCACCACCAGATCCTAAAGCTAGGTGGAAGGGGATTAGCATGTTCTTAGTGGAGAGAGATTGGGGAATAAAGACTATGAGTAGAATCGAAACAACGGGTCTTAGAGCATCCCATACCGCCGAAATCGTTCTTGAGGACGTCAGTGTACCTTCGGAGAACTTGTTAGGAGAAGAAGGAATGGGGTTTAAATATGCAGTAGAGTCCTTTGATTACGCTAGGACTATAGTCTCAGCTCAGGCTGTAGGAATAGCCCAGTCAGCGTTTGAAAAACTCGTCGAGTATTCCTTACAAAGAAAAGCCTTTGAAAGACCTATAGCAGATTTTCAGATGGTTCAGCAAAAGGTCAGTGAATCGCTTTCAGACCTAATGACTTCAAGACTTCTAACATATTGGGCTGGTACCTTATACCAAAAGGAGATGATGGATGAATACATAGTTGCTGCGTCTTTAGCTAAGTTCCACTCTACAGAAGCTGCAGAGAGGGTAGTTTTAAGGGCGATGACCGCTTTTGGAGGTTACGGCGTAACGGTATCTACGGGTCTCGAAAGACTCCTTCGTGATTTACAAATTCTGAAAACGTATGAAGGGACTAACGATATACAAAGAATTAGTGCTGCCAGGCAATTGTTTTACAGATTTAAGGGTGTAAAGGTTGGTTGATCAACCTTTTTATAGAGACGCCCTAGTGAGGAACTTCATCAGATATTTAATTGAAGAAAACCCAGAACGAATTGAGATAAGTACTGAAATGATAGAAAATCTTTGTTCCATATCTGAAGAAGACTTAAAGAGACTTGTTGATGAGACTTTGGAGTTCATAGTAGCCAAAAACACAAATGAAGTTCAAAAAGATGCTGTAATCAAGAGGATAAGGGAGATGTGTATTGATCAAAGTCATTGACGTCCACGTTCACTATGCGATGTTGAAGTTCGGGACACCACATTACTGTAGAAGACTGACGGAAATGGCAAAAGGTGCGAGGTTTAATATAAGAAATGAGCGTGTAGAGATAGAAAAAATAATACTAGTTCCTTCTTATCCTTGCTACACGGAAATATGCGGGGACGCTTTCTACGACGATATTAGGATTATTAAGGAAAACCCAGACCTTTTCGCAACGTGAGCTGAATCCCTTTTTACGTTGTAGAAATCTTTTTGTCTGTTTATAACGAATTTTCGTTGCTACATAATGATCTCTCACACCGATGTGGGCAAAAGGGTGGGAGTGATTGCAGAGATGTGAGCCCCGTGCCGTTGGGCTCGAAGGAGTCCCATGACCCACCAGTGGTTGAGGGCTAAGTCCCTACACTCGATCATGAATGAACATAAAATGATTGAAATGAAAGTGTAGAGACAAACGGAGAAGTAGACCCTAACTACTGCGAAGACCCCATAAAGGAGTTAGGGAGACAGTATGATTTAGGTATAGTAGGGATAAAACTTCACCCTGTGCATAAATGGTTTAAGCTTAATGCCTGTAGAGAAGAAGAGAGAGGCAATATAAAGTTATTAAGGATCTACGAATTTGCTGAGGATCATGATTTACCGATACTCGTCCACACTGGGACTAGTGTAGGAGAAGGGGCGAGGAACCAATATGGCGACCCGATACTAATGGATCACGTGCTGAAAGAGTTCAGCCTTCATCGTGACTAATAGTCACTATTCGTGACTATTAATCACTTAGCCTCATCACTCCTTCTCTCTCTCCATGCCGTCTACGGGAGAGGTAGTTAAACCACTCCCTTCGAGGACATGGGGAGTTTCATTGGGTGCCTTCCTCCACCTCACGACTGCTCATAGACTTCACAGTGGCACCCTCTGATTCAATGTTAACGGAAATAATATTTACAAATCTTTCCGTAACTAAATAGCATTGGGGGGTAGAAGTAATTAAAAATAACGAATAGTTACGTAAACATGCTGAAAGACTTTTCCAGAGATACAAATTATTGAAATTTCTTGAGGAAGTTAAGAAAAAATCAGAGGAAATTTCAAAACTACAGTGCAAGAATTCTCAGCTCGAAGAAATTAAAAAATAGGTAAGGAGCGATTAGAGCTAATATCCTCAGGGCTTTTAACATTGTATAAAGAGTTTCCAGAGTTTATAATTTCAGAATATGTTGAAATAGTAGAAGTAATTAATAAGGAGGTCTTAGCTAAATTTTCTCCTTTGATAACCCGACAGATGACAGAAGAAGATTTAAAACAATTAGGGAATTTAACATCAAAGTATTTAGGAGAAAAGGAAGCTGAGGTTCTAAGTAAAGCTCTAGAGAGAATTTAAAAGAAACGTGTATAAAGAATAAATGTTACCTTGTGATATAGGAAGAGTAAGAGAGACCAACTTGAAATTATAATGGTGTTGTGGAAGTAATTAACGATAGCTATGGTAGTAAGTCGTCTACAATGAAGTACGCTGATTTGAGTAATACACTCCTAGAGAAATACATTAGCATATTAACAAGTAAAGGTATTATAAAATGCGAGGATAACCCTTAGAAGATGACTGAAAAAGGTGTAGAATTATCAGAGAAATTAAGGAAAATTAGAAAGCTACGTTTAGATCTGTCTAAGCTTATTAACTCTATTTCAGAAGAATTATATTGATGTTAGAATCTTATACATCAATAGTAAATTTACTATATGTTAGTTTACTCTTAGAGACTTCTTTGCTTTTCTATTTTGTATCAAGAAAGTTGAAAAATCTTCCTTATTTACGGAAGGATGCTAGACCGTTATATTTATTAAGAATTTTTAGTGAGGCATTAAATTTATTCTCTTCTACGGGTTTGTTAGATGATGGAATGATTGGAGCTAATTTTAATATAAAATCGGAAACCTTACAGAAATTTCTAGAGAAGGAAGTTAAAGGTGTAGGATCCAAAATAAAATTAATCAATACTTATATTTCGTCTATGGAAAAGATTGATGCGTACATAAGCGGAATTTCCAGCAATATAAAGGAAATATTTTACTTAATTTTAGCTTCTGTAATTTCCTTTGCTTTATATTTTATACCCGGTTTTTCTCTTGACGCATGGATATTTGTACCATCTCCCATTAGATATTATTCACAAAGAATATTAGAAGCACAGAAAAATTTAGAAATATTAAAAGAATATTCTGGTAACTCAAATAAAAGTTATATAGATAGAATTAAAAAGGGTATGAGTAAAGTTGTAGTATTTGGATTAATAGGACTTGGTATTGCTATTATCGCAGCAGGTGTAATATTAGGATTAAATGCTATACATTCTTTACCTTCTTCAAATCATGTACAATATTTAGGATCTGGATATATAGCATTTGTACCAAATGGCCAAACAATAAATTACAATGAACATACAGATCCTGAGGGTGAATTTATATTAAATAATGGAACTATAATACATAATGTAATATGGGATGGTCAATATGCAGGTACAATAATACAAAACCATGATCAAATAGTTCAATTGAATAGTCAATTTGTTGGACAAACTGATCAATTCAATAATCAACCATATGTACGTTTACAAGATGTCTATGTAATTGATGCAAATAATATCCAAGTACCAATTCAACAAGCAATAATAAATGGACAAACATATTATGTAATAGAAGCAAATAGTATAAATCCAGCAGTTATCGCAGGC
>Ga0081473_125970_pt1 | contig 15799 bp, 19 predicted proteins | sample CisSprmetagenome_FD_70977 | JGI IMG/M metagenome (GOLD analysis project Ga0081473, IMG submission 70977) | Hypoxic/sulfidic aquatic microbial communities from Cistern Spring, Yellowstone National Park, USA v2 (version 2) | ecosystem: Environmental > Aquatic > Thermal springs > Hot (42-90C) >...
TCGGGGACGTCTATGAGGACGCCAGGCTGGCGGACTTCATGGGCGTCACGTACCTCATGGTGGAGAACCTGGCCTACCTGCTGCTAGTCATCGGCTACACCCGCGAGACCTTCTGGAGGGGGGCCTCGTCCCTTGCGCCGCTCATAATGATAACGCCAAGTCAGCTGAGGAGGTACTTCCTCCTAGGTCACCTCGTCTTTGACGCCTCACAGGTCCTCTCTATACTCCTCCTCATGATAATTCTGTTCGAGGGCTTCCTGCTCTCTACAAGGTCCGGCAGCTCGCTCTCAAGGCTGGTCCTCCTGGCCTTCACAGTACTGCTGTTAGCTCACGTCACGATGCTCTACGCCTCGGCCACCATGACGCCGTTTTACTACATAGTTGGCGAGCTGGTGCAGTTCGCATCGTTCTTACTCTTGCTGGCGTTCCTGATAAGGTGGTACAGGGTTGAGTAGAGCGCCTCCAAGGAGCAGGCTTAGGATATACTTCGACCTGCTCAGGAGCATAGAGAAGGAGGGCGGAAGGGCCAGGTTCTCCCACGTGCTGTCTGAGTCGAACGTGCCCTATGAGAGGTTCCTGGCCTACTTAGCCGAGCTTGAGGAGAGGGGGCTTGTGATTGAGGAGAGGAGCGAGGACGGCAACTACCTGGTCCTGACGGAGCAGGGGAAGGACTTCCTGAGGGAACTCAAGAGGATGGACTACTTCTTAAGGGGCTTCGGGCTCTCCCTCTAGGAGCGGCCTTGTGCAGGATGTTAGCCATAAAGCGTGGTGGCTCAGAGGGAGTAAGTTCACTGCTAGAGGCCCTGGCTAAGGCCGCTCAGCATGACGTCTTCGACAACATGAGCTCTCACGCTGACGGCTGGGGCTTTTACGCCATAGGCGACCAAGGGGCGCTTCACTACAGGTCCGTGACCTCCATGTGGGAAGACCCCACCTACGCCCTCATAGCTAAGGCAGCAGACAGCTTCAAGGCGATGATAGTGCACGCAAGGATGGCTTCGAGGGGCGAACCCAAGGGGAGCCCACTGTTCTCACAGCCCTTCCTTGTCCAGGTTAATGAAAGGTCTGTAGCGCTGGCCCACAACGGGAGCGTTAACAAGGCGAGGCTAGCTGAATGGCTAGGGTTTAGAGCTGACCTAGGCTACGTCACTGACTCTGAGCTACTGGCGCTTGCGGCCTCTAAGGTTGACTTCAGCATCGCCGCCGAGCTTGTCGAGAGGCTGAGAGAGATCGTCATGAAGGCCAACGCGGCGAAGGGCGCCCTGAACCTCCTGGCAATGGTCGTTGACCCCAGGTCAGCTAGCGCCTCTCTTGCATGTCTAGAGGAGCACCCGCAGGTCAATGAAGAATATTATGCGATGTTCTCCTTTAGCAGAGACGCCTTCAAGGCCTTTATGTCGTCAACCGTCGCTTACTACGCAGGCCTGATAAAGTCAGATCTCTCCGTAGACTCAGATTACGTGAACAGGTGCACCCCAGGAGAGGTTGAAGAGGCCTAGCTCGTTAAGCGTGGACCGCGAGTCCACACGTCTTAAAATAACTTTAACCTTATTTATGTCAAACTGAAGTCAATTGACCTTTGCAGGACTACGAAGCGAGGCCGAGCGAGAACTAACGCGTGACGAGCTGAGCTTGTCAGTTGGCCAAGGCCTTGACGGGCACCTTAAGGTCCTGCTGGTAGCCGAGGTGGATCCTAGGATCAGGGGCCTCAGGAGGGGGCCACAGCTCAGAGTCAAGCACGCCCCTGCGACCGTGAAGTACTACCTCCCTAACAACATAACGAGGCTTTACATGGCGCCTCCCAGCTATGAGGCCTTATCACCGCTGGACAGCCTTAGGGCCCTTGTAAGGCAGGCAGCCCGGCTTCTAAGAGAGCCCATTGGGAAGGGCCTAGACCTAGCCCACACGTTCTTTGTGGACTTCACAAGGTTTGCAATACCATGCGTCCACGAGGCTGACCAAAGCCCAGGGCAGTATCTGGAGGGCTACCTCAAGGTCGACGGCGCGGCCAGGAAGCTGCTGTCAGAGCTTATCAAGGTGAAGCTTAGCACCTGTAGGGCGGTAATTACGTGGACTTCATGGGCCGCTAAGGGCTTCATGGCCGACGGATTCGACAGGTCAAGAATATACGTGGTGCCCCCTCCGCTTGAGGCCATGGCTGCAAAGGGTCACAGGGGCGTTAACGTGCTCATCGTAGCAAGGGACCTGTACAGGAAGGGCCTTGACATAGCTTTAGAGGCCTTCATGAAGGCCTCAAGGGGCGTAGAGGACGCCAGGCTGACAGTAATAGGCCCGCTTAAGTCTCTAGGCCTGCCCAGGAACGTGAGGGTTCTGACGCGTGTCGAGGACGATGTACTTCATGACACGATAATGCCGACTATAGACATAGTATTAGCGCCAAGCCGCGCTGAGGCCTACAACCTCACGGTCCTTGAGGCCATGGCACATGGCGCCGTTCCAGTGGTTTCTAGCGCCGGAGGCCTACCTGAGCTGGTCTCCGACAGCGGCTTCGTGACGGAAATTGACGACGTCAACTCGGTTACGAAGTCCCTTGAAGCCCTCATACTTGATGACAAGCTGAGGGGCAAACTGTCGAGGAGAGCAGTAGAGATAGTGAAGGAGAGGCACAACCCTGAGACTATCGGTTACAGGCTTTTAGAGGTCTACAGGAAGGCGCTTGAGGAGGACTAAAGCCGCTTGAGGAAGGAGGCCCTGGCCTTAACCGCCTCAACGGCCTCCATAAGGTTCTCAACGGCCATACTTCAGGCGGTCACACCGCTTTTCCTAGCCCTAACCGGGTTCAAGCTGGCCAATGTGGCCCTGTTCACCGTCATCCTGTGGGCCTCAATAGCAGTTGGGTCCATAGCGGCTGCCCTGATCAGGGAGCCGAACTACGTTGGTTTCGTAGGGCTAGTTCTGCTGGGCATAGGCCTCCTGCTGCTTTACGTGTCCCCCTCCGCCGCAATGTTAGCTATACCCCTCTCTGGCATAGGGTCCGGCATAGCTAGTTCCATTCTTGCACCACTGCTTCACAAAATGTCATCTGTTGAAAGACCCTTTGAGGGGGTCGCGAGCTACTCGCTGGCCCTCTCTATAGGCCTGGTCACCGCCATGGCCTTTACGTCAATCCTGTCGCTTAGAGGCGTCACAATGTCCTTTCTAGGCGCTGCGGTCGTCTCCGTCTCGATAGCGGTCTTCCTTATAGCCTACAGGGTCGAGCTGCCCCGTGTGAGGGTTGAGCTGCCCTCAGTAGACGACGTAGCTGAGATGTTCAAAGTGAGGCTGTTCGCAAAGGCCTTCGCCTCAAACTTCGCCTACTCCCTGATACTGCCTCTAGTCCTTTCCTATTGGCCCCTTTACTCCTCCAAGGTTGTTTGTCTGCCTGTCACGACTTCCTTTGCCCTCCTTTCCGTGCTGTTCCTAATATCAGGTACTATAAGGGGGCTCTCGATGGGCCTCAGAAGCGTTGAACGGTCGCAGAAGCTGGCCGTGACGACACTTATGATCTCAGTGATCCTGCTGGCTACCAGAAGCGGGTTACTGAGCGTAATAGGCCTGCTTCTGTTCTCCGTGCCTCACGCCCTGGTGTACCCTACGACGCTCTATCAGGCCATGACATCCTCGCAATCAGAGGTAAAGGCTAACTACGTCTTCTCCCTGTCATCAGGCGCGGCTGAGGTCCTGTCACCCATACTCGCTGGACTAGTCATAACCGGCTGGGGGCTTGAAGCCCTCTACGTGGTGGCCGTTCCCTTGGCCCTGGCTTCAATGATTGCGTCATACGCTTAAGCTGAAATAGCGATGGATCAGCCTACTAGAGGGACGTTAAGTGGAGCCAGAGGAGCTCAGGGGGTTAGCTGTTGAGCTGGCCGAGGAGGCCTCCAGGTTCCTCATAAGCAGGTGGTGTAGTGAGCTAACGGAGGTGGTTAAGGGTGATACCATTAGGGCTGACCTGAAGGCTGAAGAGATAATAGCCGAGAGGCTCAGGTCAAGGCTCAAGGAGTACACCCTGGTCTCCGAGGAGAGCGGCCGCACGGGCTCGGGCGGCTACGTATTTGTGGTGGACCCCCTCGACGGAAGCCTAAATTATGAGCACTGCATACCGTGGTCCTCTGTCTCGGTGGCCATAGCGAGGCCGAGCTCCAGGAGGTTAAGCGAGGTGGTGGCAGGCGCGATATCCCAGCTTGGCGGGCCCGCGCTCTCCTTTGCCAGGGGGCAAGGCTGTTATGTAAATGATGAGAGGGTCAGCCCGAGGCCCCAGCCCAGGAGGATAGTGTTCACCTACGTTGAGTCGCTGGAGGACGCAGTCAGGGTGGCGAGGCTGTTCAGCTTGGTGAAGGACCTTAAGCTGAGGAGCCTCGGGAGCGCCGCGCTCGAGATAGCCATGGTGGGCCTAGGGCGGGGGCTCGCTTACGTAGACCTCAGGAAGAAGCTGAGGAACGTCGACGCCGCTGCCGCCATAGGCCTTGCAAGGGAGTGCGGCGCTAGGGCCGTTGATGTCAGTGGTAATGACGTCGATGTTGACATATCTGATGTTAGGCCCCTAGGTGACTTAATAGTGGCGCACGAGAGCGATCTGAACCTTGTCCTCAGAGCCCTTTCCTAACCACTCGTCCTCTGGAGCCGATACCTTAGGATAGCTATGACTCCTCCCATGTTGAATATCGTTGAGGCCGCTGGCGAGTCCCGGGTTATTATTATCACTCTGCCCCCCTTCTGCTCTATGAGCTCCATCAGCCTCCTGAACTTCTCCCTCTGCTCGTCATCGCTGGCGTAGAGGTACTCGTCAATGATTACGGCCTCCTCCACGGCGCCGGCCTCGGCAGCGAAAGCCACGTCATCTAAGGTGTAGGCCACCAGCGACGGGTCGCTCGAAACCCTCACCAGGAACTCCTCGATGACCTCCTGTGCTGCGACGGAATCCATCTCCCTCAGGGCCTTTAGTACAGAGTCCCTCCTCGTAACTTCATATATTCCCTCGAGGCCGCCGCCTGAGACGCTATCGGTGATTATATGCAGGTGTGGAGCTAAGGACCTGACCTTCTCGGCTAGGACCTCCCTGATCTGGCCTGGGCTGGCTATAACTATTACCGAGGCGCCAGCCTGCGAGGCCTCCTTAACCAAGGTCTCGGCGAGCTGGGCCAAGGCCTCCTCAAGCCTCCTCTCCCTTGCAGGGTCGTCCTTAGGGCCCAGTAAGAGGTCCTGCTCAAGCACGGTCCTGAGGCCAACTGGGGTCATGATGGCCACGGCAGCGCTTTCATAGTCTACAGCCACCAGGACGGCCCGCCCTCTTGGCCCGCTCTCCATAAACTTCTTCAGGACCTTATCGCTCCAGCCCTCCTCCCTTATCAGGACTATGGACTGGTTGAGCGTTATGTACGCCGACTGATGCTTGCCCCTGACCCCGAACCTCTCAGGGCCCTCCTCTATTACACCGAAGACCCTCAGGGAGCCTGAGAACGGCTGGAACTCAACGGACTCAACCCGAAGGGTTACCTCAATAGGCCTCCTCTCCTTCTGCTTGGCATCCCTCCCCGCCACGTCCCTGAGAACGACAGTCCTGACCCTATCGCCCTCCCTGATATACACTGCTAAAGTCCAGAGGTCCTCCTCGCTCCTCGGCACAACCTGTATTGTCCTCTTCTTAGAGTCCAGCACCCTTAGCTCCATCGCTCCCACATAGCTGGGCCTGCTAGAGCTTTAAGCTAGCCCTGCCCCGCGCCCACGGGAGCCCGCTTGGCCATAGACGTCAGGTCAACGCTGCCAACGAAGATAAACCTGATAAGGCTGAGAAGGGAGTACGCGACGATAAGAAGGATAAGGAGGATTATGGAGGAGAAGAGGGAGGTACTCCTTCACTACATAAGGAGCGTGGCCGAGGAGTACAACCGTTATCAGAAGGAGGTCTACGGAGTTCTTGAGGAGCTGTTCACCACCTTTTACAGGGGGGAGGCCGCAGAGGGCATTGACAGGACATGGGCCATAGCTGAGGCCGCCAGGGAGAGCCTGAGGGTCAGGGCGTCAACCATGGTGCTGTTCTCGGTCAAGACCCCCGTGTTCCAGCTGGTGCCCGAGTCCCTCGCCAGCCCTGCCATACCTCCGGGCGCCTCCCCTGATCTCATTGAAAGCTTTGTAATGTTGAGGGAGGAGCTGCCGGCCATCCTCAGGCTCGCCCAGTACGAGGAGACTGTGAAGAGGCTGATAGAGGAGCTTAAGGACACCCAGAGGCTGATAAATGCGCTGGACTACGTTATACTGCCAAGCTATGAGAAGGCCCTCAAGTTCATATCTATGGTGCTTGATGAGAGGGCCAGGGAGGACTTCGTGAGGTTAAAGCACCTTAAAAGAAGGCTTGCTGTTGCCGAGGAAGAAAAGGTCGTGGCCGCTACGGGAAGAGCGCCCCAGCGATAATGAAGACCACCGCCACCGCTATGAGCGCGGCGACGAACCTGCCAGGGGTCATGTTACCCATGGCCTTAACGCCTCTGGCTATGAGTATTGCAGACCCTATTACTATAATGCCGAGCAGCAGCACGAGCCCCGTCAACACTAAGGCGTAGCCTACGCCCGTGAAGTTCGTAGGCCCTATGTGACCGAACAGCTGACTAACCGCCTGCTGTATAGCTTCAAGGGCCACCCCTGATCCCTGCGCCTTATTCGTCCTGGGAACGTGTAAGGGGAGCTAAGCCAGTAATACCTTAAAGCGCCTGCAGCCCTTCAGCCACGGTGTTTGGGTTGGCCATAATGAGGAAGCCTAAGGCGTGGATCCTCACAATAGGTAATGAACTGCTGATAGGGAGGATCGTTAACACCAATGCCTCATGGCTTGCCAGAAAGTTGACCTTCCTGGGCTTCAGCGTTGAGAGGATAATAGTTACCCCTGACGAGCCGGCCGAGGTGGCGGAGGAGATAAAGAGGGCCCTCTCAAGGGACGACGTAAAGGTCATAATAACGACAGGGGGTCTTGGGCCAACATATGACGACAGGACCCTTGAGGCCGTGGCCCGGGCCATCAACAGGCCCCTCAGGCTTAATGAGCAGGCCCTGCAGTGGGTGAGGCAGAGGTACGAGAGCGGCGGCATGCAGATGACCAAGGAGAGGGAGAAGATGGCCTACCTGCCCGAGGGAGCTGAGCCTATATGGAACCCTGTCGGGACGGCGCCGGGGTCCCTCGTCGCGGCTGGCGAGGCGCTCATAGCGTCACTCCCTGGCGTCCCAGCTGAAATGCAGGCCATGTTCGAGGAGCTTATGCCTAGGTTTAGGCAGCTGGCCCCGCCCCTTGAGGTCATCGACTGTGGCTTCGTTGTAGTGGGAGTGCCTGAGTCATCCCTTGCCCCCTACGTTGAGGAGGCTGAGCGGAAGAACCCCGGCTGTTACGTCAAGAGCCACCCCAAGGGTCACGAGATAAGGGGGCCCGTGCTTGAGATAAGGGTGCTTGCCTCAGCACGCACAAGGGACGAGGCGAGGGAGCTCGCGCTCAGGGCACTTGAGGTGGTAAAGGGTGGGGCGAGGTCGCTCGGTGGAGAGATTACTGAGGAGGGCTGTCAGGAATAAGCTGATAATTACGTTTACGATAGCCTTAATTGGGGGCGTCCTCATCGGCCTAAGCCCGAGGCTAGGACGTGTCCTCCTCTGGGTGGGCTCGGCTGTGGTGCTTGCCTCCCCCTGGATTTCATATTTCATCGTGCTTAAGCTCTACAGGGAAAAGGTCCTAACCTATGACAATGAAGACAAGGACGAGAAGGCGTAAGTAACCAAGCATTATAATCCTTAGTTCTAGGCTATAACGCAGGTGAAGGTGGACAGGTTGAGCACCGCCAAGAGGCCACCGTTCCTCAAGGTGAGCGGCGACGAGGACCTGATACAGCTAGCCGAGGAAGCCCTCAGGGAGGTCTACGACCCCGAGATACCCGTCAACGTTTATGACCTTGGGCTAATCTATGTGATAGACGCTAGGAGAACCGATGGAAAGCCAAAGGTGAAGATATTGATGACGCTTACCGCCATTGGGTGTCCAGTCACGGGGTCCATACTCGCCTACGTTGAGCAGGCCCTGCTTGACAAGATACCAGGGCTAAGCGAGGAGAACCTTGAGATAGAGGTCACCTTTGACCCCCCATGGAGCCCTGACATGGTCAGCGAAGCTGGGAGAGAGGCGCTAAAGGAGCTCTACGGCTATGACGTAGTGGATGAGTGGAAGAAGAGAATAAGTGAGCAGTACCAGGAGACGTCGAGCGGGGGCCAGGCGCAGGGCTCTTGAACTTCGCCTCCTACAGCAGGGCCTGAAGGCAGTGACCGCTTTGTGGATAGTTGGAATAGATGAGGCTGGCAGGGGTAGCCTAGTTGGAGACCTCATGATAGCTGCCTTCGCTATCGAGGACTCTAAGGAGCCCCTGCTTAAGAAGATTGGCGTGAGGGACAGCAAGGAGCTCAGCAGGGGCCAGCGTGAGGAGCTCTACAGTGAGCTCATTAAGATAGGGGTCTTCGCTGTCCTGCCCATACCCCCGAAGGAGATAGACTCTGAGAACATAAACAGGCTGGAGGAGAGGAGAGCCAGTGACCTCCTTAAGATAGTATTTAACAGACTGAAGGGGCCCAGGGCCGTAAAGGCTATTTACATTGATAAGTTCGGCGAGCTCAGGGAGCTGCCCAGGAGGTTAAGGGATCTGGGCTACAGGGGCGACCTGGTGGTTGAGCCTAAGGCTGACTCGAAATATGCCGTCGTGTCGGCCGCCAGCATAATCGCCAAGGTCATCAGGGACCGAAGGCTTGACGTGCTGAGGCTGATGTACGGCGTCAGGGGAAGCGGGTACCCAGCGGACCCCGAGACCGTGAGCTGGGTCATGGAGGTCCTGAACAGGGGGCTCAGGCTTCCAATAATTAGGTACTCCTGGTCCACGTTGGAGGGAACGGAGGCCTTTGTCAGGAAGGTTAAAAGACCCCGTAAGACACTTGAGGACTTCATGGTATAGGGGTGCCAAGCACGGGCGATAAGGGGCAGGTTGGAACAAGGCCGTCTGAGGCCCTCCTCAGGCTGATGGACAACTATGGATACAACGTGCTTGGCTCTAGGGAGTGGCTTGAAGGCGACAAGCTCTACAGGCTAGGCTTTCAGTACGTGGCAGTCGAAACGCTAGTAAGAGAGTACTTCCTGGCCGAGGAGGACTGGAGAGGGAAGAAGGTATTTGAGGTCGAGTGGAAGGGCTCTAAGAAGTCAATAGTCTACGGGAAAGGTGACGTCAAGTCTGACGCGGTCCTCGTCAAGAGGCCTGAGCCCACTGAGAGGACCATTCCCTGGAGGGGGCTCCTTGATTATCTCCCTCAGCCGCCCCTGCCCCTCTTTGTTGTTGACCTCAGCATGAAGTTCCTTCACACGCCAGAGGAGCTGTCAAAGCTGAGGCTTCAGCTGGCAGTGGCGCTGTCAGTGATAAGGGAGCACCTATGGGACGCCCACCTCTCAATAACGGGGGCTGATGAGGAGACCGCGAGGTGGCTAAATGAGGTAATGGGGGTCAACAAGGTCTCTATAGTCAACGCGAGGCCCAGCGAGATCCTGTGGGGCTACGACGCGGATAAGGTAATAATACTGAGGCCTGACGCCACAACGCCCCTGAGGCCTGAGGACGTTAACACCGCTGACGCCTTCTTGATAGGCGGCATAGTTGACAAGATCCCGAGGCCGGGCCTCAGCAGGATGCTTGACAGCCTTGTGCCGTGGGGGGTTCCAAGGAAAGTAGAGCTCAGGGGGTCCGTCATCGGGGTGCCCGAGAGGATAAACAGGATCATAGAGGTCATCCTCAAGTCAAGGTATGTCTACAATGGTGACATCGAGAGGGCTATAATAACTACTATGACTAAGAAGGACAGGGTCGCAAGGGCCTACAGGGAGATAACGAAGGAGCTTAGTGAGAAGGGTAGAAGCTACGTAACGAGGGACCTCTACGAGGAGCTGAGGAAGTGGCTGCCACTGACCTATGATGAGTTCCTTGAGGCCGCCAGAAGGGCGCACGTGGAGGTCAAGGGCTAAGCGCCATAAACGCTTATTTACCGTCAGACTGAACCTCCATTCATGCCCGGCCCGGCCATAGCGGTCGGGCAACACCCGGACTCGTTTCGAACCCGGAAGTTAAGCCGGCCGCGTTGGAGAGGGCCAGTGAGGTCCGAAAGGCCTCGCAGGCCCCTCCAAGCCGGGACCGGGCGCTAGGGCGTTCTGCAAAAGCACCTGAAAACACCTTAGCGTTGATAAGTACTAAAAACCCTCTTCTGCATCGCCCAAAGGGGTTAACTTTGGGCGTACTGATCAAGGACCTGTACAAGAGCTATGGCAATCATCTGGTCCTGAAAGGGGTAAACCTCGAGATAAAGGATGGCGAGCTCTTCGTTATACTCGGCTACTCAGGCTCCGGCAAGACAACGCTACTCCGTTGCATAGCGGGGCTTGAGAAGGTCAACTCAGGCAGAATCTATATAGACGGTGTCGAAGTGACTGACCGGCCTCCAGCTAAGAGGTCCGTTTCCATGCTTTTCCAGAACTACGTCCTTTACCCTCACAAGACGGTATTTGAGAACATATTGATGCCCATAGAGAGGGAGCCAGACGCTAGGAAGAGGGTCCTTGATATCGCTGAGGAGCTTGGCATAAAGGACCTGCTTAACAGGCTGCCCTCGCAGCTGTCTGGCGGACAGCAACAGAGGGTCGCCCTGGCCAGGGCCCTGGTCAAGAGGCCCCGCGTGCTGCTCCTTGACGAGCCGCTGAGTAACATTGACGCGCCCCAGAGGATAGCCGCGAGAAGGTTCATCAAGGACCTTCAGAGGAGGGAGAGGATAACGACCATCTACGTGACCCATGACCAGATAGAGGCCATGGCCGAGGCTGACCGCATGGCTGTAATGATGGATGGCAGGATCTTACAGGTCGGGACCCCCGAAGAACTTTACAATGACCCAGCAAACAAGTACGTCGCGTCGTTTGTCGGCGACCCGCCAATGGCCATAGTTGACGGCAAGGTCTTCAATGTGGACGGGTATGTGGGCCTCAGGGCAGAGGACGTGGCAATTGGCGAGGGGCCCTATGAAGGTACGGTTGAGGGCGTTGAGTTCATAATGGGCAAGTACCTAGTACATATCGACTTTAAGGGTGAGGAGATAAGGGGGTTCTCGAACTTTAAGCCAAAGGAGGGTGACAAGGTCAGGTTCTCCATTTTAAAGATGAAGACGTTCAATGAGCGGGGTCCATAACTTAAAAACCCCTCTTAGAGGCGTAAAGCTGGGTCTGCGATGCCTGTCGAGCTTTACAGCCTGGACGAGGCCCTTAAGGTAGCGCCGAAGGCTATAGAGTGCCGCGTGAAGAGGGTCACGAGAGACGGCAGAGCGAAGGTAAAGCTCAGGACTAAGAGGTATCTTTATACCCTTAAGGTCGACCCGTCCCAGGTCGATGATGTCATCTCAAAGCTGGGTTGCAAAAATGTCGTGGACGTCGACGCCGAGGTGGCCAAGCGTAAGAAGGAGAGGGCCGAGGCCAGGAGAGCGGCCAAGGAGAAGGCTGAAGAGAAAGCTGAAGAGAAGCCTGCCCAGGCCCAGCAGGTAGCTCAGCAGCCTCAGCAGGAGGCTAAGCCTGAAGAGGAGGCCTCCAAACCCTCTCAGTAAGTATAAACGTTCTCAGGACCAACGCCCTGGTCCCCCTTACATGCGCCAAGCCTTATAGCGATCTCCGTGACCTTTCTTGAAACATGCCTAGTCAAAAGCCTTGGTGCCAGGTAGCTCAACAGGTAAATGAGGACGTTCACCCTCAGCGAGGCTCCAGAGGCCTTCGGATGGCCCCCGCCTCCAAGGCCTTTAGCTATGACCTGGACGTTTGCCGACCCCCTGCTCCTCAGCGAGAGCGAAACCCTTCCCAAGCCCCTCCTCTTAACCATGACAGACACTTTGGCGTCAGATCTTGACGTAACCATGGAGCCGATTATGCTATCCGACGGCGGCTCAAGCCGCCTTAATATGGCGGCGACCCTGCAACCCCCCTCCTCAAAGACGCTCATCGTGGATAGGTCGCCAGCAGAGTTCCTTAGCTCAGCCGTAAGGTACGTCTTAAGCCCGCCCTCAAGCTCCTCATCCCATAGGACGCCTGAGCGGAACTTCTCTATGAGCCTCAGCCTCCAGGGCTGCTTCGTAGGCTCAGCTACGCTGTTCGCGGCCCTGACCAACTTTGGGGCAAGGGGGTCCTGCCAAGTCCACAGGTCGGCTGAGCAGACAGCGCTCTCAAGCCTTAGGAGAAAGTCGTCTGGTTGGACTCCGTAGGCCTTTGACGCGTAGCGAACAACGACGCCAGCCCCGCACGTGCTTCTGTCAACGAAGAGCTTCACCCCGCTCTTAGTCGCAAGCTCGACCTCTTTTTCTTCCCAAACGTGGTGATCGTACCACTCCACGGCTACGCCCCTACTCACGAGCTCGGACAGGATGGACAACGCCTTCGGGGTTGAGTCATCATTGAAGCCTATGTCCATTATTACGACTTTATCGCCCTTAGAGGCAGCGCCCCTAACCTCCTCCATTGTCTCGTGAAGGTTATAGGGCTCCGCGAAGAAAACTAACGAGCCTGCCAGGTCCGCTGAGGCTATCCTAAGGTAGGCCGCTGCTGAGGCCTCGCCATCGAGGTCGTTGTGGGCTACAAGTATTAGCCTCTGGCTAGCTGAGCCCATACCTCCTCACGGCCTCCTCAAGCTTTGGCCTAAGTAGGTCATAAGTCTCCTCAAGGGCCTGTGAAATGACCTTGGTCCCGCCTATCACAGTTATGTAGTTCGCGTCCCCCTTCCACCTCGGCACCACGTGTATGTGGACGTGCCCCGGGACCCCAGCGCCAGCCACGTCGCCTATGTTTACGCCTATGTTGAAGCCCTCTGGCCTGTAGGCCTGCCTCAGGGCCTCCATCGAAGCCTTCACAAGCCTTATCATCTCAAGGAGCTCTTCGTCCGTCAGGTCTTCAAGGCTTGACACGTGTCTATAGGGCGCCACCATGAGGTGGCCGGTGTTATATGGGTACCTGTTAAGTATAATGAAGGCCTGCCTCCCGCGGTAAACTATCAGCGCCTTCCTGTCGTCGCCCATCTTGGGGGACTCGCAGAGAAAGCAGCCCCCTTCCCTCTTCTCAACAACGTTTGTGATATAGCTCATCCTCCATGGAGCCCACAGTATTGAGTACCATGGCCTTGGCCAGTCCATTCAGGGCACCCTCGCGAGGGCCTCTACGGCCAGCGACACAGGTAAGGCGAGTAGAATAAATGCGACATAGGGGAGCCCCGGCCTCGCCTTGACCTGACCGTTGGCATTAGGGCACGACCTTATGACTGCCTCGCTGGGCACGTCTGAGACCGCCCTTGATGTAACTGGGAACCACCACTTCAGCTCCCTCAGCAGCAGGCCGCAGGGCACCACTGCCCCGTCGAGACAGCTCAGCGACCCGCAGACCCTGTACGATATTATAGCCCTTGACGCAAGCTCGGCGAGGGAGGCCACGAACAACACTATGTATATGGGTGGAATAACGAGGGAGCCTGGCAAGGGCGCAGGCAGCGTTAACGATAGTGCTAAAGCCGCCCAGAAGTCCCCTGGCCCCATTAGGCCAAGGAGTGAGGCGAGGCCTACCACGCCAGCCCCTAGGAGGCTCAGGCCGTAGTAAGCTGCCAGGAGCCGTGGCGGGTAAAGCCCAAGATAAGCCATGAGGGAGACGGCGAGTCCGAGCTTTGACCCCACAACCCAGAAGTGCTCCGGCACCTCCCTGTACTTTACATCGAGTATGGTCGGCCATATGGTCATAGCTACAGCTACCAGCCAGGGGAGGGCGAGGATCCAGCCCTGAGACCCCATCACTCCTCCTCTGCGTCCCTTATGCCGTACTCAGTTATAGCGAATACCGTCTCCCCCTCAGGTAGGTGGGGCGCGTCAACGATCCTGGCTATCCTCTTGTTGCCCCTGCTCTTCTTGAGCTGAACCCTTATCCCTGGGGCGTGAGCGACAACGTTACCTCCCACGGCTGCCGTGGGGTCGCCGTAGAACACGTCAGGCCTTGACATCACCTGGTTCGTCACCACCACGGCCGCGTCGTAGACCTCGGCCAGCCTCATGAGCTGGTGCAGGTGCCTGTTCAGCAGCTGCTGCCTGGCGGCCAGGTTCTCCCTCCCTGGGAACTCGGCCCTGAAGTGGCTTGTCAGGGAGTCCACGGCCACAAGCTTAACGTTGTCCTTGCTGAGCAGGTCAAAGAGGGAGTCCACTATAGCCATCTGGTGATGGCTGTTGATGGCCCTTATCCAGTAGATGTTATCCATGACCTTGTCTGGGTCGAGCCCGAGCCCCCTCGCCATCTGGTCTATCCTCTCCCACCTGAACGTGCCCTCGGTGTCTATGTAAACGGCCTTAGCGCTAAGTCCTCCCTTGTCCTCAGGCAGCTGCACGTTGACGGCCAGCTGGTGACACACCTGGGTCTTGCCGGTGCCGTACTCGCCAAAGAACTCCGTGATCTGCTTTGTCTCCACCCCTCCGCCCAGGAGGTCATCTAGGGCCTTGCTTCCCGTGGTTATCTTCCTTATGGTCATCCTCTCCTTCTTAAGCTCAAGGGCTGTCTTGAACCGTATGTCGAGGGCCTCCCTGGCGGCCTCAACTATCTTCTGGGCCGTCTGCAGCGGTATGCCTGCCGCCTGAGCTATCTCCTGGGGCGTCGCCACCGCTATGGCCTCTATTGTCGAGAAGCCGCTCTCTACAAGCTTCTCTGCCGTAGTAGGGCCAACCCCCGGCAGCTCAGTTATGTCCTTAGGCTTGCGGTTCTCCTGAGCCACACTCGCTCCCTGGTTCCTAGTTGCTGCGGAACCTATATCCTCAAGCAAGATCGCTGAGGACCCTAACGCCCTATCTGCTACTCGTTATTATTACCTATGAGATCCTCTCTCCTGGCCGGCCGACCAAAGGGGACACCGGACCTAAAGCGGGACTGCCGTGAGCAAGATAGCGGCGGCAGCTAATACTAGTGAGCCGACGCTGACGATCTTCCGGAACTCGCTGTCCCTTGACATTAATGAGAGGGGAGCCTTCTCTATAATGCCCATGGCAAGCGACAGCGCCGACAGCTGGCTAGCGGCCTGCGCGCTTATCAGGTGCCTGGCATAGAGCAGGCCAACCGCTATGACAGCGCTTAACGCGTTACCGAGGGCGCCGACCCCTATCGTGAGGGGCAGGTATGAGGGGGCTGCCACGCTTACAACCTTAGCTATGGCCGTTATCAGGAAGAGAAGCGTTGCGAACTCCAGGATCCTGCGGAAGGGCAAAGGCGTTGAGGGAGGCTCAAGCCCTACTGGACTGACCCTTCCCCTCTCTATTACTGCAAGCACCGCCAGGGAAAGCGTGATCACAGTCAGGGAGAGCCAGAGGTAGGCCAGCGGGGCCGCCGACTCAGTCGTTATGTAGAGGGCTGCCCCGACCTGAACTAGGGCAAGGGGCACGTTCGACAACAGAACGTTTATGGCCAGGGACCTCTGATGCTCCTTAGTGCTCCTGTTGCTTAGGTCTATTATGCTCAGGGTGACCGTCGTGCTTGAGACCAGCCCTCCAATTATAGTAAAGGCTAACAGACCCCTTCTCGAGAGCCTCAGGGCCACGTACTGGGCAAAGAATATCAATGAGACTATAACAACAGTGAGCCAGAACTCGAACGGGTTAAAGAAATCGTAGGGCCCTATGAACCTATTGGGCAGGAGCGGCAGGATCACGGCCGATATGAGCAGCAGGTTGAGCAGGGCTAAGAGCTCCTCGCGCC
>Ga0081473_134393_pt1 | contig 15663 bp, 14 predicted proteins | sample CisSprmetagenome_FD_70977 | JGI IMG/M metagenome (GOLD analysis project Ga0081473, IMG submission 70977) | Hypoxic/sulfidic aquatic microbial communities from Cistern Spring, Yellowstone National Park, USA v2 (version 2) | ecosystem: Environmental > Aquatic > Thermal springs > Hot (42-90C) >...
AATGAAATTCTCAGATGGATACCTCATTGTTAATCCTACGCAATTCAACTACATAGAGACATACCCAGCAAACACAACCATATCAAAAACCATAGGCGTTTCTACGATTTATGCAACATGGGTTATAACTCCAAAATGGTCTTCTGGAAGAAGCTTCTCATTCTCCCTTAAAGTACCTTTCACATTTAAAATATCAACACACAACATGCCAGTCTATCAGAATGAACCATATACTGGATACGTCCTATTATCAGTAAACATTAACGGTCAGAACTATTATTCAAACAGCTTCCCCTTAACATTCACAACATCAGCATTCATGAGAATCATATACACGGCATATAGGATGAAATTCATATTGAACGCAAGCGGATATCCAGCATACTCAACAGAAACTGGAAACATCCTATTCTTCTCTAGAGATGTTTCAACCGTTGCGAACACATTCCCATCATCAATGTACGTACCATACCCCGTCCCAATTATCGGCCCCTCAACAACATTCCCACAAGCATCTTCGAATGAAATACCCATTCTAGCATTAAATGAAACCGCAGATCCCAATCAACAATATCAAACATACTACACACCAGCGTTTTTCAAATACAATGCATTCTACTCATGGAGAATATTCACATCATATGCGGTTCCCGTTCGCTATTCTGAGTATGTACTACCATTATTCGTATATTTTGCAAACAACCCAACTTATTATTCAAGTATCAACATCCAAGTCAACATGAAACCATTCACATCAGCGTTCTTCACACATCAATACAACCCAACAAACAAGATCAACACAGTTAACATATTAACATATGCTTATACACCCAAACAAAAACCACTATCACTCATAGACAGTTACTACATAACAACAACAAACATAATATACAACAACCAAATCATAAGCTCACGAAACGATCTCGCAAACTCACAATTCACCATAAACGGATACACAAACTACTTCATAGAAAACCGCTTTTACAGCTACACCTACCCATCAACACAAACATATGATTATAGAGACAGCTTCTCCATCACATACTACTACATCGCCAAAGGCAACCTATACTCACAACCATACACAACATACCTACAACAACAAATACACAATAGAACACTAGAAAACCTCTACAACTACAACCCAAAAACCATCAAAACACAACCAACACCAGGAGGCAATACAATAACAAGCGACAACTTTGACTCATACCCAAACCAAAGCTTCTACCCACTCACAAGCAAATACTTCTACAACTACTTTACGTACACATCAGGCTCCTTCCTCATCAACTCAGGCCCATTCCAAGAATCACCAACATCATCACCACCAAACGCCCTCTACATGTACGCGAAAGCCGAAAACCCAGATACAAGAGACACACGACTAGCAGTCGAATGGAGAATTACAAATGTTCCACCTGGTAGTTATTTTAATATTTCATTCAATGTATATATTAAGAGCATATACGATGATGGATATGCTTCAAGACTGGGTATCGTTATTGCATTCATAGATGCTTCTAACGGGGGGTTATTGGGTGCTGCTGGCTACATACTTGCATATGGCCTAGTGAACTACTATCCATGGTTACCTTCCGATTACTGGAAACACCTACCATTTAAAGTATCTGATACTTGGAGTGAAACCTCCTCTTCTAATACCAAGGTTACCACAATCCCACTTCAAACACTAACAACAGTAACCATTGATATTAGACAAGCAGAAAAAGACGCACATATAAGCACGCAATATATATGGAGTGATATCATAATAGCATTCTCATCAAGACCAGCAGATGGGCCAAACGCTGGAAATACTGGCTGGACAGAATGGTGGATTGATGATTTTCAGGTTTACACGGGTAGTGGTGCTGGTGGTGGCGGTTCATCAATAACTGTGAAGAGCATTGGAAGCTTAATACCATTGAATGTTTATGGTTGGGATTTAGCATCAGCGAAAGTAACAATACCATATAATTACTATCAAGCATACTATGGAATGTTCGTTATTGAGGATGGCTGGATCACAATATCACTATCACCAACCGTTGAAGTACCAGCACAAGCATGGTATGGTTCAAGCGTGAAATTCGTTTATAGCGAATACTTTGGTTATTGGAGCAAATGGTCTTAGTGTAGCGTCTGCTACCTAAAACACTTTTCTACTTTTTTTATGGCATGCCCAAAATTAGAGAAATCTTAAGAATAAAACTGCTTGTCGCACTAGGAATACTGCTAGCATTCACAACAATACAAACAGCAAGAGCCCAGCTTCCGGATTGGCTTAATCCTTATAATTGGATAAATGCTCTTTTGCAACCTGTTGTTTTCACGACATTAGCAGTACCTGTTTTTGGTAATAATCTTACTGATGCTTTCAGTCTTATTGGAATTCAGAACAGTGCTAACTATGGTTATCTCGATAGGTACTTCATTTATCTAGGTTCATCAACAAAGGACTATTATTATAGTACGTTAGCAAGCATTGGTATTGGACTAGCTGGTCTAGCAATCATCATTGGTGTCGTATCACTACTTTTTGAAGGATTAGGATTCTTGAGAGAAGGTGAAGCGTATACTGTGATAAAGTGGGCGCTCATATCACCAATACTCATATACATCTTCCCAAACGTTTGGAATGCTCTCGCAATACTCACAGCAGTCATAAACAACCAAATCATAGACGTATCAGCATTAGGCCAATCTTTCATATCAGCTGCAGCACAATCACTCCTAGCCGCTTTAACAATAGCAGCACCAACAGGCATTGGACTCATAGTAGTCGGAGCAGCATTCCTGTCAATGATGCTATTCTATCTAATAACAATGCTAATATTCGGCGCAGTAAGAATAACAATGCTCGTAGCATTCGTACTACTCACACCAATATTCATACCACTAATGAAAACACCAAGATTTGGTGGTATATTCCAAAAATTCACAACATACGCAATAGAAATGCTCGTCGCAACAATAGTTGCATCAATGCTCATGCGAACCATAGTAATACTCTTCAACAATCCACCTCTCACAGTCAACACAGCACTCCTCAGATTCGGCCTCTTCTTCGCACTCATGTTCACACCATTCATAAGCCTATTCGTAACAAACTGGGTACTAGGAACAGCAGCAGGAGTGGTTGCAATGGCAGGGGAACACGCCCTCGAACAATCCTCAGCCCTCCTAGGAGGACTCGCAGGAGTAAGACTAGGCATGGGAGCAGGAGGAATAGCAGCATCACTTGGCGGAGCAGTAGGCGGAGGAGCAATAGGAGCAGTAGCAGGTGGAGGCAAAGCATCACGCATAATAGCAGACGTACCCGCTGGCAGCGTATTCTCAAAAGCAGGAGCGAGCATACTAGCGAACAAGGCAATACTTCCTGCGGGAGCAGGATTGGCAGGAGCAATTGCAGTAGGACTTGGAAAGGGTATAGAATCTCGCTACTTACATGGCAAGAATAGTCGGATTGACCAAATCATTAAAGATGAAGGAGGTACCCCTGTTGGGAATAAGGAGGCCAGATATTACTCACCGCAATTTATTAATGAGCTTAATAGTCTAAGTGAAGCCTCAAAAAATCAAATGTATGAGATTATCGGGGCGCAGGCTGCTGGATGGGATTATGGCACGTTGGATGAGAAGAAAAAAGATGGTGCACGTAGAATAGGAAGGGCGATTGTGGAGATGAATAGGGACATAATGAACACGTATGGATCAGCATTCCTACAGAAATTACATGAGAAAGCAATCTATCCAGGATCCTCCCTACGATTACAATTCGCTAAAAAATTCATCAAACCATTACCAAGCGCTGATAAGGATCCATTACGGGCAGGATGGTTGAGAAACGCACCAGTAGAGTACATCGGACTTTACAAGCTTGAGAAAATAGCTGATGCATACTTAAACGAAAGGAATCCAGAAAGAAGAGAAGAACTCATGACAGAATTTAAACGTGCTTTCCAAGAGTCCGGCGCTGGATCATTCATCAATACTAAGAGTGTTGAAGAGTATAATAAAGGTAAAAGTAAGGAAGAACAATTAAGTTGGTCAGGTGATGATCTTGATAAACTAGACAAGAATGATGTTAAAACCACGCTAGCACTCTTAAGGAATGATCCAAATCTTGCTCAATACAGGGTCTTCAAATCAAGAATGGATACAGCCCTCAACATTGCTGAGAGAAGACGTCATCTTACGGGTGGCGCAGAAGAATGGTTGAGAAAAGCAGAAAGAAACTACCTCAATGAACAAATGCACTCAACAGAACTAAAAATACTCGAAGCAGTTAAAGAAAATGATCCTGAGCTTGCACCCTATAAACACCTTTTCATGACTGACAGGGGTGAATATGAAAAAATTAAGAACCATCCAGAGGATACTCGTAATGCTCCTGCGACAGACTTTGTGAAAACGTTCGCACTAGCAGGAGGACTGTACAAACGTTCATTTTTATCCAGCAACAGGATTTTGCCAGAGAGTACGAATGAAGAACTGGTTGATATAGTCTATGACAAGTATTCAGAAGTGCTAGACCGCAAGTTTAAAGATTTTATTAATAGGATTGATACGAATGAAAGAATTGAATTAAAAAAGGATGGATTTGATGAGGCAATTGCCGAACATCTAAAAAGTGTTGAATTGGCATATCATCCGAAGGATGCGCAAGGGAATGAGATTGAAAACGTCATAATGATTGCACCAGAGGAAAAGGATCTCGCAAAAAATGAGGTTGAAAATATTAAGAATGCACTCAAACATGACCTTGACCTAGCACGAGATCAAGAAAAATTAAACATACATGGATACATTAGAGATACAACACGCAAATAATTTTTTATAAAAAATAATTTTTTTATAAAAACTTTCCCAATGATTATATGCTTTAAATATAAGTGAAATGCTAATATTAGCAGAGAGAAGTGAGCATTGAAGAGGAGAGAGAAAGGATAAGGTCATTAATAACGAGGGCGAATGAGCTATATCATGCTTTAGATGAATTGGGTGTTATGCCCAGTCGTTTTGAGTTTACTGAGGTTTCTCAAGATATTTTAGAGAAAGCTCATAAACTTAGCGGTTTAAGACCCATTCGCTATGAACGGTATAGTTCATGGAAACTTTTCAAAAGTTATATGAGTGGAATTTGTATAGATACTCTTGGAATTATAATGCTACTCTTGGCTTTCATCACGCTAGCTTATAATGCTCTCATCATACTTTACGAAACCGAAATACCTATCGGAAGAAATCCTGAATTCGGCATGGTCATACAAGCGACATTCTTTTTACCGGGCCTGCTCTTTTCCATAATCTTCTACGTCGCTTACATTATTTATGATTGGCTACCAGCACTCTATGGTTTAAACATTATTAGAAACTTGATAGATTTCTTCATTGGGAACTTGATAGATCCCTTCGTAAACTCTTACGTGAATCCCTCCCTGCTCCACTTCGACATATCAAAAATCACATTAGTGCGCATCCCTTTCACAGACTACGCAATACCAGCACCAATACTCTTCTATATAATCCTACCAGCAATAGGAACCACTCTATCATACGTAGGCTATTTTTTTACTGATAATATTTATTATCATATTCAAATATCCAATCGTATAACTATTCGTTTTCCTCTCGTAGTTTTCCCACCCATGACGCTCTACTTCTTCACCATTCTCGGCGCAACATTCCTCATCATAAAATACGGCACCTTCAGCGCACAAGTGATAATATTCGTACTCGCAATGCAATACTTAATACTCTTCATAATCTATAAAGCATACGGATCATTAGAAGATTATGAAAATCTTAACTACGCTTTTTTTATAGCTTTCCTCGTACCATTCCTACCTTGGCTCCTTGGCATAGGATACCTCATTCTCTTCACAGCAGTCATATTAAAATCATCATTGCTAATTGATTACACAGAAGAAATGATAAAGGTTCTCCTCACAAATAGACAATACGAATCCGTTCTCGACGAACTTATCAAAACAATTAAAAAACTTGAGGCAGAAGGTAAAATAATATTAACACAGGATCAACAAAACTTGCAATCAGTCATCGCACAATCACAAGTAGTTCCACAACAATCAGCCGCAACCCAAACAACTACTCAACAAACACCAACAGCACCCCAACAAACAAACCAAACACCACAACAAACAACTACTCAGCAAACTCAAACAACACCACAAATAAATCAACCGTCACAACCAACAGCTCCCCAATTACAATCAACTCAACAGGATACAAAAACAGCATCACAGCAAATTCCTCAAATGATTTCTTCTCAACCAGCTTCACAACAACAAACAACGCAACAACCAAGTGTGAAGCAAATACCTCAACAACAAGCAACTTCACAAGTGTCACGACAACGACTACAACACACGCCTCGTGCCGACATGCTAATCAGTAATTTTGAAAAAGCATTGAATCAAGTTAAAAACATCAAGGGTGATTCATCAGAAATCTATTACAAGAGTATTGTCTTAACTTACCACAGTATTATTGGAATATACTTGCGGAAAATTTACTATGGTGAACCGCTCAAGTATCACCATCTCATACAATACTTCATGGTGAGGGGTTTAATTAGTGAAGAGCTCGGCAAAACACTCCTCGAACTAAGCAGGAAAAATTGGAGATTGCAAAACGACCCATCATTCACAGCAAATCGAGAATTAATGCTGGAGACAATGAACGCAACATATCAACTCCTCAACGAACTGAAAAACAAGAAAGAACTGTTAGAAAAACTACTAATCGAGAAAAAAGCGCATGGAGGAAAACTAAGATTATAAGTTTCACACTCTTAATATGACACTTTATTCGATACTGAAAAAATCATCCAGTAATCGTTTTATATGAACGTGTAAATTTTTGAGTTTGAGCCTTTTTTCCTGGGGCCCCATTACCATAAACGTGTAAAATCAAAATAATAATTAATAGGAAAAATTATTAACAATTTTCTCATGGCAAGAGTAGCGTCTGCTACTTTTGTGTTTTAAATATAGGCGTGATGCAAAATATTTTGGGAGGAGGGAAAATGATAAACGCGAATTTCCTGGTGAAATATCCGTTCTTGCATGTTGCACGAGAATTCATGGTAAGAAAGGGGTTATCATTAGAAGCAATCTTCAATAAGCCTGAGATCGCAATATTGGAGCAAGCATATTATAGGATTGTTGATGATACGCTCATAACAAAGCACAATCTTCCAGTAATAATTAATGAGCGTGAAGCTGCAATAAGTATCGCATCATTCTATACTGCAACAGTCCTCCTCTCAGAAGCTAAAAACGAAGCACTAATAAAAACCTTCACAGAGGCTGAAACAGAACGGGCAAAGGCATTCATAATAATCGAGCGACCGCCAATAATCATGAAGATTGCTGAACTGCTCAACCCATATTTAATAAGAAAGAGAGAACATACGGAAAGGTTCGGAAAAATAACATTCATAGACAGCATAATTGATCTCGATGAGCTTACAGCAGAACTCACCACAGAAATCAAACAGAGAATATTATCACTCATCACCACAAATTACCAAATCAACATGAGCAAAGCGAACAACTACATCAAACAATTAACAACAATAATCCCTCCTCCCATGACGAGGTGAGAAGCATGGAAGAAAATCTTTACAAAACTTTTCCCGCACATAAATTAGCATTATCAAAATATCCAGTTAGGGACAATAGTATTTCACGAGCTTTCGGTTTGGCTTTTGATCACGCTCTTACTCGATTCACATACTACGCTTCACGAACGTCTCATGCAAAAAATTTAGAAGATAAAATCTTCCTATATTTCTTACATGAATTTGATAATAACGTGCAATTATCTCATGAAGAGAGAATGTCATATCTGATAAAAGCGTGGAAAATGCTTAGAGCATTCAAAACGACAGTAATTTTCCAACAAGCACTTTTAAGAGAAAGAGTTCGCGTTGTTTTTATAGATGATGAAAAGATAGCAATGTATGCACAGCCAGATTTTGTTGATCATGAGCGAAAGGTAATCTATGAAGTTAAAGCGCATGAACTGAAGGATAATAGTTTAGAGCATGCAAGATATCAAACAAAACTCTTCCAACTAGCATATCCAAACTATAAAGCAGTAATTATCGGCTTCATTTATGATGGTTCGAAAGCAATCCCACAACACATAAAACTCCCACCACTCACATCACAAGAAACAAAAATTTTACTCAACGACATGATTAATTACGCAAAACATGGAGAAACACAACAACAAGCACTAGAAAACATTATTCATAATCGCATCAGCATACATTATAATAGGTCTGGCCAACGCTACGAAGAATCAAAAATACCCTTAATAGGTGAGAAACATGGAAAAAACCTTTAGAACATTTCCTGTGCATAAACTTGTTTCGTTTAAATACCCTATTGAGGGTAATAATATTGATCTTGCTTTTGGTTCAGCTTTTGATCACGCAATCTCACAATTCACATATTATGCTTCACATGCTTCGTACGATAAGAGCTTGAAGATGAAAGCGTTCAAACACTTTTTATACGAGTTCAATCACAGCATACAATTATCCTATCAGCAAAGAAAACCATATGTGATGAAAGCATGGAGAATGCTCAACGCATTCATTACAACGCCAATCTTCCAAGAAAGGCTCCTGAGAGATAGGACACGAGCCGTCATCATTGATGATGTGGCAATGTTTGCACAACCAGACTTTGTCAATCGCATGCAAGAAGTAATTTATGAGGTGAAAACATATGAATTAAAAGATAAAGAGCTCTTGCACGCAACATACCAGACAAGACTTTTCCAACTTGCGTATCCAAAATTTAAAGCTGTGATTATTGGTTTCATTTATGATGGTCAAAGAGCGAACTTACAGTACGTAACACTTGAACCGCTCACGCCACAAGAAACAAAAACTTTACTCGATGATATAATTGAGTATGCGAATCATGGAGAAATAGAGTTGCGAGGATTGGAAGATGTTGTTTTTGATCGTGTTAGCATACATTATGATAAGGATGGTAAATATTATGAGGAAAATGATCGCAGAATTTACTATGGCAGATTTTACTACAATAACTTTTTCGATGAGGAAGATTATTGGGATGAGGATTATGATGAAGAACCTTAACACAAAAAACCCAAGCACAAAACGAAACAGTTTGCACAATCACAACATAAAAATCAAAAACGCTTGATAGAATGCTGAAAAAACATATATGGAAGCATTAAAAAGGAGAACTCTCCTTCATGAATTACCGTTAAAACACTTTCAATACTTTATTGTGAGAAGCATGTCGAGGGGTGTTAGCGGAGTATTGGCGAGCTTGTTCATAACGGGTCTTGTAGTCATGCTCATGATAACAATCTTTCTCGCATCAACAACATTCGCAAAATCCTACCCAACAATCAATAGTGTTATTAACATGGAATGGGAGGAAAGCAATGAAAAGGTTGTCGTCGAGGCAACACGCATATTCACAAGCGGAATATACTACTACGAAATAAAAGTCACGAACGTTGGTAGTATTTCAACAACAATCACGAACATCATTCTCACTAAAATGCACAACTTCACAAAACCGTACGTTGGCATGACAATCTCACCATCACCACCACGCACAATAAAACCAGGCGAAAGCATCGCATTCACAACAAGCGTAACAGACCGTGACGTCATGAGCGGTTATGTAGTAACAACACGAGACTCATACTTCTTCACAGTCAAGAATATTGTACTTTCATGACTATTCACACAAAAATTTTCCTTATATGCTTTAAATATAAGCGAAGTACTAATATTAGTAGAGAAAAATGAACACTAAAAAGAAAGAAAAATACCAACCGCTAAGACGAAAAGAGCTGAACGTAGAAATATTCATCAGAAGATTAGAGGAACCATTAAACAGATTATCAAGCGCTGAAAAAACACCAAAAACTTCGCCAAAAACATATTATAAGTTTCTCACATTCACTTATCTTGATACCATTGAAAGGTTTTTGCGAAGCATTTACATTCGCGAACCTATCAGCTTTCGCACACTCATAAGCTATTACGTGTTGCGGGGGCTCATCAGCAAACCACTCGCAGAAAACATTCTCCAATTGCACGAAGAATTCACAAAACTAACACACGATCCGCACTACTACGTTGACAAGGAAACGGCAAAGAAAGCCATGAACACAGCACATCAACTACTCAACGAAGTGAAAACTAACAAAAAAACACTAGAGAACCTGCTAATAGAAAAAAGAATGAATATTTTAGAGCAAGAATGAGAATCATAAAAGATTTTTTGCGAAAAGCGAGGACAGCGATAGATAATATTAACAAGCAATTCTTATCACAGAACTATCTACTTACCGCAAAGCAACACAAAAACGTTATGCAAACAATAATATTATATGCATTTTTAGGCCTACCAGTAGCATCAACATACTACACGTTCCAACTAATACCGTATTTTGTTAATGATTTGGAAGCTTGGAAGCGACATCAAATGATGGAGAAAGACATCTTCGAAGAACTTAGTCGCGTGCATCTAGATTAAGCCATGAAAAGAATCCAACGTTTAAGAAGAAAAGGTTGGAGGATGCCAGCAAATACTGTTTATGTTGGACGACCATCAAAATGGGGAAATCCTTTTCGCATTGGTGTTGATGGGACAAGGGACGAAGTCATATCAAAATATCGAAGGTGGTTAGAAGAAAAGCTTAAGGAAGACCCAACATTCCTTGATCCATTAAAGGGTAAAGATCTTGCATGCTGGTGTCCGTTAGATGTTCCTTGTCATGCTGACGTAATTCTAGAAATGCTCAACAAAAATTCTTCTCTCTCTTAGAATACCTACAGGTCTTTCTTTTTACGCTTGATTACTTTTTTGCATGTGATTTTGATCCTGTGAAAAATACATGTCCACAGTTATATTTTAAACCACCAAAGTAGCATGTATTACGAGGATATCGTTTTTAGAACAATTCCTAAAACACTTTTCACACACTCTAATGGTGAGGAAAAAAATGAAACGTGTAATAAAAGCAATCATAGGAACAATATCAGGAATACTAATAACAATACCAAAAGCCCTAGCAGAAACCACAACAGTATCATTCCCTCAACCAACACCAGCAGCACCACCATTTGTTCAGAATGTTGTTCAAAATGTGCTGAACATGCTTTGGTGGTTAGCTTTAGCGGCTATTGTTGGAATGATTATCTGGAGTGGCATCACAATGCTAACTAGTGAAGACCCACGCGATCAAGCTACTGCAAGAGGACGATTAATCAGAGTAATTATCGGCGCAGTAATAATACTTGGTGGATTGCAGATAATAAAATGGCTCATGGGCGTGTAAGCAAGAGGGGCGTGAGTATAGCACTCTCAACAATCATACTAGCTTGGATTATCCTTTCTATCACAATATTTTTAACAGCTTACGAATCACGCATTATCACATATCAAAAGCTTTCACTTACACTACTCTCTGACAATGCTTTGAGGAAGAACGAGCTAGTTTTTGGTTCAGCGACAGCACAAAAGTATTATTATTCCTACACATTAACGATAAAATTCTCTAATAATGGGACTTCGATAGTGAATGTTGTCGGCGTGTTAATTCTTGGAACGACACAGAGGAATTACATTCCTTTTACAATGCAAATGCTTCCCAAAGATTCATACTCATTCACGATGACAATATACTACCAACCAATTGATGTTATTATTATCACATCAGCTGGCGGAACTTATCATCTCCCACTAAAAATAATCGTGCAAGGTGTTTAAAAATGGTTAAGAAGATCAGAACAATGTATTTGGAGCAGAAGGGCTTTCTCGACGAGAAAATACTCAAATTTCCTGTCATTGGTGAGCTCTCAATAAGACAGCTCATCATCATACTCTTACCAACCATAATAGCATATCAACTTGCTCACCCACTAGGCATAATACCACTCATGGTTATAGTAATCACAACATCATTCTTCGCCCTATTCATAGCAAAAAAACCCACAAAAGGCTTCAAACCTGAGGAACAACTCTACTATTTTTTAACACAAAGCGCTTATAAAAAACCAAGAGTAGTGAAGCAGAAGGAAGAAGTGAAAGGAATTGAAGAGATGAAGGAAGCAGTTGAAGAGGTTGGCGAAGAAGTTAACGAGGATGAAGTAATACTAATAGCTGGCGTCCTCAAAGACCCATCAACAGGCGAACCAATACCAAACGCAAAAATACAATTGAACGTTAATGGTGTCAAAGTCGCAACAATACGCACAGACGCAAATGGCGCATACAGAATACACTACTCCTTCTCAGCACCATCCAACACAGTAGAACTCCTCTACGAGGACAAGGTCATTGCAAGAAAAACGGTTGTGGTTAAAAAACAGAAATAATTTTTTTTCTTGTGAGTGTTTTTTCGTAGTTCATTCCTCATGACTATGTTTCCTGTTTTATGAATCTTAATGGTTTAAACGTTTTTGTTGAAAAAATGTTATTTAATATCCTATATAATTTTAAATATTAGTGTTTGGTAAAGAATAATAAGATGGGCTGGGCAAGCTCGCTTGTCAAGTCCTACATTCAGCGTGAACTTTCACCAATGCTAAAAAAGTATGTCGCATTGTTTGAGAAGCGTGGTGATCTGTACTTCAGACCTAAAAATTATAGGGGGCAAAGGATGAGAGAGGCAATCATAAGTCGTGTGAAGAAGGAGTTCGATAAAATGTCATTAAAGGTTGAGTATGTATCTTCTGATGGTGTTTTCAGGATTATTTTTGATGAGGAGAGGATTATTCCACAGCATGATGGGTTTGTTGAGAGGGAGTTTGTTTTTCCGAATGAGCTTCAGCAAAAGTTGCATAGGTTTTCGAATCAGCATACGAAGGTTGATGAGCCGATTTTGGTGAAGTGGAATCTCTACAATTACGTGATTGTTGATGGTAATAGGAGGTTTGATGCGCTGAAGATGGAGCGGGCGCTTGAGGTAAGGAATATTCATGCTCGCAATTTGATTTACAAGGCGATATTGCTGAATAAGAATAATTATAATGAGCTTGAGAAGATAATCCTCATTCATGATTATCCATTCGCTCAGGAAATCTTTAACCCATCGTATGATGAGCGCATCATTTATGAGAAAATTTACAATACTGTATGCACTGCTTTACCACAGATTCTCAAGACTGATGATCCTTACAGGACAGCACTGTATGTTTACATTTTCCGCCAATATTTCCCTACTGCATTACTAACCACATATGATGTTCAAATAATTCGTAAAATGATTTTTGAGAAATTACAAACGGGAGATCCAACAATTGACAGTATAATAAGTGAAAACTTGGAAAAGTATTATATGAGGTTTCATGATGAGTTTTTAATTCTTGAGGACTTGTTCTCGAAAGAGTTTGTGCAAAAAATCCGATTATGGGAAGATTTTTAGTATGTTTATATATTGCGTGAAAAAATTTTAGTATATTTACTATATGTTATATGTGGAACCACGTTCGTGATTCTACATATAATAATTTTCTAAAATATTTTTATAAAAAAGTATTTCTTCTCGATTAAGAAATAAAAAATGCTACTATTATGATATAAGCATATATATCGGGCATATAATATTTGCACTCAAAAATGTAGCATATGCTACATTTGTGTTTTTTAAATATGCTTTGTACAATATATTACGAGGAAAAAATGTTAGACCCAATAGAACTGTTAAAAAAGTTGAATGAAATAACTAAAAAATACAACATACCATTAAGAACATCCAATGCAAAAGATGAGATATTCGCACTCCTAGGGCCAATAGATGATAAAATGTTTCCCCAGATTGAGAACGAAATAAAAGACATCACACCACACTACAAATACAATAGCCTAACAAGTCTCATCGTAGTAAGACTTGGAAAAATGGAGTATAAAGTAGTGGAGCTGGACAAACTAGAAATCCACCCAATCGCACAGCAACTTGGTAGAGAACCAGACAACGAACTGAAAAACAGTATCGCTACTCACGGCATACTCATACCACTAATCGTAATGAAAAAACCAGACACGCAAGAAGAAAAATACTTAATACTCGATGGTGTAAGAAGATACAAAGCCCTCAAAGATCAGTATGCCCAACGCGCACCAGTCATCGTAGTTCACGGCCCAGAACACGATCTAGTCGCAAAGTACATTCTCAATTCGAACACAGCAAGAGAAAACATATCATTAGAGCATATTGCAAAGATCATAAAATACCTTAAAGACGATCTGAAAGTTCCAGCTTATACAATAGCAGAAAAACTCCTTGGCATATCAGTTAGCGAATACAGATACCTATACGAGCCACTCACGTACTTAGAAGAAACATGGTTCGTTGACATAGATGATATAAGAGTCCTAGCAGCACTAGGAAGACTAATAAAAACACTAGGCGGAAAAGGAGTACACTACGCAATAAAAGTTCGTGAGAAATACATAGACTACAAAATAAGGCACACAAGGGTCTTCACAGAAAAAGATGTCGAAGAAGAAGTTCGCGAAATCATTGACAGAGAAATGCATAAACTAGAAGCAGAAGAAAAACTCGAAGAACAAACAGTAAAAGAAACAAAAGCAGAACCAATCGAAGAGAAAAAAGCGGAAATCACAAAAGAAGAACAACCAAAGGAAGAGTCAACAAAAACAATAAAAGAAGAACCACAACAACCAGAAACAAAAGAAAAAATAGAAACAAAACCACAAGCTGAAGAGAAGAAGGAGGAAATATCGCCAAAGGAAGAAATCATAGAGGAAAACGTGGAAAGCATCTTCCACCCAGCACTAAAAATCAATTTTTCAGAAGAAGTTAACCGCACAGAACCAGATTTACTCGAAACACTACTTGACAAGGGTCTTGACATAAAAGAAGAAACCATACCAATCCAAACAGTCCACCCAAACTTCGTCATCCATCATGACAACACAAAAACCGCAGTATTCATATATGATAAAGAAGTCTTTCGACCATCCGATGTAAAAACACTCAAGAAAATTACGGAAAGAGGCTACAACCTACTCATAGTGAAATACAGGACGTATGATAAGGAGGAAGTTGTCAAAGAAATACTCGAAAGCATTCAGAACATCAAAAAACAACAAAAAATAAGTAGCGTGGCAACAGCATAATTTGGTGATTAGCATGAATTTTACAAAAACGCAAAAACTGATAATAATCGCAGTAGTAATCGCTCTCGCAGTCAGCGGATTAGCACTCTACCAACTATTCACACCACGACCAACATTCTTCAAAGGAGCGTACGCAGTCTATACTGGAAAAACAACCGTACTGTTCGTTCCAGTTACCATAACACTTAGAATCGAAGTAGTTGATCTGAACGCAACACATGTAAAACTTTTAATGTCTATGCGCATGGACTCATCATTAGGTAGTCAAGAAAGGCAAAACGTGACATGGGTAAATCTCAAGAATCCACAATTAGAAGAAGGACAAAAACTCATCAAAACTTACGATACAACCATTTATGTGGAAAAAATAGGAACACGTGACGTGATCGCTTATGATTACATGAATAAGGACGGTAGCGAAACCATTCTCTACGTTGATAAGAAAACACTATGGCCAGTAGAAATCACACTAAAGTCAATGTTT
>Ga0081473_128936_pt1 | contig 15654 bp, 15 predicted proteins | sample CisSprmetagenome_FD_70977 | JGI IMG/M metagenome (GOLD analysis project Ga0081473, IMG submission 70977) | Hypoxic/sulfidic aquatic microbial communities from Cistern Spring, Yellowstone National Park, USA v2 (version 2) | ecosystem: Environmental > Aquatic > Thermal springs > Hot (42-90C) >...
TTCCTTCATTACCTTTCAATTGGAACAACCATTCAATTCCATCATAAACACCATCGGAACACGGATGACTCATCCAATGAGCCCCGGAGCCCTGTTCCAATGACCACCATTTAAAATAAACAGCAAAACTTAAAAACCCAAATAAAGCCAGAAAAACCGGAGGATCTCAAAAGAGAATTGAAGGGGTATTATTCTTACGGCCCTCCCCCCTCCCTCTTGTTTTTGGGGAGGGTCTCAAAAGAGAATTGAAGGCCATTGATGTGAACATCAACGAAGTGGCGTAGTGATTCATATAGAGGATCTCAAAAGAGAATTGAAGGCTCGGTGAATGCGTCAAGCCACGCCGTAAGCAGGTTCCTGTGAGGATCTCAAAAGAGAATTGAAGGTAATACAACTGCAGGTTGTATCATTCTGTCGGTGATTTTGAAAAGAGGATCTCAAAAGAGAATTGAAGGTTTCCAGCAACGCCCACTCTTCACGTGGTGTTATTATTATCCTAGAGGATCTCAAAAGAGAATTGAAGGCCCGCTTCACAAGCTCAGGTACTATGGTTGCGCTGTGCGGTGAAGATGGAAGATCTCAAAAGAGAATTGAAGGACTCACACGTGTTAGGCGCTTATTCACCCTCATGAGCATCTGAAGATCTCAAAAGAGAATTGAAGGAATGTACTTTAACATCGCCTTAGTCAAACCAAACGCGTCAGCAGAAGATCTCAAAAGAGAATTGAAGGCCAACGGTCTATAAGGCTATTCCAGTAGAGTACTTGGAGACCAGGAAGATCTCAAAAGAGAATTGAAGGGAACCTGGGGTGGGGTTTGGGTTTGCATATAATCCCCAGTGAAGATCTCAAAAGAGAATTGAAGGCTTGGGCTGGGAGGACGCTAACGCAGAGTTAAGGGCACTGAAGATCTCAAAAGAGAATTGAAGGTGATTGAATTATTGATGTTAATTGCGTGGCTAAGCCACTGATTGAAGATCTCAAAAGAGAATTGAAGGCACCGACAATCTGTGATATAACACCTGACAGTGCTGATGTGAGAAGATCTCAAAGGAGAATTGAAGGATGTGTGCGGCGTGCACGCATTTAAGCTTACGCCCATTGTGAAGATCTCAAAGGAGAATTGAAGAAGGGTTAACACCTTGGTGTGAGGGAAGAATTTATCAATGGTGCTTAGGGTAACATAGTGATGATAATTAGGGTTGCCACCAGGGGTTCGGCCCTATCGATTAGGCAGGCCGAAATAGTGATGAGGAGGATACTTGAGTTTAACCCAGACGTTGAGTTCAAGTTAGTTATAGTTAAAACTACGGGTGATGTTGTACTGGATAAGCCACTTTACGAGATAGGTGTTAAAGGTATCTTTGAGAAGGAGGTTAACCTAGCCTTACTTAGGGGTGAGGCCGACATAGCTGTGCATAGTCTCAAGGATATGCCAGCCCAGATAAGCAGTGAATTAACCCTTGCAATGACCCCACCTAGGGATGACCCGAGGGATGCCGTGGTCTCTGTGAGGGGTTACACGATTGATTCACTGCCAAGCAACTCGGTGGTGGGTACCTCAAGCCTCAGGAGGAGGGGGTTCCTGCTCTCAATTAGGCGTGACGTAGTGGTTAAGCCCATTAGGGGTAACGTAGACACGAGGGTTAGGAAGCTCATGGGGGGTGGGTATGATGCCTTAATCATGGCGGCGGCCGGCCTTGAGAGACTTAACGTTAATATCAGTGTTAATAAGATAGACCCATTACTCATGCCGCCCGCCCCTGGGCAGGGTGTAATCGGGGTTGTGGTTAGGAGGGATAGGGAGGACCTGCTTAAGATGCTTAGGAGGAGTAATGATGAGGACACCTTCAGGGAGGCCATAGCTGAACGTGCATTCCTAAGCAGGATTGGGGCAGGCTGCCACGTACCCCTCGGTGGTTTAGCAACCGTAAACGGAGACTCAATGGACTTCGTATACGGGGTTGTTGACCCAGATGGAACCAGTAAATTCATAGGCACGATGAGGGGTAGCTTAAGCGACCCCGAGGGGGTGGGTAGGAGGGCTGCCGAGGAACTACTCAGGAATGCCCACGACTTGATTTCCAGGTTGATGAAGAATCCCTAATTCCCTGGCGCAGTTAACGCAATACCTAACTAAACCCACCCTAATGCTATGTAACCTGCAGACTGGTTTGCCACACCTGGCGCATAAAGATACGGCCAGCCGTTCACCGCATATGTAGCATAGTGTGTCCCTACATGCTATGCATATCCCCCTATCCTCAACATAGTCGTCAATGCACACGTGCCTGCCGCATATTCTGCAAACCCTCGACGCCTCATTTAATAGGCATAGTTCACACTTCATTAACCCAGGGGTGCTAGGTACCTTAATATGTCTGTCCTGGTGACTATGCCCACCGGCTTCTGCTCCTGGTTAACCACTATGAGCCTGCCAATGTTGTAGCTCATCATTAGTCTCATTGCGTCGTAAATGTCCCTATCCCAACTTATTATCGGCACCTCATGCCTCATGTAATCCTTTACGAGGGCCTTAAATGCGCCATCGCTGAATGCCTTAGCCACATCTGAACTCGTTATTAAGCCCACTAACTCGCCGTTATCGTTCACGACAGGCAGGGCCCTGATCTTCCTTTCAGCAATGACCTTGGCAACGGTTAACAGTGGTTCATTGTAGTTTACCACGGCTAACTCCTTAGTCATGATGTCGACCACCTTTATCTTAGGTATGGCTAGGAGCTTCTTAATGACGATAACCACCTCCTTGGAGAGGGCATTGTCCTCAAGCACCACACCCTCGATTATCACCCTGGCGTTCACAGTTGGGCCAATCCTAACATTATCGCCTGGATGTATGGCCTTAATGTTACCCAGGACCTTTATTATAGCCTTACTCATGTACGGGTTATAAATGTTGACCAGTTCGATGCTTGTGGCGTAAATGTTAAGGGGCTTCCCATTGACGTAAATCTGGGCAATATCGTTAACCGGGTTAACGACCATAGGTGACTTAACGAATTCAATCGCCTTCTGCGATGGGATGAATCCGCCGTAGGGCCCTGTCTTACTGTCAACCAGGTTCATGGCCTTTAACGCAACCATAATGTTCCTCACGGTTCCCTCATTCATACCCAGCCTGTTTGCAATCTCCTTACTCTTTATTGGTCTCTTATGGACATTGTACAATTCCAGCAGTGTCTCCACAACCCTCATGTATGTTGGCGGGAAGCTCATTCATACCAATAGCCAATAACCAGTTTATAAAATTATCTGAATATTAACATTATGGTGAAGTGAATAGTCGTAAATATTTACGACCACTAACGAATAGGTTAATGGCCTACTGTTGCCCTCCGTCAACAAGCCCCTCCTCAGTTATCTTAAACGTGGCCTCGCTCTCAGGGTGCATTGGTGAGTCAAGTATCCTAGCAACCCTAATGTTCTCCTTACCCTTCCTGAGCCAAATCCTGTAGGTTGCGCCGTGGGCTATAACATTACCGCCAGCCGGCTTCAGTGGGTTGCCGAAGAACATGTCAGGCTGGGCAATGACCTGGTTGGTCACAACAACGGCAACATTGTATATGTCGGCGAGTTTAAGCAGTTGAGCAATGTGGTGGTTAAGCTTCTGCTGCCTCTCCGCCAGATTCTCCCTACCCGGGTACTCTGCCCTAAAGTGGGCCACCAGTGAGTCAATGGCTATTAACCTAATGTTCTCCTTGGGTATTATCTTCTTAGCCTCATCCACTATCATCATCTGGTGGTCGCTGTTGTAGGCCCTGGCGTAGAATATGTTCTTCAACGCCTCCTTCGGGTCAAGCCCCCTGTACTTGGCTATTTGAACTATGCGCTCAGGCCTAAATGTATTCTCAGTGTCTATGAACAATGCCTTACCCCTTAACCCACCCTTATCCTCAGGTAGCTGAACCATTACCGATAATTGGTGGCAGAAGTTGGTTTTACCTGACCCAAATTCACCCACCAGTTCAGTAATAGCCCTAGTCTCAACACCACCCCCAAGCAACTCGTCAAGCGCCTTAACCCCCGTTGAGATGTATTGGACATTCCTCTTCCTCTCGTATATCTCAAGCGCCGTTACGAAGTTGTTTAAGCCAACTAACCTCTGGGCTGCGGCTATTATCTGCCTCGCCCTATCCTCACTGCCAAGTATATCGGCCAGCTCCTTAACACCTGCGTATGCTACGTCAAGCGCCGTGTTGTAGCCGGACTCCCTAAGCTTCTGCGCGGTAACCCTACCCACCCCCTCTATCTCCTCCACATCATAGGTCTGTGCCTGAACCTGGGCAGTGCCGTGGGTCGCTGGCCTCCCCGCACCCTCAGTGGCCTCAGAGGTGACGTCCTCCTCAATAGGCTCCTCCTCTTCTTCGCTTAACCTCCTCCTCTTAGCCGGTGGCATATTTACTCAAGCTAAAACATAACGTAAAGCTTAAAAACCTAACTCTGATGATGAAGGTTACTTCAATTTGACGGTGAGTAGGTTCTCGTATATAGGTCCCCTAGGCGTCAACGTGCTCTTCTTAAGCACCACTGAATCAACCGTCTGCCAACCGAAATCATACTCCCTCCACTGGTTAATCAACTTGCTTAATGGGCCAGCCCTACCCCTAACCCTAGCTACGGTTATGTGGGGTGTGAATTCCCTCTCATCACTAACACCATACCTACCCACCAACCTCTCAACCTCGTCATGAAGGGACTTAAGCTCCCCCGTACCCTCCTCAACACCAACCCAAATAACCCTTGGTGATGTTAAGGTTGGAAATGCCCCCGCACCCTTAACATGTATGTTAAACTTACTGAAGTTTAAGGTGCGTAGGTTATTCATGATGTCATTCAGTAGGTTATCCCTAACCTCACCCAGGAATCGAATTGTTATGTGGAGGTTCTCATCCTCAACAGGCTTAACATCAGCCCCACTGTTGGCTACCTCATCCCTAAACCTCACTATCCTACCCCTTAACTCGTCTGAAAGATCCACGGCTACGAATAGCCTAACCATTACGGGTCTGGTGGTTATGCTGGGTTTAAAGCATTAACCCGGTGGCCATTAATGGTCGCTATGCCTCACTAAGCAAGGTCACTTATCTTGGTTTCGGAGACGGGGAATTTAACATCCCTCCTCCTATTAACGATACCGGGATTAATAATCTCAATAAACCCAAGCCTCTCAAGGATCTTAAGCATCCTTTGAACCAGGTCTGGGTTGAAACCCTTTGCCGCATCCTCCATTAGCCTAATCAACCCGACGCTCCAGTACCTGTTGAGGTATTGCCCAATCGATGAGAGCATCTTAACGGCATCCTCCTGTTTTATCTTGAGTTCGGAGGAGATTAACTGGGCAAGTTGGCTGAGGGTTAGCTGGGTGGGGTTAACCAGGTTAATGCCCTGCGCCTCAGTTACGGTTTCATTAACCTTGGCCCCCTCCCCCTCCTGGGTTAAGGTCTCGCTGGGGTTTACCCTCTCCTGTCCCTGACCACCCACCGTAGCTTCAGCACTAGTTGAAGCAACAGCTCCCTCAACCTCCCCCTTAACTTCAACCCTGGCGGCTTCACTAGCAACTGGCTTAACCTCCTCTGGCTGGGTCTCCTGGCCCCTGAGTACGTCCAGTAGCGTCCTCTGGCCCCTTACATGCCTGCGTTGGCTGGGTTTGGCGCTCCCCCTCCTCTGCTTAACCTGGATAGCTATTTCGCTTGGTAGCTTAAGGTCAAGTAACTTGCCCATGACCTCAACATCGCCGTTAACCAGAGGTTCAGGGGGACCCAGCACCAGGTCCCTCTGCTTCTCCTGGATAATGCTACTCAGTGTCACGTAAAGGGTTAGTAACCCAACGTTGTTCTCAATCGCCCACTGCCTTAATTCACTTAACTTAACCCTCTGCTTCCTCTGTATGTAGGCTAATATAGACCTCTTAATGTTCTCCAACTGCTCCATCCTAAACTTCACCCATTAATACTTGACGATTCCTTTTAAAACTTACTTAACACGGTGTACGGTAATAATTTAAAGATGCCTAGCTTAATCGGTAACGTGAGTAACGTGACTGAGGACCTGGTAAACTTAATTTCAATGCCAAGGAGGATCTTACTGCTTACGCTACTTGAAGATGGGCCTAAGGATATTCAGGAGATTGCCAGGCGGGCGCCGCACATCCCACTATCCATAGTAGTCTACGACCTTGAGCAGTTGAGGGCTAGGGGGATTGTGACTAAGAGGAATAACAGGTACTTGATCACTGATAAGGGAGTTGAACTACTGGGGAGGATACCTAAGGGTCTTGAGGATGCGTGGCGTGGCCTATCAGCATTCAACAGGGTCCTTAACGTAATTTCACTTAGGCCGGTGTGGACTTACATATACTACATTAACCCATTAATATTGCTCTCCATGTCCACGCCGGTGGTGTTGCTAAGCCTCATAATGGCCTGGTTAACCAACATTAAGCTACTCCTCATATTCCCCTACATGGGTATGGCCGTGCCATGGTACATAAGCCCCATATCCATAGTTATCTATGGGGCATTGGATTACGCAATATCATATAGGTTAAAGCCCATGGTTATTCACCTGAGGGAGATCTCCAACATAATGGTTTCCCTTATACCAATAGCAATATCATTGAGCATAGTTAGCCTGCTGTACTACTTCATGGTGCATTTAACGGAGCAAATCCTAATACCAATCTACGTAATCAGCTACCTAGCCCCAGTACTATCACTGGTAATGTTATCAACCCTAACAGCCCTAGATACCGGGGTACTCTTCGAGCACATAGCCATTATATACCTAGCCGTGCTTTACGTACCATCCAGCATACTGTACCTAACCATAGTCAACCTTTAGGGGTCCACATTTCACTTTGGCTTAGTGAGCTGCAGCTTACAGAGCTGGAAAGTTTTATAAAACGTTCGTGTAACCCGAATAGACCCATGGCTATGGGCAAGGTTAGTACTGGTGGGAGAACCATATTAGGCTTAACGGCATTAGGGCACTTCATAAACGATGGGAACATGTGGATTATACCTGGTATTGTGTTTCCAATACTAAGCCAAATGAACATTAACTACGCCACGATAGGCGTCTTATCATCACTATACGCCCTAATTTCAGCACTGGCAAGCCCACTGGTGCCTTTAACGGTGAGGTTGACTGGGGGCCACATGAGGGCTATGGGGGCTGGGATGCTGATGTGGGGGTTATCCATAGGTGTAATTGCCCTCGGCCTCCAGATGCACCTACTCTACCTAGTGTATGCAGGTGTCTTACTAGCAGGTGTGGCGGCAGCCTTCTACCACCCCATAGGTAGTGCGGTGCTTTCAAGCAAGTACGGTGGTAATGCGGGCTTAGCGCTGGGTATTAATGGGGCTTTCGGGAGCCTAGGCAGGTCACTATACCCACTGCTGGCATCAATAGCCGTGTTCGGCATGGGGGCAATCTACGGGTTTAACCTATGGGTCTTTGCGCTGGCGGCGTGTTTAATAGGCATCGGTGTCATCATTTACAGTCTCAGGTACTTTGACGTCGACCCAGTGAAGGAACGGAGGGCATCGGCAGCCTACGCCAAAAGTCTAGGGGTCTCAATAGGCCTCATAGCTCTACTAACCGTTATCACGCTCCTAAGGAATGCCGTTGGGCAGGGCATCCAGACCTTCATAGGGATTTACCTTAATAAGAACCTACACATAAGTTTAAGCGTCAATTACGGCGCCGTGTTAGCGTTGATACTTTCATCATCAATAATTGGCCAGCCGCTGCTTGGCTGGTTGAGTGATAGGGTTGGTAGGAGGTTAATGGCTTCTCTATCAACATTTGCCTTCGCAGCGTTCTTCATTGCATTCATATTTACCGGAAGCCTTGTGTACGCCTTCTTCTCGTTCATGTTTCTCCTAAGCAATTTCCCATTAGTAATGGCTGTGGTTGGTGACGTTGTCCCTAGGGAGTTGGTTGGCTGGGCGACTAGCATAGTGTGGAATGTGGCGGTTACTGGTGGTAATGTGGTTGGTTCGCTGGTTACCGGATTGCTGGCTCAATACTACTCCACCACCTACGGCGAATCCCTAGGGCTTGAGCATGCAATGCTGGTGGTGGTAATCCTAGCCTTCGTATCGGGGTTGCTTTGGGTCTTAGTACCTAAGCCACCTAAGAGGAGTAAGGTACCTTTGTTCTCCTAGTCACCGCTAAAAATCACGTTGAGGGCTTTGGTGATTGCACACAGGTCATTTACTATAATAGCCTCCTTAAGCTGAGCCAGCCTATTAGCCATGAGGGGGTTCTCGACTATTACTATTATACCTAAGCCGGCGTTTAAGTAAGCCTCATAGTCATACACCGTGTCCCCAATACCCATGGTGCCCCTCGGCTCCGTGTTCATTAGCTTAAGGGCCCTGAGGACCGGTTCAGGGTCAGGTTTACCCCTATTCACGTCATCCCCCGTCACCACGTGGTCGATTAGGTTAAGCATTGATGTAGCCTCAAGCACTGAGTATGCCGAGACCCTGTTTGACGAAGTCACAACGCTTAACCTCAACCCAAACCCCCTAAGCGTCTTAAGGAGCTCCAGCGCGCAGGGCTTAGGTTTAGCCAGGTTCACAAGGCCTTTGAAGTGCATGTTCTTCCTCTCCAGCAGCCTCCTAGCCAGCTCCCTATCACCCCCAGACAGTTCAAGGGCTATCTCCGGTGCCCTCCTACCCAGCAACTGCTCAATGTTAACGCTGGTCTGCATGCCCAAGTCGCTTAATGCCCTCCTCCAAGCTTCACCATGTATAACGGCAGTGTCGGCTAACGTGCCGTCTAGGTCAAGCACCACTCCCCTTAACATCCACACCCCCCTCAAGGCACTTAGAGGCGTTCCTGAGCATAACCAGGATCATTCCAAGCGCCTTACCGTACTCAGGCTTGGATAACTCACTGAGCAGTTCGTTAATGGTCACGTTGGGTGTGTTTAAGGCGTCACTGCTCATTGCCTTATTCATGCAGGTCACGGTGTACGTTAGTGACAGTAGCAGTACAGGGTCAATCATGCTGAGCACGTTAAGTATATTCGTGACCTTGTTTATCAGGTCAATGACCTTCGGTTCAGTTAGTAGCCTTATTAATGACGTTAATGCGGTTGAGAGGTTAACGTCAGCTAGGACGGATAAACCAGCCTTATCGAGCTTATCCTCAATTCTCCTTAAAGTCTCCAGAATCTCCCTCAACTCATCACGCTGAATACTCATAAGGCTAATTCACCGGCTCACCAATATAAAAATTCCCTAAGGGAAGCCCACGGCAACCTTAACCATTAGCCATAGGTCAATTGGCCAATGGGATATTACATATGCGTCGGGTTCTTCAACAACTAGGATGCCTTAGATAGCTGCGGCCACGCCCACCCCAAATGACTGCTAGATCACCCTACCCATGGTGGTGCAGGTAAGGTTTTATTAACCTGCAGTGGGTGTCCAATTGTGGCTAAGGTAGCTGTGTTGGGGGATTCGCACATAGCCAGTGGTGGATTACCTAACAGTTGCCTGCTGGGCATGGTTAAGGTGGGTGGCTTCGACCTTCTAATACACGTTGGGGATCTTTCCAACGAGCAGGTCCTTGAGGAGTTGGGGGGCATTGGCAGGTTGGTGGCTGTTGCCGGTGAGACTGACCCAATGCCGCTGCCGGATAAGGAGATCATAGACGTTGAGGGGGTGAGGATGCTGGTTATTCATGGGCATCAGAAGGAGGCTAGGCTGCATTTAAGGAGGATGGCAAATTACTTCAACGCTAGGCTGGTGCTGATGGGGCATACGCATAGGCCTATGGTCCAGGACCTGGGTGGGGTTTTGGTGGTTAACCCAGGCTCCTTCACTGGTTTCAACGGATCTAGTGAAACCATGGCCATCCTGGAGCTTGCCAGTGGGCGTATTAACATTAGGATTCAGGGGTGTGGATGGTTTAACGATTATAAGTACGGCAGTCTAATAGTGAGGGCTGATGAACTACCGGCATCCTCAGCGACCCTGGGCCAGGATCTTCCTAACTAGTTCACTCGCCTCCCTACCACTCCTAGCCCTGGCCACTATGTTAGTCTCATTCACCTTGAACCTGGTTCCGCAGTAAGGGCATGCGTGGCTTAGTGAACCAAGCCTAACGGCGGACGGCATACCACACCTAGGGCACCTAACCACCAGGTACTCCATGAACCCTAATACTACCCCGGGATAATAAACCCTACCTTAACCACCCGATTTAGCATTAATCTTAATAGGGCTGGTGGGTGCAACTCAACGTGCAGGGGAGGCTTGGTTTCAGTAGAATCGGTCTTGAGGATGTGATACTGCTCATACTAGCCGAGTCCAGGATGGAGTTGCTCAGGTTGATGATTATAGTGTACCTATTGAGAAATCACCTTGGGGTTAGGTACGAGTACCCACCCTGGTATTCCAGTGATGTGTGGGAGGCGTTGAGGTCTTTGATAAGGGCTGGTTTGGTTAATAGGTATAGTGATTCAAGGGGCTTCGTAATGGTTTCCGCCACGGGTAGTGGATTATCGAAGATTAGTAAACTGGTGAGCAGTTTCAATGATGCCATGGTTATGGTTGGGCCAGCGTTAATAATGAGCATGAGTGATTTAAGGGCCAGGATTAGTGAAGTTACCCGCACCTACGTTAACACACCCCTGAATATACTGGCCTCAATAGCCCTCTCGGACGCCGCCCATGAAAGGTATTACCTGGGCGATAAGTCACCCATATCCAGGGTACTGTGGGAGGCCTCAAGGATTTTATCATCAGGTTGTGAAGGCGCGTTGGGTTAATTAACCTGCGGCTTCCTCACCACCCTCCTTACCCCCTGGTCTCTTGGTAACCGACCTAACGTAGTTTGAGAACGTTGCCTCAGCTATGTCGACTGATAGGGCCACTATCAACTGCAGCTCATGCATGACTCCAGCCATCTCCTCACTGCACGGCTTCTTAACTAGGCTAAACATCTTGTTTAGCAACTCCTCCCTACTAACTATCACCTTAAGGGCCTGCTCCTTGGAGCCTGATTGATAGGAGTTTATCGCCCTTAAGGTGTAAGACCACACATCCCTCAGCCTACTGCTGAGCTCCTTAACACACCCTGGGTCTATCCTCTGGATACTCTTAAAAGTCCTGGCCATCCTATCAAGTGCATCGGCAACGTGCTCCATGTTCTTCACTATTATGGTGTCGTCAATGGCCTCCTTGGGGTCCCTGAAGGACAGCTTCTTAATTGTCCTTAGGGCTAGGAAGTAGAGTTTATCAACCTGATCATCCATGGCCAACGCCTCATCCAGTAGTGATGCGTCGTTGGTCTCCAGGTATGAGGAAATCTTATCAAACATGGCGTTCAGTATCGTTGATGTACTATTAATAACCATCCTAAGATTTATGTTCGTTTCCGATGTAGCCACCTTAACCATCACCCCATCCTCACTTTCGAGGATTAATGAACCAGGTAACTTAGATTCAATCACCTGGTAGGCACGCCTAATGACCTCCTTAGGCCCCTTCACCGCTATATCATCAAAACCCTCAATGTAGCCCGCTATTATCATCCTCATGGCCTCATCAGAGCTCTCACCGGGTGACAAAACCACGACATTGCTTGAACCATGCTCAGATACGACTGGTTTAACTATAAGCATGTCCTCAACAGCCTTAACCTCTATCAGGTCGCCAAGCCCAATGTTTAGGGAGTCAAGCCACTGCTTAGGTAGTGTTATCCCTATGCTCTTCTCCCCAATCCTAATAACCCTACGGTACATCGACATTAGTCTACTAACAGTTCACTGGTTAAAAAATCTTCACCCAAAAACACTCATATTAACTGCTAATAATCAATGGGCAGTCAAAAAACCTAAGCACACTTGGTAATACCCAAACTAACTCTCCCTAAACCTTAATGTTAAACGTAAGGCGAGCTGGTATGCGCTGATGGGAAACATTATTAAGCTGAGGGTGCGGTAACCGATATATGCCGCCTTGGATAACCATAGATAGGTTAATCAACATTGATTACGATTACGTCGAGAGGAGGATAATAAGCTTCCTTAGGTCATACACGAGTAGCATTGGTGCCAAGGGTGCTGTGGTGGGGCTCAGTGGTGGGGTTGATTCAAGCGTAACCGCAATACTCCTGGTAAAGGCGTTGGGTAAGGATAGGGTGATTGGGTTAATAATGCCCTACAAAACCACCCCACCCGAGGACGTGAGGGATGCCGTTGAACTAGCTAAGGCACTTGGAATCAAGTACGAGGTTATCGACATTAACCCCATTAGGAATGCCTACTCCAGTGCAATACCAGCCTTCAGGGAGAGCGAGGTTGTGGCGAACGGCAATGTGCTAGCCAGGATAAGGATGACGATACTTTACTACTACGCAAACCTAAACGGAATGATAGTTGCTGGTACAGGGGATAAGAGTGAATTGTTGATAGGCTACTTCACAAAGTACGGCGATGGTGGTGTCGACATATTGCCAATAGGTGACTTGTATAAGAGCCAGGTGAGGAGGCTAGGCAAGCACCTGGGCCTACCGGATTCGATAGCATACAAGCCCTCCAGCCCACGCCTATGGGAGGGTCAGACGGCGGAGGGTGAATTAGGCCTTAGGTACGAGGACATTGACGTAATACTACACGCACTGGTTGACCTCAGGATGAACCCACAGGAGGCGCAGGAGGCCACTGGGAAGCCAATTAGCATGGTAGAGCAGGTTTGGAGGAGGGTTGTTGCGACTGAGCATAAGCGTAGGACACCTATAGTACCCAGGATAGGACTCAGGACCATTGGGCTTGATTGGCGCATGCCAATACACTACACCGGCATATATTGAGCTAAGTGGGATTGGGGAAATTATTTTTAATAAATATTTGGTGCTAATGCTGAGCGCAGGCACATGACTAATGGGAGAATGTTCAATGCCCTTGTAATAGCGGCGTGGATTGCCGTCATCCTACTGCTGGCTTCCCACGCAACCCTAGTCTTCAACATACTTGTATACAACGATAATAAGGTTCTTCCAAGGTGGACAAGCGCAAGCGTCGTGAATAACATAGTAAGCAGCCACCTAGGCAACCAAACAGGCCTTGTGGTAATGCCGGTTTACGTTGGTAGCATCAACAATTCGCAGTACGTGCTTAAAGGTGTCGATCAAGTGTTAAGGAGCCTTAACTTATCGTACTATGACTTGAATAAAGTCTACGATATCATTGTAAATCACTTCAACGAGGTCACCAATGAAACCGTGAGAAGTTACATGAAGAACTACACTTCAGTCATTTACAACGTATACATTAATGAGTCGCTGCTATGTAGTGAATTATACAACATAAGTAGTGAATATTATAATACATATAACAATTATACATTAACTATTAGTGAATTTAATAGCTTCTATTCATCATTCCTAAGGGTGTTTTTCCTTAAGCTATCGGCATCATCAGGCTATGATTACCCAACATCAAGGGTAATTAATGAAACGGTGTCGACAGTTCTAGCGAATAATGATTACCCCAGTTGGCTTATGACGCAGATAGGCTACTTCATCACAGTTTTAAATGCCTCAATAGGTAGCCTGTCTACATACGGGTTAAATGTAACGACTATCAATAATGCGTTAAGTTCATCCTACGGTTTAACCCTGGCTAGGATTAACAGTACGTACATGGCGATGCTGAGGAACATAACAATGAGTAATCCACTTGCGGTGCAGGTAATTGCACTTGGGCGTAATCCACCAAGGCCACTTGTAGCCAAGCTGGTGGCGTATCAGTTCATGAATTCAACGCCACCGTTGATTAAGCCTTACCTAACACAATTGGCCTGTTCCAATAGGTCCCAGGTCAATCAAGTTATGGCTGAACTTAACTCATCTTTAAGGTTCATAGTCTTATCGGCATTCAGCAGGCCACCTTATTCATACGCTAATAACGTGACTAACGGTTCCCTCTATTCAGATGGCTACTCCCTAGTGGTGGTTAATTCAACAAATGACGTTAGGATTTACGATGCCTTCAGCGATTATAGCTACGTCTACCCATTCTCAACGGGTATTGTGTTGAACCAGCTCTCGAGGATGATAGAGAGTGACGTACCTATTATAGATGAGGTCAGCGGCATATTGGTACTAGCAATGCTCCTCTTCGTATTGGGCACGTTGGTTGCTCCATTGGTGATCCTACTGATCCTAGTGCTAACATACGGTGCAGTGCTCGGTGTAATCTACCTCATTGGTGTTTCAGGCTTAACCGTATACTACTTGACAGTCTACATGGTGTCACCCATAGTCTTCGGCATTGGTGTCGATTACAGCCTTCTCATAGTGGGTAGGTACCTAGAGGAGAGGAGGAGGGGTTCAACAACCCCTCAGGCTTTAAACATCATAACACGAATGACGATACCAACCGTGTTAACCTCAGGTGGCGTGGTTGCCTCTGGCTTAGGTTCATTTGTGGCGTCCAATTACCAGTACATTCAGGTAATTGGCCTATCCTTCATAGTCACCGTAGCGTTAGTCATTCTAACAACTACGGTGGTTTTACCATCGCTGGTAAGCATCATGGGTGATGGCATATTGTGGCCCATGGGCTTGAGGTCATCAACCCGTGAACTTAGTACCAGGTTGATAGTTAGGTTAACCAAGTTTTCCATTAAAAGGCCCTGGCTAGTCCTATCAATTGCCCTGGTTTTCACCACACTATCCGTGACGCTACTGCTCCAAACCCCCCTTACGTCAAACCCGATAATACTAATGCCTAATATTAAGCCCATTCAGGCGTATAAAATACTCCTCAGCCATTTCCCAAACTACATAGAGTCAACTCAGTACATCGTAATTGAGCCACCTAACCCAGGTGCATTAAGTGCAATTATGAGTGACGTGGGGGCCTTTAACTTCACTAAGAGTATTAATGTGGCCTATAACTCATCGTCAATGGTTATACTTAAAGTCACCACCAGTTACACGGCACTCTCGGATAGGTTAATCCCAGTTTACCTAGACCTAGCCAAGGTGGCTAGGCAGGTGGCTGAGTTATACGGCGTTAAGGTGCTTGTTGGTGGGGATGCGGCTAACAAGTACTATTTTGTCTATGTGTTTGAAAGGCAATTCTACGGTGAAATAGCCCTACTGATAATCGCCCTGAACATAATTATACTGTCCATTGCGCTGAGGAGCATTGTCATCCCGCTTAGGTTGCTTGCAACCGTGGTGATGAGTATGGCCTGGGCGTTGGCCATTAGCCAGGTTGTCTTCTACAGGGTTTTAGGGATTGAGACGTACTGGTTAATGCCGATAATACTCTATGCACTATTGACTAGTGTCGGCACAGACTACGACATATTCATAGTGTCGAGGATTAGGGAAGAGGTGATTAAAGGTAGGGATGACCCAGACGCCATACTGGTGGCTGTTGAGAATACGGGCCCTATAGTGACTGGGGCCGCCATGGTCCTAGCCATGGCCTTCATGAGCCTAATGGCATCCCAATTATACATACTGAGGGAAATAGGGTTCACAGTTGGGTTAAGCGTACTGATAGACGCCTTCATAATAAGGCCAGCCGTAATGCCAGCAATAATGGTCCTGGCGGGTAAGTATAACTGGTGGCCATCCAGGTTACCAACACGCATTAAAG
>Ga0081473_148622_pt1 | contig 15638 bp, 16 predicted proteins | sample CisSprmetagenome_FD_70977 | JGI IMG/M metagenome (GOLD analysis project Ga0081473, IMG submission 70977) | Hypoxic/sulfidic aquatic microbial communities from Cistern Spring, Yellowstone National Park, USA v2 (version 2) | ecosystem: Environmental > Aquatic > Thermal springs > Hot (42-90C) >...
AGTATTGAAAACAAGGGGAAGATGATATAGTATTGAAGATTTTTATGAATTAATTGAAAAAATAAGGAAAAAATATTATGAAGCAACAATTGCAACAGATATAATTGTTGGATATCCTACAGAAACTGAAGAAGATTTTAAAAAAACATTAGAATTAGTTGAAAATGTAAAATTTGATATAATAAATATATCAAGATATTGGCCAAGGCCAAAAACATTATCATATAAATTATATAAACAACTACCTGGTCATATTGTAAAAGAAAGATCTAGAAAATTAAAAATTATATTTAATAAATATGCATATGAAAGAAATAAAGAATGGATAAATTGGGAAGGATATGCAATTGTAGAATCAAAAGGAAAATATGAAAATACATGGATTGCTAGAAATTATGCATATAAACAAATTATAGTAAAATCTGATAAAAATATTTTGGGAAAAACAATAAAAGTAAAAATTAATAATGTTACACCAATTGATTTGAGGGGTGAATTATTAGAAATAAAGGAGGAAAATTTATTAGAAAAAACATTATATTGATAATTTACCACCTATTTGGTAAAATATTATTTTAAATATGCTATAGTTCATTAAAAAAATAATGGTGGATCTAAATATTTTAATAGGTGGTCAGGCTGGTCAGGGAATTGATTTTGCTGCAGATATAATATCAAGAGTATTCATTAAGTTAGGATATAATGTATTTAATTATAGATGGTATATGAGTTTAATTAGGGGAGGACACAATTATAATATTGTAAGTATATCTAAAGAAAAAATATATGCTCCATATTTTGAAGATTTTGATTATATAATTGCATTTGATCAAAATACAGTAAATTTACATAGCAAAAAATTAAAGGAAAATGGATTAATAATTGGACCAAAAAATGTTGTATATAATAAAAAAATTGATGTAGATTTAGATTACTACTATAAAAAATATAATGTTAATAAGAAATATGAAAATACAATTGTATTACTAGCATTCTTTAAATATTTAAATATTGATAAAGAAATAGTTAAAGAAGTATTTGAAAAAAGAATAAATGATCCTGAAGAATTAAAATTAATTGATATTATTTATAATGATTTAAATATTAATAGTAAAGAAAATATAGAAAAAAGAGTATATAAGAAACAATTTTATTTATCTGGTTCTGAAGGAATTGCATTGGGAGCAATTGCTGCAGGTTTGGATATATATATTGCATATCCAATGACCCCAGCTTCTCCTGTTTTACATATTTTAGCATCTTTAAGGGATAAATATAATATTGTAACATATCAACCTGATAATGAAATTGGTGTAATTAATATTGCTTTAGGTGCATCTTATGCAGGTGCAAAAGTAATGGTTGGGTCTTCTGGAGGTGGTATAGATTTAATGGCAGAAGCAATTAGCTTATCAGGTATGTCAGAAATTCCTTTAGTAATTTATTGGGCTCAAAGATATGGACCTTCAACTGGTATGGCAACACATACAGATCAATCAGATCTATTAGAAGCATTAAATATTGGTCATGGAGAATTTCCAAGAGTTGTTATTGCACCCGGAGATCCTGCAGAAGCTTTTGAAAGAACAATTGAAGCATTTCATATTGCATATAAATTTAATAATCCAGTAATATTATTATCAGATTTATTTTTAGCTGAATCTAAAATGAATTTTGATTATATATATGTACCAAATATAGAAATATCAAGATATATAGATTTAGAACCTCCAAAGAATTATCAAAATTATAAAATAAATGATCAAGGATATCAATTAAGGGCAATACCCGGTTTTGACGCGATTGTAAAGGCTTCATCCTATGAACATGATGAATTTGGTATAGAAACAGAAAATCATGAAATTGGACAAAAAATGAGTGAAAAGAGAATGAGAAAATTAGAATCTATTGAAAAGGAATTAAAAGAATTTGAGCCATATCAAATATATGGAGAAGGAAATAAGTTAATTATTTCTTGGGGTTCAAATAAAATGCCAATATTGGAATCATTAAAATATTTAAAAGGTTGGAAATATTTGCATATATCTTATTTATCTCCATTTCCAAAAGAAATTAAATATTTACTAGAAGAATCAAAAGAAGTAGTATCGATTGAACATAATTTAACTGGACAATTATCAAAATTAATAAGACAAGAATTAGGAATTGAAATTGAGAATAAATTATTAAAGCATTCTGGAGAACCATTCTCAGTTAAGGAAATATTAAATTATATAAAAAATCTATAAATATAAAATATTTTTTATATTTAGTATTTACTATATATTGATGAGTTGGAACTAAAAAATAAGATTTATTATAGTGGTTTTGATTTATTAATATTTATATAATTTATTTTCAGATAATTTTTAAAGATAAAAACTTATTTTTTCTTTTTATTTAAAACTTTTTTATCCTTTTCCCATTCTTCAATATCTCCATCAATGATATAAAATATTGGATTCGGTTCTATTATTTTTTCATCTTTTATTTCTTCATATTTTTTCATATCTCTTATTTTAAGTTTTTCAAGCAAATGTTGGAATTCGAAATTTATTTGGCCAATTGTAACTGGCATCTTTAACTTTAAATCGTATTTTATTATTTTATCTTTATTAAAGTTATATCCTCTTCTTTTTCCTTCTAAATAAACATAATACAAATATGTTCCTATATATAATATAGGATCATTTGTTCTCTTAAATCTTATTAATTGTGGATGATTTCTATATCCTTTTGTTTTTCCTTGCAATACTTTTTGTGCTAATAAACCTTCTCTCCATAAACCTAAAAGACCAGATTTATCTAAATATTTTGGATGTAATGACCAAAGTCTCATATTATCTTTATTTTAAATAAGATATAAAATAATATAGAAGATTTTATAAGAAATTGGATAACTATTATTCTCATGCTCTTTTAAAGTCAGAATATTTATAAAATCTATATAAAAATGTTTATTTATTTAATAATTATGAAAATAATTATCTTTAAAAATTTATTAAAAATATAATATATGCAACTAAATAGAAATTTAGATGGAATTTTATTAGATAAAATAAAAAATAACTTAAAAAGCAATTTTAGAAAAATTAAAGAATTTCCAAAATATTTAGATGAAATATTAAGAAAAATAGGAAATAAAATATCAGAATATACACCAATAATTGTAGGTGCAGCAATATCAGCATCTCCTCTTTATGCAAAAGCTCCAATTTTGACAGGATTACAAATAAAAAATTTATATAAAGGTACTGGAGGCAAAGTTCTAGAATATGGATTAATGATGATTGGTTTTAGTACTCTAGCATTATTTACATTACTTGGAATTCATGGATTAATGTATCCAAATAATGGACATCTACAATATTTGGGATCTTCCAACGGATATCAAGGATTTGTACCAGATGGTGTAATAAGTTATAAAGGACATATAGATCCTAAAGGTGAATTGGTATTAGATAATGGAACAACATTAAATCATGTAATATGGAATGGACAAGATGTAAATAAAATAATTAAAAATTATGATGCTATAGAACAATTAGATAAGCAAAAACATGTAAATTTACAGAATGTTTATATAATTAAAGGTGAAGTACCAACTAAGGAGGTAAAAATAAATGGTCAAATTTATTATGTAATAGATGCGAATAGAATAAACAAAAGAAATATTATAGGATATATTACTAATAGTCCTTATCAGTTTTTAGCAATAATAAATATACTAAGAACAATATCATCAATATTATAAGAGAGTGGCTTTTATATAATTAAAAACTAATAAGAACAATAGTAGTAGATCAAATATTGCTATATCGTTCATATAATCCAGAGTTTGCTGGAGGTGCTACGATAGTATTGATTAATGGAACTATAATTCTATATAGAACAACTGGAAACATTACTGGTGCATCTCTTAACCATTATATCTTTATTCAGAAATCTTGTTCTAATTATTTTAATTATTTTGGTTCTGTATTGAAATATAATATTGAGATGGATTATTAATATGATAGAATTTAAATATTGAAGTTAAAATAAATATAATTCCTGCAAGAATTATAATAAATATTGGAAGATAATATCCTATAAACATCATAAAATCATCAAAAATCTTTCCTCTCATTTATATTTATAATACTTATCTAAATATAAATTTTGTACATTTTATAAACCTTTATAACAAAGTTATGGAATGAAAATAAAAGAAATAATTGGTTGGGTTGGAATGTTATTAGCAACTTTTTGGGCTGGAGTACATATGTTAGTAGCGGGGGCAGTAGCAGCAAATGTATCTTTAATAGCAGGAGCATTTGTAGGAATGTTTGTAGCATTATCTATAATATCTGGACTAATATTCTTATTAAATTTGAAAAAATATTATTTACCAAATATTGTATTTTGGTTAATAATGCTATTAACATTATTTGTAGGATATGTTCAATATATTAGAAAAGGTGATATAAATGCATTATTTACAAATGTATTAGCAGAGATAGCATTAATAATAGATATAATTGAAACATTGTTGGCACTTGCTATTTGGAAAATTGATAAAGAATAATTTTTGATACAGTTTTATTTTTAAGTTTATATTTTTTAATATTGTCCTCTAATTCTTATGTTTGATTTATAAAGGTTAATTTACAACTATGTTGTTATGGTAGATAATGTTTCCATGCAACAAGCTGAAAAAATAGATATAGATTTTAGAAGTATACCATTAAATCCTTTAGGAAAGAACGATATAAAAAAATTGGAGACATTTCTACTTATAGGCACTTTATATAGACCGGAAGTATTAGAATTAATAAAAGATCCTGATGAAAGATCTACATGGATTGACAGTTTAGCGATTGCAGCAGCAGCCTATGCAAGATATAAAGCAGGAATGCCAATAAGTTTAATTGCAGATGAATTGGGAAGATCCGAAGAATCTATAAGAAATCATATTAGTGGAAAAACAAAGGCAGGTTCTCTTATAATAGAAACATATGAAAAAATAAAATCTGGGCAATTAAATTTAACTTTATCATTTAATAGTTCTAATAAAGAATTGGATGAACTAAAAAATCAGGTAAAAAATCTTAAAGAAGAAATGGAAAAAATAAAAAGGGAAAGAGATGAACTAAAAAATGTTATAAATAATAAAGAGGAAACAATTAGAAGTTTGCAAATAGAAATCGGTAAAATAAAATCTGATTTAGATAAAATTAGTAGAGAAAAAGAAGAAATAATTAATAAATATAAATTATTACAAAATAAATTACTGGAAATTAAAAAATTATTAGAAAATATTGGATAAGTTATTTTATCGAATATTTAATCATTAATATCTATTTTTTCATAAAATTTTGTAGAATTTTTAAATGCTATTAGGGTATAAATATATTTACTATCAAGTAACTGTTAGAATAGAAAAATTTATAAAAATACTTTTAAATATTATTATTATATGGATCCTATGGATCCTGTGGATTATGAAAGAAGAAGGGCTATAAGGGCTATGCTGCTTTCTCTTGCGGTGATTGCTGGCGGACTATCAGGTGATCTAGTTGGTAAATTTATAAAAGAACATGAAGAAAAACCATCACAAAGTTTAGAAGAAATATTATTTGGAAATAGCGATATACCATTTATACCTTTAGAAGTAACAGATGTACAAAAAAGTAGCAATGATGCATATCTAACAGTATATAATCCTCTTAAAGAAACAGAATTACAAATCGCACTTCCTATCCAATATGTATCAAATGGAAATATTAACATAGGAAATCTCTTATCGGCAGTAAGTAGAACTAATTATAAAGTTTATCTCATATTGGGAAGAGCAGGTTTAAATCAAGCTGTTCAACAGAATGATCAGTGGCTTTTACCAGCTACAGAAATACCTTATAATATAATAATCTCGGATAGAAGATGGCAAGATGTATATAATGCATTACAGAATCTCTTGAATGGAAACGCTATAGTAGTAATGCCAACTCTTCAACAAGGTCCATATTCAAACAGTCTTTATGGAAGGATTAATGGTATTGGTAATATAATAATATTATACCAAAACGGACAACAAGTAAATAGTGTATTAAAGTATATTGAATTGGCTAATTATATTCTTGGAACTACAAATAATCCAAATTCAATAAGTGAGGGAATTTTGCATGTAGATACTATTGCAAGTACGCAAGGATCGGGTGTTTATGAGAATAAATATTTAGTAGTTGGAATAAATAATTATTTAGGTACATATATAGTATTTAGACCAAAACTAGGTTATCCACTTTTTTCAAACTTGTAAATTTTTTATTAAATAATGATATATATAAGTAGGAGAGATTTTTTGAAATGGTTAATAGGATTAGCTGGAACTGCTGTTTTAGGAACATTAATTTTTAAATATGGAATAAATAATATTTCATATCAAATTTTTTCAAATAATTTAAATAATTCACAATATATATTTTGGAATGTTCCATGGGGACCTAATAATGGAACTTATAAATTATTGAATCAATACTTTCAGAGCAATTCCTAAATAACAGAAGGTGTTATAATAACTTTTGATGATAATTATAATCATTCTTTAGATCAAATATTGTATTTATATGAAAATAATAAAAATAATAAACCAATCTATATAAATTTGTTTGTTATAACTAATATAGATAATATTATGATTTATCAAAATATGATCAAAATATTAAAGATTTTTGAAATACTTATCAAATATTACCAATGGAGGGGAAAATATTGTTGTTGGATTTAGTGAAATTGATGAAGCTCCAATAGAACAGTTAGCATATTATTATTCTTTAATGAAAAAATATTTACCAAAAGCAAAGTTATTTTATTATTTAGATATGGGAAATTCTGAAAGAATAATAAAATTATATAATTATTTGTTAAATAATTATGGGATAAAATTAGATATGATTGGTTTGGAATTATATGGAAATTATATTTATAATCATGGAAATATTTCAATGAGTGAATATGCAGATGAAAATAATATTAAATTTTTTATAGGTGAATTAGGATTTAGAAATGGAGATTTAGAAGGTTATATAGATTCTGGAGGTTTGGGATATTGGAATGGTCCTTCTGAACAAGGATATGCAGATACAATAAAATATTATATTGATATAATTAATCAGTTACATAAAATGGGTATAAATATAATAGGAATTTATAATTGGAATGGTAATGGTGATCCTTTTGGACTATGGAATAATCCATATATTAATAATTTAATAAACTATATGATTAGTAATTCTAATTAAAATTATTGAAATCTTATATAACCAATAATACTAGGGCAATAAACATTAATATACTAGCAATGGCTTTTTGAATTGTTAATTTTTCATTTAATATTATAATACTCAATAAAACGACAAATAAAAAGCTAGATCTATCTATTATACTAACATTACTAGCCTTTCCAATTTTTAATGCATAGAAGAAAGCTATCCAGGAAAGAGCACCAAATATAGCACTCAATATTACAAATAGATAATTTTTATTAGATAGATTAAATAAGTTGTTTATATTTCTAATTTCTAATATAAATATAATAAATAATATGATTGTCATAACAATTGCTCTTAATGTTGTTACTGTAATAGAATTTATATCTTTTAATCCAATTTTAGCAAATATTGTAGAAAAAGCTGCAAATATTGCTCCTAATAAAGCATATATAAACCAGCCAGGTATTGAAACCATATTCTATTTAAATCTTTAGAAATTTAAAAATAAGTTATAATATAAAAAATAAATATGAGATTTTCTATTAACAGCTTATAATGAATATTAATTGGAGTTCTTTATGGAAAAAGAAGATCGATGAGCTTTATGGATTTATTTAATTATCCTTATACTAAGTATATATTCTTTTTTTGGATGGTTACCAAAAGTTAATATATGGATAAATCCTTCTAATATTATTACAACAATTTTTTATTCAATATAATTATTTAGGAATATTCTCTATATTTCTTTTATATATATTTACTTTATTTATTCTTTCAATAGGCGCAAAAGCTATGAATAATAAAGTTTTAATAATTGATTTATGGTATAAAATGCCAAAATTTATTTTTGGATATTTGCAAGTAGAAACTTTTATGCAATTTTTTATTAACATTCTTTTCTATTGGTTTGTCAACTAATATAAGAAAAATAAAAGATATAAAAGCAAAGAAATTGATTTTCTCATTTTTAATATCTTTATTAATTATTATAATTGTTAGTTTAATATTATCTATTGTAATTTTCGGTAATATTACTTTATCTGGCAAAATTCAAACATTCAATTTACTCTGTCAGGTTTACAAGTAGACTCTACTACTAAATAATAAAAATAAAAATTTTTGCTTAGATAAATTTATGATAATGAAACATGATCTTGACAAAATTTTACATCAACAAACAGTAAATATTATAAGTCTCATGCTTATTACAATCTTTTTATACTTTAAAAATGGCATTTATGGATCTAAAGAATTATTAGAAAAAATAAAAGAAATAAAGAAAAAGATGAAAAATAATAAAGAGATTATAAAACATTTTAAAGTGGAATATGAATCTATAAGAAAATTAGAATTCGTTGGTTATTTTAATTCTATACATAATAAAGAAGCGATTATAGATTACTCAAATCCTCAATTATCTGAAAATATGCAAAAGGTATGTATATCGGTTGATGAAGAAATTGAAGAAATGTTAGGAACAATATCTAGTTATGAATCATCTAATAAGAAAAAATCTATGTTTTGTATTGATAAGAAAAATGTAGAAAAATTAGAATATATTTTTGCATTTGAATTAGATAAAATTCTAATGTATCAAAAATTAGATTATGATTTATTACCTTATAGAGTTGGAAAAGGATTTGCAAAAGAAATTTTAAATATAATAAAGAAAGAAAATAATGTTGATCCATTTGAAATAATTAATTTTGCTCTTGCTTCTTTTGTTAATGGATTATCAAGTGGATTCTTTGAAAAATATAAAAAATTAGACGAAAAAGAAATTGTGGAAATAAGCGAAAATGTTTATATATTTAAAAGCGGAGAAGAATACTTAAATACTCTAGAAAAAATGCTAAAATCTATATATTATAAAGATCTTAAGAATATTATAAGTAATTCTATAAATTTAATTAAAGAAAATGAGAAATTATTTAAAAAAATAGAAGATTATGGAAGGATTTTGGGATATAATTTAGGAGAATATTTGGATAATAATCCAACAAAGATTTATGAAATGTATAATAAATATACAGAGATTATTGTTCCTCAGTAGATTTCTCTCTTATTACTATTTTTTGTAAAATTATTTTCATTTAAAATTTTAATATGTTCTATTATTTCTAAATTCTTTATTATTTCTATTTTGGTCTTACTAACAAATATATTATGAGTAAGAAGATTGTAGAGGACAACAAATTTTAATATAGTCCTTTAAATATTAGAAGTATAATTTCTAATGATTTATAAATATATTAGAAGTATTAGTTCTAATATGAACGATGAACTATTATATTACTTTAACCCATGGTATGTTGATCAAAAAGATATAGTAATAGAAAGATGGGAAAATATGAAAATAAGATGGATACCTGAATGGTTAAAAGATATTTCTTTAGAACCTTTTTCACTAAATTTTATTATAGGACCCAGACAGGTTGGTAAAACAACAGGAATAAAATTATTAATAAATAAATTATTAGAAGATAATGACCCATGGTCTATATTTTATTATGATTGTTCAAATTTAACAAATTTTGAAGAATTAAGAAAGGTAATTGACTATTATTTAAAAATAAAAGAAAAAAGAAATATAAAAACATCGTATATCTTTTTAGATGAAATTACACATGTAAATGATTGGTGGAGAACAATTAAATTATATATAGATATAGGAAAATTTAAAGATGATATTATAACTATTGCAGGTTCTTCTTCTATAAAATTAAAGGGAGAAGTAGAATTATTCCCTGGTAGAAGGGGAAATGGAAGGGATGTATATGTTTATCCTTTAAGTTTTAGAGAATATTTAAATATAAAAGGAATAAAAATAGATAAATATGAAAATATTTTAGAAGGAATGAATAATCTATCTGGATTAGAACCAAAAATATTTGAAGAATTTGAAAATTATATAGAAACTGGTGGATATCCTTTATCAATAAATGGTTATAAAGATGCAGGTTTTCAAATTATAAATTCTATAGAAAATGAAATTTTAAGATCTGGAAGAAATCTTGAATTATCTAGAGCAATTATATCTACTATTTTATCTAAAGCTCCATCTCCTTTATCTTTTTTATCAATAGGAAAAGAAGTTGGAGTTTCTTATAAGACTGTTGAAGATTATATTGAAATTTTTAGAAGATTATTTATATTAGATTATGCTTTATTTAGAGAAAAACAAATAATTTGGAGAAAAGAAAGAAAATTTTTCATATTGGATCCATATTTGGCAAAATCTCTAAGTTTATGGACTAATACAGAATATTTAGAAAGTTCATTATATGAATGGATTGTACAATCACATTTAAAAAGAAGATTTGGAGAAGTATACTATTATAGAAATAGTTATGAGATAGATGTTATTGTTAGTAATTTAAAAATAGAAATTAAATCTAAAAGAGCTCATAAGAATTATCCAAAAGATATAATAATTTTAGATGAAAGTAATTTACCATTATTTTTAGCTGTTATATAATATTCATTATTAATATGATTAATTATGAACATATATTAAATTTGTTGGGTGATTTTAAATTTTGAAATAATAAAAATTTATAAACTTTTGCTACTATCATATAGTAATGTCAGAAGACAGATATAATTTAGACGATATTATAAAAAAGAGTTTTGATGAAGTTAAAGAATATTTTAATAAGAATGGTATAAAAGTTGAAGATGAGCTAAAATTGATAATAGTGGAATCTCCTGAAGTATTACAGCAGAAATATGGTGAAATAAAAGAATCAACTGCTGGAATATATGATTCAGGAACAAAGGAAATCTATATTATAAAAAGCGCATTAAAAAATATTATAAATAGAGAATTAAATAATCCAAATAAATTTTTTATTGGTAATTTGTTTACTATAACTCGTGACAATATACTATGGCCAGTATATAAAAATGATAATGATATGGAAAAAGATATAGCAAAAGCTGTCATTAAGTCGTTGATGATTCATGAAATTTTACATCATATAGCTGGTAGAGGGGACTGGAAAGCTTCTTTTATTGAATATATAGCATATTTAGATATAAATGGGTTGTTAGCATATCCAGAAGTTTATGAAATTATGAAAAAGAATATAGAGATATGTGATGAATATATAAAGAAAAAGGATCCATCATCATCTTATTCTTTAAGATCGCCTCTGGCGCCTTATACTTTAGGGGCATGCTTTGCAAATGATATTATATATGCTTATGAAAATATATTAAATAAAAACAAAGAATCTCCTAAATTAAATATTAAAGATACAATAGAAAAAATTAAGTATATCTCTGAAGATTATTATGTAGAAATAACCAAAACATTCAATATGATACTTAACGATTATATAGCCATAGCTAAAACACTTAATGCGAAATATGCTATGTTAAATTGGATAGTAAATTGTTTATTAGAGAAACCACCCAATATGACAAATAATATATAATTTATTAAAAAGCTACTTATATATTGGATAATTGTTTTGTATTTTTTAATTATATGATTCATTTTTTATTGCCATAAACTAATCTTCATGTCGGATAACTAACGTTATCCGACATATAAACCAATATTCATTTTGAAATAATAATAGAAAATTATATAGATTAACCTAGCTTATTTTATGATAAAGAATATATTTGATCAATTACTTTGCTAACTTCTTCAAGATCTTTTATACTATCTATTGATTTCCAATAAATATCTTTATAAATAACACCTTTTATTTTTCTTTCTTTAGCAAGTACTGGAAAAGTATATACTTCAATATCACCTTTATCTGGTAAATAATCATATATTTCTTTATTGAAAACATAAATTCCTGCGTTAATTAAATAATCTAATAATGGTTTTTCTTTAAATTCTGTTATATAATTTTCTTTATCAATTTGGATTATTCCATATGGACTTCTCATTTGTACTAGAGCAATCGATGCAATAACATCTTTATTTAGATTTTCTATTAAAGGTTTTATAGAAAGATTTGTAATTATATCTCCATTTAATACAATAAATATATCTTCATCAATATATCTCATTGCCTTTTTAATAGCTCCTCCAGTTCCTAGAGGTTCTTCTTCAACACTATAATATATTTTTACTCCAAATTTAGAACCATCACCTATAGTTTCAAATATTTTAGATTTTAGATATCCTACAGCTAAAACAATTTCTTTTATATTTTGTTTAATTAACCATTCTATTTGCCATTGTAAAATTGGTTTATCTTTTATTTCTATTAGTGGTTTTGGTTTTTCTAAAGTTAATGGAATTAACCTTTTACCATATCCACCTGCAAGTATTATTGCTTTTACCATAATATAATTAATATTTTCTAATTTCTTTAATATAGACTGTTGAAATACATTTTTTGATTGTTTATTTTTTAGTTATAAAAGTAAAAATAATTCTTTTAAATCTTTATTTAAAGATTCTTATATGAGGAGTTTATGGGAAATATTAGTTTTAGAGGAAACTAAAATTAAACAAAAACTAAAAAATTTAGAAGAGAGAATTAGAGAAGATGCAAAGATAGCTAAAAGTGTTATACCATCTGCATTAATAGGATTAAATCCTTATGGTAGGACTGTATATCTTCTCGGTCAGCTAATTACTCTGCAATCGAGAGGAAATAGCAAAATTCCTACTATATTAGGTATTATTGGTACTATTGGAGGAATTATAGGAGTACTTGTGGGAGATTATATTAATAGTCAGCAAATTCATCATTTATATTTAATAAATCATCAAGATAAAGAAATTATTAATAATCTACAACATCAATTACAACAAGATAATATAACAATATCAAATCTTGAAAAAGAATTACAATATGATAATCAGACAATAAATATGTATCAACAACAATTAAGTCAGGCTAATATAACAATATCAAATCTTCAAGGTGAAGTTCATCAACTACAGCAGCAATTACAAAATATAAATACCTTAACAAATACTCTATTTGGTAAAAGTAATTCTTATGATATTTCAATAATAAAAATTGATTCCGTTAAAATAAATAATGAAACTGCAATTGTACAAGGAATTGCATATCCTAGTGGTGATAAAGTAATATTAAAAATACCAATGCCTTATGTAGAAAATAATAATGTTACTATACAAAATATATTTAATACTGCACAGCAATATAATTGGTATTCGTATATAGCTATTGATAGAGGAGATCTACAATATTTAACATTAAGTTATCAAGGTAATATACCTGTAATAGCTATCCAGCCTAATGAGCCAGTAAATATTGCAGTAATTGCAACACCAGCTGATCCTTACAAAATAGATTATGTATTAAATCACTTAACCAATTATAATATAGTAATTCAGGATGGCATTAATGTATATAATAATTCCAATGCTTTGTGGGGTTATACATCTGAAGGTAGCGTTATTATAAAATTCTTAAATAATTATCAATATGATTTAGCAAAGGAAATGATAAATATTGCTGATCAAATAATAAATAGTCCGGGTAATCAAAATCCAACTAGTGAGGGAATTGTCTATACATATAGCATAACATCCCAGTTACCTATAACTACATATCAAAATTATCCACAATTTAATGTAGGACCAACATATATTCCAACAATAGTGCTAGAGTCAGAAAAAGGCAATACAATTATAAATAACGTTTCTTCATAAAATTTTTTAAGTACTTTTATATTAGATTTTTTAGATTAGATATTTACATTATATACTATTATATTATTCAGATTAACTTGGTATAAAAATTTAATATTTTAAATTTAATGAATATTATTTTTTAATGACAATGAAAGGTGTTATACTTGTAGCTGGCGAAGGTACAAGACTTAGACCCCTGACATATACTTTACCGAAGCCATTAATACCAATAATGGGAAAGCCTCTTATTATTAGAGCTATAGAAAATCTTAGAGATAGTAATATTAATGATTTTTATGTGGTTGTTGGTTATCTCGGTTTTCTATTTAAACAAGCTCTTCATGATGGTTCTGAATTGGGTGTTAAAATTAAATATGTTGAACAAGGTGAGAGATTAGGCATAGCTCATGCAATACATAGAGCAATTGAGGATGGAGCTAATGATGAACTTTTAGTATATCTTGGTGATAATTATTTTGGTGAAAATATAAATAGATTTGTTAAAGAATTTAAAGAAGGTAATTATGATGTATATTTAGTTCTTACAAAGCATAAAGATCCTACTAGATTTGGTAATGCTATAATTAATGATAATAAAATAGTTAAATTGGTTGAAAAGCCAAAGGAGCCTATACCAAATAGTTATGTAATTACTGGCATATATATGTTTAGAGATCCTGATGATGTAGAAAGAGCATTCAAAACTTTGAAACCTTCATCAAGGGGAGAATATGAAATAACAGATTTAATACAATGGTTTATTGATAATAATTATAAAGTCGGTTATACAATAACAAATAGTTGGTGGAAAGACACAGGTACTCCACAAGATATTCTTGATTTAGTTTATTTAATGCTTGATAATATAGAACCTAAAATTGATGGCACAATTGAAGGTTTAATAAATGGTAGAGTAATTGTTGAAAAAGGTGCTGTGGTTGAAGGTATTATTCATGGTCCAGCTTATATAGGACCTGGTTCTATAATTGGTAAAGATACTATAATTGAACATTATGTTGATTTAGAATCTAATGTAATAATCAATGGTGGTGCAATAAGTAGAAGTCTTATACTTAATGATGTTAAACTTGAACTCGGCAAGGCAAGGATTGTTGATAGCATAGTAGGTCCTAAATCAACTATAAAACTTGAAAGAGGTAAGCATACATTGATTATTGGTGAAAAAAATTTAATAATAAGCGCAGATTATGCATAAATTATAAAAAGCCTTTAGTTTTTGATAATTCTTAAAAACTAATAAGCCAATATCATTTGATTCATACTCTTTAAATAAGATATAAATTATATGTCGATTTGATTTATCATAAATTATTTAAAAATCTTTATCTTTTATTATATTTATGAAAGCTTCAGTAATAGTAATGGATTATTTAAGAAAAAAATATATCTTAGATGCATTAAAAAGTATTAAAAATCAAAAAGGAATAGATTTAAATGATATTGAAGTAATTGTAGTAAAATATTATCAAGATGAAAAAATAGATAATTATATTAAAGAAAATTTTCCTAATTATAAGATAATAAATTTAGATCCAGATGATCCAGATCATTATATTGGTAGAAACTTTGCTGAAGGAATAAAAGCTGCTTCTAATAATTTAATATTTTTATTAGAAGATGATGACATGTTTACTGAAAATAAAATTAGTAGAATATTTGAGGTTGTAAAAAATATTAAATATGATGAATATGTAATTTGGAATAAGGCTATATTAATCGATGAA
>Ga0081473_127160_pt1 | contig 15592 bp, 12 predicted proteins | sample CisSprmetagenome_FD_70977 | JGI IMG/M metagenome (GOLD analysis project Ga0081473, IMG submission 70977) | Hypoxic/sulfidic aquatic microbial communities from Cistern Spring, Yellowstone National Park, USA v2 (version 2) | ecosystem: Environmental > Aquatic > Thermal springs > Hot (42-90C) >...
TCGTGTGGAGGGCCGACCCCCACTACGCGGTGAAGCTGGAGAGGAGGGGCGGATGGGCGGAGCGCCTGGCGTGGTGGACGCAGTCGCAGTGGCGCCTCCAGGCGCTTGAGGTGATCCAGATAGCTCGACAGCGCCTGTTCAACCTGCACGAGAAGGGGTTCGTCCTCAACGGCCTCCTGAACGGGAGGGTCGCCACCTTCGCGGCGGGGAGGCCCGTGGGCTCCATAGAGGCGTTCACCCGCGACCTCGCCGCCTTCTCGCCCTGGGCGCTCCTCATGTCGCCGTCGACGTGTCGGGAGGACTCGATCGTGGTCGGCGCGGACGACGCCGGGAGGACGGTCTGCATAAACCCGGAGGAGCTGCAGACGCCCCACATTATGGTTCTCGGCAAGACGGGCGCGGGGAAGACCACCCTCGGGCTCTCCATGGCCGTGCAGCTGAGGCGCCGCGGCGTCGTGCCGGCGGTGGTCGACCCCCACGGCCACTGGGCCCAGCTGGCCAAGTGGTTCCCCGATACGCAGATCGTGGACGCGCGGCAACTCGCCCCGCCCCTCGTGCTGAAGGACGACGACGACGTGGACGTCCTCCTGGACGCGCTCCGCGCCGCGGGGATCCAGATATTCGACGCCCACTTCACCGTCATGATGGAGGCGCTGGGCAGGGCGGCGAGGGAAGGGGACACGTCCCTCGACAACGTCTTGAGGCACCTCTACGAGCTCCGCGCCGACCCCTCATACGCCTTCGCGGTCGACGCGATCTACGGCCGCCTCGCGTCGATAGCCAAGATGCGGCAGGCGAAGGTGGATCTCGCCAAGCCAGTGGTGGTGCATGCAGAGGGCGACACGACGCCGTCGTCGGTCATGAAATTGGCGCTCTGGATAACCTACTTCGCCGTGGCGGCCAAGGCCGCGTGCCCCAAGCCCCCGTGCAAGCCGAGGATGTTCCTGGCCGTGGACGAGGGGCACGTCCTGCTCAAGAACATGGAGGCGCTCTCCAAGGCCTGGAGGGAGGTGAGGAAGTTCGGCGTCGAGGCGGCGGTGTTCACCCAGTCTGTGGCGGACATCCCCCGCGACGTCGTGGAGAACAGCGGCGTCAAGTTCGTCCTCGCCATAGAGCCCGAGGCCGTGCCGGAGACCGCCGCCCGCCTCCACATAGACGCCTCGCGGCTCCAGAGGGTCGCGTACGAGGGCCTGCCCGAGGAGAGGGTCGGCCTGGTGAGGGTCGAGGCCAGGTCGCCCGTCTTCGTCAGGATAGCTCCCCCGCCTCCGGCGGAGTCAGCCAAGCCCGCCCTAAAGGCCTGAAAAGTTGGCGCCCAAGCTTATATATAGGTGCGTCGGATAAAACGTGGAGAGGGTGATCGCGGACGGGTACAGGTACCTCATCATGATAGATAGCGAGCCAAAGGCCCTCGACCTCTACGTCCTCTGCAGGATATTGGCCGCGGCGAAGTTCACCCCCTCCTTCCTCCAGGCGGAGGTGTGGATCGGCGGCCGTCCGGCCGCCTACTTCTACTACAAGCTGAGGCACGAAGGGTACTATGTGGGCCCGTCTAGGAGGTACGTCGACGGGAGGTGGGTCGTGTTCGGCAAACGCTACTACGTGAGGCGCGAGGGGGCGGCCTACGTGCTGACCGACGGCAAGGAGTCGTGCGTCGCCCGCTGATCCCCTTTCAGGGAGTGCGTGAGAAAAGTCCCACAGGGGGCTAGCCCCCTGTCAAGCCTTTCTTCGATGCTCCCTGTAAGTCCACAATTCTTTTTCAGACGTGCCCGACATCTTCATGCGATGGAGATAGTGAACGTGGTCATGACCTGCAGAAAGCTGGCCGACCCGCCTCCGGACGTGCCGTTCGTTGAAGTGAAGAACGGCGTCATGTACTACTTTCCGAACGACGTAGAGGCGACGTTCTTCAGGACGGGCAATGTGAAGGTCTTCTCCAGCCAGTACCCTCCGCCCCCGCTGCCCTACTACGGCGACTGCCGCGTGGAGAACGTCGTGGCGCGGACTACGGTTCCGGCGGTTGGGCTTGAGGAGATGAAGGAGTTGCTGGAGCGGCGCGGCTTCGTGGTCAGCGACAGGGAGAAGGTCAACGCCAAGCTGGCGTACGTGCAGGGCCTGAGGGCGACCGTGAGGATATTCCCCAGGCCCGGCGTCGCGAGGTACAAGGCCATGATATTCGCGCCGTCGCCCGAGGTCGCCGCTGAGGTCGAGCGCCTCCTCGCGTCCGCGCTCGGCTAGGCCCCCCCCTCCGCATTCCCATCTCGATTTCCCTTTCAGGGAGTGAACGAGAAAAGTCTGACAGGGGGCTAGCCCCCTGTCAAGCCTTTCTTAATTACGCCCTGTAAGGGCCTTGGACGGGGGTGGGCGGATCTATTTGCCCCCTCGCGCCTTGGCCTCCATGATCCTCCAAACCGTGTTCGGCCTGCAGGTCACGTGGTACTCCGCACTGACTTATGCGATACTGGCCGCCGTAGCGGCGTACGAGGCGATCAAGATACTGACGCGCCAGGAGCCGCTGGAGGCGGCGCTTGCGGAAGCAACGAAGGAGATCCTCGTGACGGCGGTAGTGGCCGCGGTGGTTCTGTACTACTCGGCCAACCTCGTGAACTTGGGGAACGTGAATCCGCAGGGCGTGGTCGACAGCTTGCAGAGCGTGGCGCAGGAGGCGTATATGCGAAACGTCAAGATAGCCCAGTGCATAGCCAACATTCGCTTATCGGGGCCCGCCTCGGCGTACGCCGGATACGCAGAGGCCAAGTTCTCGATATATGACACGTTGTACGAGCAGGCCATTTGGATGTACAACCAGCTGGCCGGCCTTGCGCGCTTCCTCGCCATGTACGGGGGCCTCGCCCTAACCCTGGGCCTCACGGTCTACGCGGCCGCGGCGAGGCGGATAGGCGGCATCGTCATCGGTGTCGTGCTCGGGCTGTGGATCGGGCTCGCCGTGCTCGCCTCAGCCGCCTCGCACGCGATAGACTACTGCGCGGTGCAGGGCTTGGGGCCGTGGGGCGAGACCTTCTACCCCTTCAGTGCGGTCGGCTGCGATGATAAGCTTCTCGCCACGCTCAACGCAACGTCGACGACGGCAAACACGACGACAGCGACTTCCTCTCAATCCACGACATCGACAACGACCTCCTCCCAAGTTTCGTGCAACGACTATACGGGGTGGCAGATGGCCATCGCCTACGCGTGGCTGTTCTTGCTCATAGCGCCGTCCCTGGGCCTCGCCGTCGGGTACCTCCTGGGCCAGTGAAACGATTCATTTTCTTCTAGCCCCAAGAGCCGGGCAATGAGCCGGTCAACCGGAAAGACGGCCGGAAGGATCGCGCTGGCGTTGCTGCTGACGCTGGCCGCGGCGTGGGCGCAGACCACCACCACTACCGCCACCATCTCCATAAACGTGCCCAAGAACGGAAGCATATTCAACATAGGCGAGGCGGAATCTGCGGCGGCGAACACGCTCGCCGCGCTTCAAACAGGTATGAGGGTGGCGTTCACAATATCCGTCGCGCTCATGATATTCGACGTCATTAGGGCACTGCTGCTGGAGCACTCGGGGATCCCCGGGATCTTCAGGGGCAAGATATTCTGGATACCGCTTTCGTTCATCGCGTTCGTCGCGGGCCTGTGGCTCGTCGCACAGATGAGCGCGCCTGTGTCGGTCGTGTATCAACTGCTAGTCGGACAGAGCTGCCCGTTGTACTGGTGCCCGTAATCCGGAGTTTTTTCTCCGTCCGTCTTTTTCCGTTCATCTTTCCCAATTAGGCCGGAGCCCACATGCCGTTGAGAACCGCGATAGCGGTCTTCGCATCGGCCCTGCTCTTCGCCGTAGCCGTCTCGCTCCTGCCGGCCCAGCCGGGCACGGTTCCGCTCCTCTACACCGCGGCCGCCGCCATGCTGGCGGGGGAGCTGGTCTACTCCCTCGCGAGGAGGCGCGAGGCCAAGCTGGAGCTGGCCGCCCTCGCCGTGGCCTTAGCCGCCATGTCGATATACGCGGCTTACTCGTACCTTGTCGGGCCGGCGTCACAGCAGCTCGCGCGCGACCTCCAGTCCATCGCCGAGGCCAGGCAGATCTGGCTGGAGTACTTCAGCCGCATCGCGGCGTCGGTGGGCGCCGTCGTGTCCACCGTCCAATACATCCTCACCGCCCTGGCGCCCGTGACGGGCGGGGCGACCGCGGCCATCGCGTGGGCGGTCGGGGAGGCCGTCGACGTGATAGACGAGGCCATGTCCGTAATCGCTGGCTATATAGGGTACGCCTACTCCGTAACGGCCATATTGATTCCCGTCGTTAAATTCGCTGAGCTCTTTCCGGCATTCTTCGTTCCGCTCTCCGCCGTGTTCGTCAAGAGCAAGAAGGGCATGGCGCTGGCGGCCTACCTTGCGCTCGCGCCCCTCGCCGTGGCGTATGCGGTGTCGGCCATGCCCGCCCTCCAGCCGCCCACGATCCAGCCCCCTCCCAAGCTGCCGTTCAACGCGACGACGCTGGGCGCCGTATTGGTCAAGAGCGATGCGTGGGTCATAGCCGAGTTCGCGGGCCCCAACGGGAGCGCCTTCTGGTACTCAATACCGCCGGGGCTGGTCAACGTCACGCTCCCCGTGGGGACTTGGAGGCTCGACAGGATCATATTCGACTTCGTGCCCCTCCCCGCGGACATCGAGCTCACGGTGTTCAACGGCACCGTCTTGCGCGCCGTCAACTACACCATCGGCTCCGTCACCGCCCCGGGCACGGCCATGTACGTGGACGCCTCCTCGAACGCCGTCCAGTACGGCGAGGGCGGCTACGCGGCCGTCCTGCCCAACGGCACGATCTACATCAACGTGACATACCGCTGGTGGGAGATGTGGTCTGCGGCCGCCACGCTCCCGCCGAACGCCCACGGCAGGTGGGACACGCCTAGGAACGCCACCTGGGTGTTCAGGTATAGCTGTTACGGCACGGTCGAGGAGTGCAGCGAAAAGACGTACAACGTGTCGGGCCTCGCCGCCGACTTCGTCGACCTCTACGTCAAGGTGCTCTCCGCGGGCAACGCCACGGTCAGCTACGACGCGTCGTACACGCCGGCGGCCGTGTCGCCCTATGAGTGGAACCAGATATGCGCCGCCTCGACCACGCCGATACAGCAGTTCTTCGGCGCGGCGCAGTGTCCCGCGTGGAAGCCCGCACAGAGCTGGCGCGCGGCCGTGACCGTGGAGCCGGTTCCCGTGTACAACGGCACCGGCCCCAACGCGACCGAGGTCAGGACGTGGCACGTGGCCACGGTGGCCGTGACTCTGCTCTACAACCCCGTCCAGGTGCCGATCCTCGCGGGGTTCGCCGCGCCGGGCCCCAACGGCACCGTCGTGACGGCGGCCACGGTGGGCGCCGCCTACGCCTACGGCCTCATCGATGCGCTCAAGATGGTGCCGGGCGTCAGCGCGCCCGCCTCGCTCCTCCAGCTCGCCTCGGAGGCCGCCGCGCCCTTCATGTGGGCGATCCAGCTGGTCGGCTGGGGCATAGGCCTCGTCTACGCGCTCATAGCCGTGACCGCCGGCGCCGCCGGATTGCTCATACTGCTCGACGCTGGAGGGCCCCTCCTGCGCCTTTTGGGGCTCGAGCACTTCATCAGCCCCCGCCTCAGCTTGAGGATGGGCAACCTGGACACCATGCCGATCCAGCTGGCGTCCTCCGGCCTGACCAAGCTCGGAGCCAGCGGTTCCGCCGTGGGATCCGTCACGCAGTCCGCCGTCGACCAAGCGGCCAAGGCCGCGACCAAGAGCTGGGTGGCCTACGCAAAGATGTGGGCCCTCTACACGTCGTCGGCGTTGAAGTGGGCCGTGGCGCTCTACAAGAACCCGTGGTCGGCCGCCGCCAGCGCCGCCGCCGCGGGCTACGTCGCCGCGAAGGTGGAGGGGCCGTCGATCTTCGTGAGGCCGGTGAAGGTGACGGCGCCGCATCCCTCGCTCCGCCCCGCGGCCAGGGCCCTTGAGGCGCTCCTCAACGCCGGGCTGAGGGGAGGGGCGGCCGTCTCGGCCGGCCTGTACCGCTACGCCAAGGGCCTCCACTACATAATGCATCCGTCGGGCGTGGAGCACGCGCATAAGGTGAGGGAGGCCACGAGGGCCTTCTGGGCCGCAGCGCACCTCCGCGTAGACTACTTCATCGCGAAGTACCTCGGCTACGTCATGAGGAGGGCGTTCGAGCTGACGGGCGACGCCCGCCTCTCCGCGCTGTGGGCTGTCTTCATGTGGAGGCCGCCGCGCCATTCCGGCGACATAGCCGCGTTCCTCTACGTAGCCGGCGTGAAGAGGCCCGTGATGGTCTCCTCCGCGGCGCTTGCGGAGGGCTTCCGGCTCTTCAGGCTCAAGCTGACGCCCGAGCAGGCCGCCGCCATGTGGCTGAGCCGCTTCGGCTACGACTACGCCAAGATCAAGGCCTACATAGACGCCCACAAGCTGAACGTAGACCCGGCGTACCTCCCTGCCGTGGCGTCGCTCAGGAGGTACCTGGCGGAGCACGGCATAGAGAGGTACAGGCAGGGCGACCCCACCGCGCTCTACTTGGCGTCGCTCAAGGAGTTCAGAAGGATGGCCAGGGAGGAGCTGGGGCTCCTCGTGGGCAGGGACGGCTCCGTGAGGCCCATCTGGGACATGTGGCTCAAGGGCGCCGGCAAGGCGGCCGAGAGGGGCGACGTATCGGCCGTCCTGAGGCTTCCGCCCGGGGAGATGGGGGGCAAGATACGGTACTACGAGCCCGTGGCCGCCGAATACTCCTCGCTGAGGGGGCTCAGGAGGGCCATGGAGGCCGCGGTGAGGCAAGCGGCGGCGGCCGGCATACCGAGGGAGGTCGCGGAGAAGGGCGTATGGGCGGCCATGGCCGACCCAGTCCAACGCGTATGGCTCGGGCTCGATTCGGCTTACTCCAAGGTCTTGGATGAACTCAGGAGGGCCGTCGACGGCATAATCCCCAAGGACGTCGCGGAGAGGGGCGCCGCGGCGCTGACCGGGGAGCAGCTGAGGGCCCTGTACGAGTTCATCAAGTCCGACAGGCCGCAGTGGTTCGAGCTCCTGCCCGAGCACGTGCAGCAGCAGGTGCTTGAGAGGCTTCCCTACGGCGACTGGGACTACACGTACAACCTCAAGTACGCCGCCGCGGTGGCCGACATCTCGTGGCGCGAGATAACCAAGACCGGCCGGGTGGTGGAGCACAGGGTGATGGACTACCTGCCGGACGGCGTGAGGGACGCTCTGCTGGCCGAGAGGCTCGCCGCCTTCGAGTCGCTCCCGGCCGCCGCGCCGCCGCCCGCCTCCCCCGCGCCGCCCCCCGACTGGAGCGAGGCGGAGAGGCTGGCGAGGAAGCTCGGCGCCACGTCGTACGAGACGCCGCAGGGCGAGGCGCCCATAAGGATCGACGCGGCCGCGCGGACGCCGGAGGAGGCCAGGCGGATGCTCCTGGAGGCCGCGGAGGCCGACGCGGCGGTGCGCCGCTACTACGACGAGGGCGTGGACGTGCCGGGGTCGTACGAAGACATCGTGAAGGCCCTGAGGGACATGGCGGGCGGCGACGAGGAGGCGGCGGCGAGGGCGGCCAAGGAGACCGCGGCGTTCGTGCTGGCGTTCTCGGGCGAGCTCTCCGACATGGCCGCCGAGGAGGGCTACCCCGAGGTGGCCGCCGCTATAAGCGAACTCGCCGACAAGATCAGCAAGTCGATAAAGGGCGAGGAGGCCAAGGGCGAGCCGGCCGCCGTTGCCGGCGAGGAGGCCGTCGGAGAGGCGGAGGAGGTCGTAGGCGAAACGGAGGAGGTCATAAAGGAGGACGAGGAGGTCGTCGGCGAAGAGGAGGCCCTCGGCGAGGAGGAGGGAGGAGAGGAGGAAGGAAAAGAGGGGGAGGGCAAGGAGCTGTCGCTGGACGAGGAGAGGGCCAAGGAGGCCCTGCGGCGCTTGGGGATAGACCTAGACGAGCTGTCGCGCGAGGCGAACCGCAAGGTCGAGGAGGCCAGGCGGAGGGCCGAGGAGGAGAGGGACCGGGCGCTCGCGGACGAGCTCGCCCGCAGGTACGGCATCCCGCGCGAGGCGGCCGACGCGCTGGTCGGCCGGTTCGGCGGAGGCGCCTTCGCGGTCGCGGAGGACGTCAAGAGGGTTGACCAATGGATGAGGGAGGCCGGGTTCTCCGACGAGGAGAGGGCGAGGCTCCTGGCGGAGCGGATAGACGACGTGGTCGATGATCCCGGCCGCGTGATCGACGAGCTGGCCAGGAGGGCGGCCGAGAGGGTGGACAAGGAGCTCCGCGACCTCGTGGCGGAGGACCTCAAGAGGGGCAGGTTCGCCGAGGTGAACTACAAGCTGGCGCAGATAGAGCGCTACTGCGAGGCCAAGGGAGGCTGCACCCCGGAGGAGAGGCGCGACCTCTACCGCAGGCTCTAATCAATTCAATATTTTTCCCCGCCCTCCTTGGGCGCATGCAGAAGAGGGATCGCATGGGCCACGTGATCGGGCCTCTTGGCTGGCTCCAAATTCGTCGCTTCGACGCGCCCGTCGGCGATTACATTTTCGGCACAGCTGAAGGCTACGGAGGACATTTGGTCAACATCACGCCGACGACCTCCACCGGCGGCTTCAAGCCGGCTCCCCCGTTCGAGGAGCTCCCCGAGTTCGCCTGCTTCACTCTGTCGCCCGTGGTGCCGCTTCCGCAGTTCAGAGCCATGGACACGGCCGGCCACGCCAAAACGCTCTCGTCGGGCGTGACCACCGTGTGCATGACGTACTATAGCGGGAAGGCATATCGCCAGCGCAAGTTCATGGAGCTGAGGTTGGGGCCGCGGCGGTACATCTTGATCCTCTGGCCGGACTCGCTGGCCGCCGCGCCGCTGTCGCTCATGTCGCACAGGCTGTACATACTCTGCGAGCAGCCCGAATGCGACCTCTCGCCCCTCTTCGCCCTGGCCGACCCCCAGCATTACCCCCAGTACGCCGCGGAGGTGGCGCGCGCGATCTACACATACGCGTCGCCGAAGGATGTACAGTTTTCGCGGTGGCTCCCCATATGCGACTACATCGACTGCAGCGGCACGATATTCACGTCGCCGAACTACGAGCAGTCGTTCGCCAGGGCCGCCCTCGACATCCTGTCGAACGAAGAGAAGTTGAGGATATTGAGGAAGCTGGTCTTCGACCGCTCCAAGGAGACCCGCAGGGAGGGCTTCAAGCTGGGCCTCTGGACGCTGGATCCCGACGCGATGCCCGGCGACATATGGGCGCAGATAGAGGACGCGGTGAAGAGGAGGGACGCCGCGCAGATCCGCGACCTCCTGCAGTACGTCAGCGAGCCCCCCGACAAGGGGCAGTTCACCACCATAGCAACCGCGGCGCTGGCGTACTTCGCGCACATGTTACCGACCCCCATCCTTCTGGCCCAAGGCCTCCTCCGCCTAACAGTATAGCGCGCCCGAACGCGCGCATTTTTGGCGATTCGATTTATGCCCCTCCGCCGGGAGGGGCATGCCGGAAAAGAAAAGGAGCGACGGGGAGCGCGACGTGGTGGACGCGTTCGAGGAGATGGGCCTCTTCCACCCGACCGCCTCCGGCATCTATATAGTGTACGGCGCCCCCGCCGTGGGCAAGACCACGCTCATGGCCAGATTCGCCGAGGCGCTGGCGAGGAGGGGGGTACCGGTGTTCTACGTAGGAACCGAGCCGAACCTGAGGCTTTACGGACAGCTGTCGAAGATAAGGAGCATGATTCCAACCTCCTTCAAGTGCGGCGGGCGCGAGGTCGCGGCGGTTGAGTACGTGGACTCCTACCTCCCCCTGCTCCACAAGCTCATCGACATAACGGCCTCATGTGATCAGGCCGTAGCGGTGGTCGACTCCATCACGGCCCTCGCCCTCCACGAGCAGGCCAAGTACCTCGCCGCCACCGGCCGCCTCGACGTGCTGCCAATCATAAGGACGGTGAGCTCATTCGCCAACTCGGTGACGCAGCTGATAGCCAACAACGTGGCAGACAGGATGGTGAGCGTCTACTACGTGGCCCAGGAGAGGCCGGCCATAGGCCAGCCGTACCACGGCGAGCCGGCTGCGCCCTCCTTCGCCATGAGGGCCCAGCACAACGTGGCGGCTGTCGCCAGGCTCTTCATGACGGGAGAGGGCGGCAAGGCGAGGAGGGCGCTCAAGGTGGTGTGGCACCGCGCTGAGAAGTACGTGGGGATGGTCAAGGAGGTGCAGGTGGAACCCCTGTTGTAAAAAAGGAAAGAAAGAGGGAAAAATCAGGAGTTTGCGAGCCTCTCTATCTCCCGGCGGGGGATCTCCCACCGGGAGTGGTCGAAGAGAATGACGTACTTGTCCGGGCGGGCCAGGCGGTATAGTCCGCCATGGCCCCCGGGCGCGATGATGACAGGATTAAAGTACAGCAATTCGTTACTTAATAAAGATTTATTTACGGTAAACATATCTGGCCGCATCATAGCGAGAAATGCCTCCCTATAACTTTCATTAAGAATGAATGATAATGTATCATCAATGATAATGGGTTGCGTGATCACATCTCGAAGAATATATAGCAAGCCTACAACAATACGGCGCACTCCCTCATCATAATCATTTAAACATATTGGTATTTGTACATGATCGTTTACAAACGTTCGTAGTATCAGCAATCTTACCTTTACCCATTCGGCAACATCAGGACGCATTTTTTTCTCAACTGTTTCAATAAGGCAATCTATATTAGCACAGCCATATACGCTCAGCATATCGAATGATGGCTTGAACGACTCACTCGACGTAAACTGCAGAACTCCGCTTATCCTTCTCACAATACGGCTTTCATCTATGTTCAGCGTAATCTTTTTTTCATTGCAATCTTTAGTTTTAATGATAACCAAATCAATATTCATCTTTCTTGCAATGTTTTCAACTGCTCTTATGAAGGTCGTTTTGCCAGACCCAGGTGGGCCTGCAATTGGGCCCTTTGGGGTTTACCCCGGCCCACCTGGGCCATTGAACTAGAAGTTCTTTTAGGACGTTCTCAGTCCTCCCCATGCCCATCCCCAGGCATGGGGGCATGTTGATTCGCCTCCCGGCGCGCCGGGGGGATTCCGCGGTTCAATTTACGGCCCTCCGCGGGGAGGGGCATGTACCTCTACTCCGTCCCGGCGGCCTCGCAGGAGGAGTTCGTGCACATGATAATCTCCGCGAGGAGGAGGGTCGGCCTGGACATGGCAAGGGGCTACGTCCTAGCTGAGGCGCCCCTCGGCCACCTCCTGATCGAAGGCGTCGAGGACGAGGCGGCGGAGCTCTGCAGGGGGAGGCCGCCGCTCCCCGTGGTCTCCCACTACCCGCCCGGCGGGCGCGGGGGGCCTAGGGTCGGGGCCGCCATGGCGCCGCATGGCGTCGTATGGCTCGAGCCCCTGGGGTTCGTCCGCAAGGGCAGGGAGTGGAGGGTCGCGGCCAGCTGCAGGGCCAAGCCGCCCATAGCCGGCTGGGAGCGTGTCACGGTGGACGCGGTGCACCAGATGCTCCAGATCCTCTCCTACTACTACTTCCGCTTCTGGCCGCGGGGCATACGCGTGGATCCCCGCGGCACCGGCGCGTGGACGGCCGCCACGGCCCTCCTGGAGAGGGGGAGGATGCCGGCCGACGCGGCGCCTCCCCTCAGGGGGGTCGAGGTGGACAAAAAGGGGTTCCTCAAGGTCGCGGACGCGAGGGCGCTGATAGAGGACGTCCGCGGGGCGGCCTCGGCCGGCGAGCTCATGCACGTGCTCGTGGCCGGGGCCTCCGCCGCGGGCAAGACGACCCTCGTGAAGGGCATAATCAGGGGGCGCCGCCACGTGGTCATAGACATCACGCCGAAGTACGAGTACGCCGGCGACGCCGACGGGCCGGTAGTGGAGGGGAGCATAGACTTCTCCTCCTTCACCGCTGAGGAGCGCGTCCAGCTCCTGACCCTCGCCTTCGCGGCGACCTTGGGCAAGGAGGACTCCGCGTTCTCGCCCGTGCAGTTCGGCGTGCTGAGGCGGCTGGGCTCGGTGCACCTGACGCGGCTCCTGTCGGCCGTGGCCGCGCTGGACGTGCCGCAGCTGACGAAGCAGGTGATGATAGAGAAGCTGTCGTCGCTCTGCGTCTCCATCGACGATGAGTACAACTGCACGCCGCATGCCCTGCTGCTCAAGAGCGCGGAGGTCAGGCCGCCCGCAGTCGTGAAGATAACTGCCCAAGACCAGTTCCTTCAAGCCGTCCTGGTCCACGGCATCCTGATGCGCCTGCTGAGGGAGCCGCAGCCGGAGCCGACGTTCGTCGTGTTGGACGAGTACCACCGCGTCGCGGCCAAGGTCGAGAACATAGAGGATCCCGCCGAAAGGCTGATAAGGATGGGCCGCCACGGCAACTGGCACGTGATTATCGCGACGCAGTCGCCGCTGGAGCTGAAGCAGTCGATAATATCCATAACCCCGACGCAGGTCTACTTCCAGCTGCACGGCGACGCGGCGCGCCTGGCCGCCTCGGTGCTCAACGTGGACGCGGCCGTCGTATCCACACAGGGGCCAGGGCAGTGGTTGGCCGTGGTGAGGACGGCCCCCGGCAAGCCCGCCTGGCCCCGCAGATCCCCCTGACCCGATGCTCGTTCTGACGTACGTGTCGAGGATACAGCTGCCGTTCCCCCACGCCGCCATGGCATCTCCGGCCTACGCCAAATACTTGCCGCAACTCGCGAGGCCTCGGTGGCTGGACTCCGGAGGCTTCCTGGCGCTGAAGAGGGGCGCCCCGCCCCCTCCCGCGAAGGAGCTCTGCAAGCTGTGCGAGGAGCTGGGCGCGGAGGTTTGCTTCGCCCCCGACATCCCCCCGCCGCCCGATTCTGATTCGCTTGACTATTTCAGGATGGAGGACAGGAACATCAAGGCCGCGGAGGCCGCCCCGTGCCCCCTGGCCCCCGTGGTGCACGTCCACCCCTCAAGCGCGTACGGCGCCGCCCTCAGGATGGCCGTCCGGGCCGCGAGGGCCTTGGGCGCGCCGCTCGTGGGCGTGGGGGGAGCCGTGCCCTACGTGGCCGTACACAGGTACTCCCTGGTGAGGGGGTGCGCCCTGGCGGCCCTTCAGGCCGCGGGGAGGGCCCACCTCTTCGGCGTGGGCTCTCCGACCTCGCTGCGGGCCCTCTCCCTGCCCTCCGAGGCGTCGGCTGACTGGGCCGGGTGGACGCTCAAGGCGAGCTACGGCAAGGTGGTCCTGCCCCCCGAGGCCGACCCCAGAGGGCGGGGAGGCGAGCGCCACGTCACAGGCAGGAGGCTACACAAGCGCTACCCAGTCCTCTCGGGCGAGGAGGCCGAGGCCCTCCTGCGGTGGCTGGCGGCCCGCGGCTACCCCGACCTCCCGCACCTAGAGGAGTTCGTGGAGAGGCTGAGGGCGAGCCACACGTACAGGGCGCAGATCAACGCCTTCGTGGCGCTGAAGTGGTATCAAGAGCGCCTTGAATGTCACCGATCATGCCGACAACGTTTGCCGCCGAGCGCCAACGGCGGAGTGTAGCGGAACCGACATGAATAGATTTTAAACAGACGTTCACCTCTTGGTATGTTTACCGTTGTGGTGTACGCGAGGAAGCGAATCAAACGGGTGGTGCTCTACGCGAGCTACAAGCCGTTCGTCTTCACCATCACAGCGGATAAGGTGATCGGAGGCACGGTAAAGAAGAGGTGGAAGGCCGGCAATACCGAGGCGTATTCCATGCGCGTGCGCGGCATAGACATAGCTCCGTTCCTGCACGCCAAGGAGGATGCATGCAGGAGGTATTGGGATCTAGACCCGGTGTTCCGTGAGGCCGTCCGCGAGGGCTATAGGGTGCACCACAACGAGTATTACGTCCAGCTGTGGCTCAGCAAGCCCTTGGGCGAACCCGTGGGCAGGGTAGGCGAAATAGATGAACGTGCATTGGACGACTGTATCAAGCACTTCACGCACAGCTACGCGCAGTGGCGCATAGTGACGCCGCCATGGTGCGCGGTTTGCTGAGGAGGATCATGCATCCCGACTGCTTCAAGACGTCCGTGAGATGTGGGGTGGAGACGCTTCCGCCCGACTGCAAGCGCTTCTCCACCCTCGCCGAACAAGCCGTCCTGGGCGCCTTGGAGCAAGGTATCCCTACGTTGTTCATCCTCACCGCCAGGCAAGGCGTGGGGAAGTCGTTCCTCGCCGTGAGACTCTACGAGAGGCTGATCGATGAGGGACGCGACATCTTGCCGGCGATCCTCTGCGGAAGCGAAAAGCTAACCAGAGACTTCGAACGCACGGTGTCCTCATCGCTTTCCAGAGCCCTCTACGACTTCCTCGTGAAGGCGCGGAGGGCGAGGAGGAGGCCTGAAGACGCCGGAGTGACGGAGCTGAGGCAACTGTCCTTCGTCCTTGAGGTGGCTGGACTGAAGACGTTTCTAATTATAGACGAGGCCCACCTTGTGCCCGACTTAGGCAGGCTTATGGACAAGATAAGGGAGCTGGAGGAGGAGCTTCAGTACGCCGGCGTCCTCCTCATGTTTCAGGACATGAACGAGGAGGAGAAGAAAAAGGTTGAGGAGACGCTGATAGGGAGGGGCGGCACCCGGTTCAGCTCGATAACGCTGTCGGAGCACCATTTGCTCCCCACAGGCGATCAGATCAAGGACATCAGAGATTGGGCGGAGAAGGCCTTGGGGGATGCGGTGGCGGCGGCGGTCTACGCAAAGCTGACAGAGGTCTACGGGTTTAGAGCCGCTAACCACTTCGCTCAGCACTTCAGAAACCCCAAGCCCGCCAGCGGGGACGAGAAGGAGCTGTCGGCGGCCGTCGTGAAGGCGTTGGCCAAGAGGTACGGCCTCCCACACGAGGTGGCGGAGGGGAGGTGCAGGGCAGATCTAGTAGCGGGCGGGCAGGCCGTCGACGTCAAGATATGTAGCGACCCCAACAGTCTCAAGAGGGCTGTGGAGGACGATGTTAAAAGGGGTTGCGACGTGAAGTACGTCGTGGTGGGGAGGTGCAGGGCGGCGATTCCACAGGAGAGGCTCGCGGCCATGGTTGAGACGGACGCCGCTTCTCTGGCATACGCCGCCAGGATGGCCGCAGTGAACATGGGTATATCCTCCATCATCGATAAGGCGGCTGAGGCGCTGGCTGAGTTAGTCGACCTATCCGCCCTGGGGGCGGAGGAGCAAAGACCGGACGTGGAAAAGGTGAAGTCCCTTCTAGAGCAACTCTGCCTCTCACTGGGCTCCCAAAGTGAGACGAGGGCTAAGCTGAAGAACAACAGATACATGCGCACCATCGCCGCCACGCTCGGCATAGAGCTACAAAGCGCTGAAGATGTGGACAAAATCGTTCAGCAGATCCAGAAGATGGAGCTCCCGTACTACCTGCGGCTCGCCGACAAACGCGTGAAGTGCGTGCGGAGGGAGAGGTCTCGCTGAACGGATGCCCCGAGAACATCCGTCCAGGCGTCAGAGGGGAAAAAGAGGAGGTTAGCGCACCGGCCGCGATTTATATTCTATGTGGGGGAGCGTCAACATGGCCTCGAAGGCCAAGTTCGAGAGGTGGTTGAGGAGCTTCGCCGTCTCCCTCTCTCCCAGACCCACCGCCCTCCTCTCGG
>Ga0081473_122453_pt1 | contig 15570 bp, 19 predicted proteins | sample CisSprmetagenome_FD_70977 | JGI IMG/M metagenome (GOLD analysis project Ga0081473, IMG submission 70977) | Hypoxic/sulfidic aquatic microbial communities from Cistern Spring, Yellowstone National Park, USA v2 (version 2) | ecosystem: Environmental > Aquatic > Thermal springs > Hot (42-90C) >...
GCAATAAATAAATCTACATTATATAAAGATCCAAAAACAGAATTTGTAATAAGAAAGAAATGATTATTTGTATAACAGGAGTACCTGGTGTTGGGAAAAGTACAATAGCAAAAAAATTGGCAGAACAAATAAATGCCGTTTTAATTGATATATCCGATTTTGCAATTAAAAATAATTTATATGAAGAATATGATGAAGCAGAACAAACATATATAGTAGATGAAAATAAATTATTTAGAGAAATAGATAATTATATAAAAAATTTAAATAGTAAATACATTATTATAGAAGGAAATTTTGCTCATTTATATGATAAAGGAGATCTATATATTGTTATAAAAACAGATCCGAACATATTATATGAAAGATTATCAAAAGAAAGAAATTATCCATATAATAAAATTTTTACAAATATATGGGCAATGAATCTTGAAGTTATAGAAGATGAATTAGAAGAAATGAAAAAAGAATATTATGTTTTCTATAACAATAAAGAAGATGATATTGATAATATAATAAGAGAAATAAAAAGATTAATAGAAAATAAGGAAAAATCAAATTAATAAAAAGTTTTTTGTCTAAAATTTATAAGTCTTATACATATAATATATATATGGCAGAAGATAAAAAAGGATTATATCCAATTGTATTATCTCCAGAAAAATATGCAAGAACAATTGGTAGAGAAGCAATGAGATCAAATATTATGGCAGCTGTATTAGTATCAGAAATATTAAAAACATCTTTAGGACCAAGAGGAATGGATAAAATGTTAGTAGATGAATTGGGAGATATAACTGTTACAAATGATGGAGCAACAATATTGGATCAAATGCATGTTGAACATCCAGCTGCTAAATTAATAATAGAAATAGCAAAAACACAAGATAAAGAAGTAGGTGATGGTACTAAAAGATCTACAGTCTTAGCAGGTGAATTATTAAAGAGGGCAGATGAATTATTAGATAAAAATATACATCCAACAGTTATTATAGAAGGTTATAATAAGGCAGCAATTATTGCTGAAGAATTGGTAAATAAATTAGCTCAAAAAGTTTCAATGGATGATGAGGAAACATTAATTAAGGTTGCAAAGTCTGCTTTATCATCAAAATTAGCATCAATATATTCAGATAAATTAGCAAAAATAGTTGTTGATGCTGTTAGAAAAGTAACAGAAATTGTAGAATTATCAAATGGAGAAAAGAAAATAATTGTAGATTTAGATTCATTAAAAATTGAAAAGAAAATTGGAGGCGGTGTAGAAGAAACATCATTAATTGATGGAATAGTAATAGATAAAGAAAGAATACATGGAGAAATGCCAAAGGTTGTTTCAAATGCAAAGATAGCATTAATAGGTGATGCTATTGAAATTAAAGAAACAGAAACAGATGCTAGGATAAATATATCTTCTCCAGATCAATTAGAACAATTTTTAAATAAAGAAAGGGAAATGCTAAAGAAAATGGTAGAAAAGATAAAGGAAGTAGGAGCAAATGTTGTATTTGTACAAAAAGGAGTTGATGATTTAGCAGCATATTATTTAGCAAAATATGGAATATTGGCAGTAAGAAGAGTTAAAAAATCTGATATGGAAAAAATAGCAAAAGCAACTGGTGGAAAAATTGTAAATTCTATTGATGAATTATCTGAAAGTGACTTAGGATATGCAGAATTGGTTGAAGAAAGAAAAGTTGCAGATGAAAATATGATATTTATAACAGGATGCAAAAATCCAAAAGCTGTTACAATATTAATAAGAGCAGGATCTGAACATGTTGCAGATGAAATAGAAAGATCAATAAATGATGCAATTAGAGATGTTGCAACAGTAATTAAATATGGAAAAGTAATCGCTGGAGGTGGCGCATTAGAAATAGAATTAGCAGAAGGAATAAGAAAAGAAGCTAAGAAAGAATCATCAAAAATACAAATGGCAATGTTGGCATTTGCAGATGCATTAGAAGCAATACCAGCAGCATTGGCAGAAAATGCAGGTATGGATACTATAGAAGCAATGACACAATTAAGAGCATTGCATGAACAGGGTAAAAAATGGGCTGGAGTAGATGCAATTGAAGGTAAAATTGGAGATATGTGGGAGAAAAATGTGATAGAGCCAGCAAATATAACTATACAAGCTATAAAATCTGCGGTAGAAGCTGCTATAATGGTATTGAAGATAGATGATGTTATTGCTGCAGTAGGAAAATCAACAGAAGAAGGAAAATCATCAAGTAAATCAGAAGAGGAGGGAGAGGTTGAAGAATAGTTTTTAAAAGATTTATAAATATCAAAATTTTTTATTTTTTTATGCCATCCTCAGAATATGAACTTATACCAACAGATCCAGTTGAAAAATTAGCTGAAGAAATAGAAAATTTAAAGGACGATTTAGCTACATTAAAAAATGAATTGAAAAATAATATTGAAGAGATAAAAAAGCAAATTTTAATGCCTTCTGAAGAAAATACAATAGTTAAAAAAGAAGCACAAGCACAATTGTATTATGCTCAATCAAATATAGATACTTCATTTTATAAGGAAATTGTAAATTCATTAATAAAAAGCAATATAGATTTACAGGCAAAAATATCCGAATTAATAGTTGTTACAAACAATTTATACAAGGAAATAAAGAATTTATTTGATATATTTAAGGAAGCTGCTTTGTTAAGACCAAAAGAAAGAGAAACAAATGATAATAATATTGAATTATTAAAGAGAATAGAAAACTTAGAAAAAGCCAATCTAAAAGTAGCAGAGTTATTGGATAATCTTAAGAAACAAATAGAGAGTATAAAAGGTAATCAAAGTACAAGTTATGTAAGTTCATCAATACAAAGTTATAGTAAAAGGATATAAAAATTAATAAATTTTTTTAATATCTTTATAAAATGAAATTGCAAACCCAGCTTATTAGTTATTTATTGTTGGGAATTATTGTAGTTGGTTTGTCAATAGGGATATATGAATGGGGTATACCACTAATACAAAAATCTCAGATTAGGTCTACAGTAAATAATATACAGGGTCAATTAACTTCTTTAGCAGAAGCTATAACATCTGTTGTTCAAAGCAGAGGAACTCAAACAGTTACATTAAATTTACCAAAGGGATCTTTAAATATATATAATAATTTGATTCAATATTCATTTCAGTCGTCTGCAATTTACTATAATCCATCTATTTTTGTAGTTCCAATAAATTATAATATATATATTCCATGTAATGTTAATAATACTATTTCAATACCTTCCTCTGGTTATAATTCTATTCAATTATGTGGAATTCCAAACCTTATAGTTAAAGTAAATTCTTCTAATATAATAATACAAGATGTAAACAATAATACTCTAATATTGCCTTTAGTAAATACAGATAATGTTATAACACAATATTTTGATTTTAATATAAATGTTCGGAATAATACTGTATCATTTATTCCTCAATATAATACAGGTATAGCTGGTGTATCATATTATCCAGAATGTTTACTTTCAGCAACCCAAGTGGGTGGAGTTATACAATATCAAATAACATGTAGACCAATGTATAATCCTCAAAATGGACAATGTGAATGGATAATAATAGAACCAGCTGGTCAGACATCTATTACAACAAATGGAAATTCTGTCAATATAAACTTGCAATATAATGGATTAAACATTGTTAATAACCTAAATTCTACTGTTTGTAATCAATTAGTATACTACTATGTACAAGCTTCTATTGTATAATGCCAGTAAATGCAATAGAAATCGTATTAATAACTTTAATATTATTTTTTATTTCTCAATCAATGATTTTATATTTCAATCATATAACAAATCCATCAAATTATGATAAAATAGTTTTAAATTATATAGAATCAAATGTTGAGTTTTGTATATACTATTCTTATCTATATAATGCAAATCTTTTTTGTCAACCTTCACAAAATTATAAATTTTCAATAAGTGCGATTAATAACTTTGTATATATATCTTATAATGGAAATTTATTATCAATAAATTTGAATAACAATTCATATTTCCATCCTATTTATGGTGTAGGTTGGGGATCTTTCTTTTTACAATATAAGAATTATTCTCAGAATTCTATTTTATATCTAGGTTAAATTTATATTTTCCCAAGTTTTCATTAAATATATGAACAACGTTTATGATTTTATTGATGATGTTATAGATGTAATAAGAAAAAAGATTGAAATAAAAAGAAAATTAAATGAAAGAAATGAGAAAATAAATATTATAGAGAGTACACATAAAGAATATCAACCAATTTATATACCATTAAACAATAATAAATATGAAAAAAGAAAGAAGAAAAAAAGAAACAAAAAGGTTTATAATATAAGTTTGGTTAATATACCTTCAGAAAATAAAAAAATTACTGAAAGAGATAAACTTAGATTTTTTATAGAATTATATGGAAAAAATGAAAATATAAATCAATTTAGATATCCACTGACAAAGATGAATATTCTTGGTAGAGAATATATATTTGCATATGCCGATATATCATGGGATAATGAATATGGGGAACTTATATATCATGTAATAGAACCAAGTATAGATGAGAATGATAGGAAAATAATAAATTCAATAATTGATGATTTAGCTAGAACATCCGAACTTCCTTTGGGAATGGAAAAAAATGAAGAATATATGAGAAATTATATAATAGGACAATCTTTAAATATAATGAAAGAAAAGGGATATCAGATAGATCCAAATAAATTACCATATATATTATATTACATAGTAAGGGATACAATTGGTTATGGAATAATAGATCCATTAATGAGAGATCCATTAATAGAAGATATATCATGTACAGGTATAAATTATCCTATATTTATATTCCATAGAAATCCATTAATAGGTGAAATAAAAACAAATTTACAATTTAATTCTGATGAAGAATTGGATAATTTTGTAATAAAGTTATCTGTAAGAACTGGAAGGATTGTTTCTGTTGCGAATCCTTTATTAGATGCTGCTTTACCAAATGGAGCAAGAGTTCAAATAACATTTGGAAAGGATATTTCTAGGAGGGGTTCCTCATTTACAATTAGAAAATTTACAGAAGATCCATTCACACCAATTGATCTATTATTATATGGAACTGTTGACTTTAATATGTTGGCATATTTATGGACATTAGTAGAAGAAGGGAGGTCATTATTAATATCTGGAGGAACTGCTACAGGTAAAACATCATTCTTAAATGCAATATCTCTATTTATCAAACCAGAGAAAAAGATAATATCAATAGAAGATACTGCAGAATTAAAGTTACCACATCCAAATTGGTTATCAGAAGTTGCAAGACCAGGATATGGTCCAAATAGATATGGTGAAGTTACTATGTTTGATCTATTAAAAGCTGCTTTGAGACAGAGACCGGATTATATAATTGTAGGTGAGGTAAGAGGTGAGGAAGCTTATATATTATTCCAGGCAATGGCAACAGGTCATGCTGGTTTGGGTACTATACATGCAGAAAGTTTTGAAGCATTAATGGATAGATTATTATCTCCTCCAATTAATTTACCTCCATCTTTATTGGAAGTATTGGATGGAGTTGTATTTCTTAAAAGATTGAGATATCAGGGAAAATATGTAAGAAGAGTAGATAAAATATATGAAATACTCAGATTCAATAAAGAAAAAAAGGATGTTGATAGAATAATATCATTTAGATGGAATCCAAAAGATGATTCATATATACCAAGTGAGAGTTATGTATTAAATAAAATTGCTGAAATTAGAAATTGGAATAAAAATGATATAGAAACCAACTTTAAATTTAAAATAAGGGTATTAGAATATATGCTAGAAAATAATATAAGAAATTATAGAAAGATTTCAGAAATTATGAATATGTATTATAATAATCCTGATAAGTTAATGAGTTTAGTAGGATTTTAGTTCAATAATTTCTATAGGTCTTTTATTATAAAATTTTATTGTATATGTTTTATTATATTCTAATTGAATATTCTTTTCTAAATATAATACATTAAAGTTATCTGTTAATACTATATAATTATTCTCTTTTTCTTTTAGTAATCTTATATATCTATATGATATATAATTTTGATTTAAATTTATGTTTTCATCTATTTTTTCTATTAAGTCTATATTATTTATGAATATTGATAAAACAAAATCATTTAGAACAACACCATTTTTTACTTTTATATTATTATTCTCCTTTAATAAGTTCTCTTTTCTTTTCCATTTATAATCTTTAATTATTAATTTAATTAATCCGGTTTCATCTCCAGCTTCTAGAATTATTAAATTATCCTTTTTTATTAATATTTTATTTATCTTTAATTTTATTTCTCTTACTTTTAATCCTGGATATAAATTTTTTACTTTTATATTATATAAATCTTCTAATTTTAATCCTCTTTCTTTTAATATCAATAAAATAGCTGTTTCTTCATCAATTAAATTTTTATATTGTTTTATTTTTTCATCTATTAATTCTTGTAATTTTGTTTTTGATATACCTAAAATTGATGAAACATAATTTTTATCTATCATAAATAATATTTAGTAATAAAAAATAAATCTTTATTTGAGTTCACAGCCTGGTATGGCATTGGGTGGACTAGCAATAGATGGATTACAGCTACTTCCAGAAAGGTTTATACATAAGTTTGGACCAAGTCCACATTCAACCTGAGAACCATTATATAAAGTAAATGAATATTGGAAATAAATACTACAATTTGAAAGTATGTATTGAGAATTTGCTAACATTTGTAATTGAGTAGATGAATTTGTATAAGTATCCATTTGTGTGTCTATTGCTGTTGCATATTCTAAACATAGCGCAAAATTTTTTTGATTGGGTGATGGAGTTGGAGGGGTTGGCGGAGTTGGTTGATTAGGTGGTAGAATGAAATTTCCAATAAGAAATACAACTACAGCTATTGCAATAATTGCTAAAATTATGGTATTTAAATGCAAACTCTGAGTTCTTTTTACCATTTTAAATATAAAGTCTTTTATAAATATAAAATTTTCTTGGTAATAAAAAATAAATCTTTATTTAAGTTCACAGCCAGGTATACCATTTGGAGGTACACAAGAAGATCCAGAACCAGTACTACTAGAACCAGAAGATTCTCCCGATCCACCAGATCCTCCAGAACCTGAGCCGGAACCCGAGTTAGAAGTGAGCATTATACAAGCTTTTGAACCAAGTCCACATACAACTTGAGAACCATTATATAAAGTAAAAGAATATTGAGAATAAATACTACAGTTAGAAGTTACATATTGAGAATTTGCTAACATTTGTAATTGAGCATTTGGATCTGTAGAAGTTCCCATTTGTGTGTTTATTGTTGTTGCATATTCTGAACATTGTGCATTACTTGTTTGATTAGAAGATGGACCTATCTGATTAGTATTTGAAGCAAATTTTCCAATTCCACCAGTGAATATTAATACAAGAAATACCAATACAACTATTGCAATAATTGCTAAAATTATTGTATTTAAAGGCAAACCCTGCGTTCTTTTTACCATTTTAAATATAAAGTTTTTTATAAATATAAACTTTTCTATATATTTATTATAATTGTTATGAGGATTTCTTTTATGCTATTGAGGGTAAATATACATGAATGGGATGACAAAAATAGAATATTAAATGCAATTGATTTATTATTAAAAGATATTGATAGAAAAAAGATAGAGATAAATAATTATAAAGACAAAGGATTAATAAGTAATATAATTGAGGTATATGAAATAAAAATTAATAATAAAAATAACATAGATATATTTTTTAGAAATTTAATTTCTTTAGGATTAAATTTTGAAAATATAAAAAATAATTGTAACTTTGATGAGAATTATAATATTTATCTAAGAATTGATAAGAATGAATTAACATTAAATAAAATTATTGAATTACATTATACGGAAGATTCCTTTTTATTAAAAATAAGTTTTGATCACTATAAAAAGGATAAGGAAATAGTCTTAAATTATTTAAAAGAATACTTGGAAAATATAAATAAAAAATTTTTATACAATAATATTTAATGAAATTTGTTCATGTTTCTGATACTCATCTAGGATGTCAAATTCCGGTAGAATATGGCGAGATTAGAAAATATGATTTTCTAAATTCGTTTAAGCAAGTTATAGAATTTGCAATTAAAGAAAAAGTAGATTTTATAATACATTCTGGAGATTTTTTTGACGATTATTTTAGAATAGATTCAAAATATCTATTGGAAATATTGGATGTATTGTTTAAATTGAAGGATAATAAAATACCATTAATATTTATTAGGGGAAATCATGATACAAAAGGATTAAGACAAAATATTTTAGAAATATTAAAAAGATTGAATCTAGTATATGAGGCAAATATAAAAGAACCATTTATATATAAAGATGTATATATTTATGGAATATCTGAACCATCAAATTTATCATATGAACAATTAAAAACATATTATAAAAAGAATTTATCTAATTTAAAATTTGAAAATAATGGTTATACTATATTTATGTTTCATGGTGCAATAAATATATTTCCCGAAAGTATTTTGGAAGGTTATAGCAAAGAACCAAGGATTTTGTCTCCAGAAGATTTTCCCAAAGCTAATTATTATGCATTTGGCCATTTTCATAAAAAACATTTAGAAAAACATGATAATATAATTTTTGCTTTACCAGGTTCTACTGAAAGGACTGAAATATCAAAAGATGAAGAAAATGTAAAGAAAGGATTTTTTTATGTAAGAGATGATAATATAGAATTTAAAGAATTAAATGTTAGGCCAATATATATTTATGAAGATGTAATAAATAATGATTATGGATTAAATAAACTAAAGAATGATATTTATAGTAAATCTAAGGAAACAATTATAAAAATTAAAGTTAGATATAAGAAAGATTATTATATTAATATAAAAAATCTATTAGAAAATTTAATAGAATCTGGATATTTAATCTTGGATGATTCTTATTCTTTAGATGAAGAAATAAAATTAAATAATGAGATAATTACAATAGATAATATAATAGATAGTTCTTTTTTTGTAAATGATAAACAAGAAGTAATAAAAATGTTTAATTATATAAAAGAATTATTTGAGGAGATGTATTCCGGTAAAAATTCTGATTTGGATAGAATAAGGGAAACTATATTTAAACAATTAATAAAATGAGGATTAATAGAATAAGATTAGAGAATTTTAAAATACATAAAAATTTAGAGATAAATTTTGATGAAAAAAATATAATAATAGGAGAAAATGGGGTTGGAAAAACATCAATATTTCATGCAATATTATTTGGTTTATTTGGGAAAGATTCTCTATCCAGTATAAATATATCAAATTTATCATCTTTAATAAGAATTGGTTCATATAATTTAAATGTAGAAGTGGAAATATCTAATGGAAATACTTTATACAAAATAATAAGATCTTCAAATAATAATGGAGAATCTAAGGCAATATTATATGAAGGGAATAAAGTTCTAGCTTCTGGACCAGATATTGTTAATAAAAAAATAAGAGAAATATTGAATATAAATAGAGTTGAGAAATTTACAGATGTATTATATATAAAACAAGGAGATCTGGGAAGATATATTAATTTATCTGGGAAAATTGAATTAACGAAATTGTTAGAAAAAATATTTGATATAGAATATTATTCTTTAATATTAAAAATAATTGAGGGATTAATAAAAGATTTAGAAAAAGAAAAGGAATATGAAGAAAAAGAAAGAAATTTATTATTAAAAGATATAGAATTATATAAAAATATTTTTGGGGATAGAGATATTGAAAAATTATTAGAAGAAGTTAATAAATATTTGGAATTAAAGAAAATAAGAGATAATATATATAAAGATTATCTAGAGTTAAAAACATTGGAAGGTGGTATAGATTATAATTTATTAACTCAAGAAAATTACTTAAATCAAAAGTTAAAAGAATATGAAGAAAAAGAAAGGGAATTATATGATAATATATTAAATCTTGAATCTGAAAGAAAAAATCTTAAATATGAAAATTATTCAAAAGATTTATTGAATAATTCTTTAGAATATTTGGAAAATAGAAAAAAGGAATTGGAATATTTGGAAAATGTTGATGAAAAAGAATTAGAATATAAGTTAAAAGAATTAAGGGAAATATATTCAAACATAGAAAAATATATAGAATATAAAAATATAGAAAATGAAATAAAAAATATAGATAATAAAAAGAAAGAATTGGAAAATAATATTATAATTTTGGAAAATAAAATAAAGGAAGAGGAAGAATATTTAAATATACTAAATAGAGAAATATCAGAATGTCCGGTATGTAAAAGAGCTTTGGATGAAGATTTACATAAAAAATTGTTAAATCAATATAGAGAAAGTTTAAATAAAGATAAAGAGAATTTAAATAAATTTAAAAATGAAAAAAACAATTTAGATAAATTATATCAGGAAATAGAAAATAAATATAAATATTTTTTATATATTCAAGGAAAAATTAAAGATAGAATAAATTTATCTGATATTGAAAATGAAAAAATAAGGATTGAAAAAGAAATTAATGAAATAAGTTATAAAATAAATCAAATAAATGAATATAAAATAATAAAAGATACAATAAATTATATAAAGAAAAATGAATTGGATAAAGTAATAGATAATTTAAGAAAAGAATATCAAAACATAAAAAATGAGATAAATAATATAAGATATTCTTTAATGAAAATAGAAAATATGAAAAAGAATTTGGAAAAAATAAAGGATATATATAAAAGAAATAATTTAAATTCTTTAAAAGAGTTTGAAGATAAACTGAATGAGCTTGATAAAGAAATAAAAAAATATGAAAATCTAAAACCAGAATTAATAAAAAATTATAAAGAGAAATTAAATATATATAATAATATAAATGAAAAATTAAAGAATATGGGTAAAAATATAAATGTTTTAAGATCCTTATATAGTGTTTTACTAAAATATATAGAAGTTAATAGAGAAAAAATATCGAAAAACCTGGAAAATGCATTTAAATTCTATTTTAAGAAATTATATAGATATCAAGATATTGTAGATGTTGGAATAGATATAAAAGAGAGTAAGGTAAAAGATGAAAAATTATTTTATATTTATATAATTAAAAATATTGATGGAAAAACTATTAAAAAATATATTGATGAAGCTGGATTAAGTGGAGGACAAATAAAAATATTAGATTTAGCATTAAGATTGGCTATTGCTTCTATACTAAATCTAAATATAAATGTATTGTTATTAGATGAGCCTACAGAATCTTTAGATGAAAATGTAAGATTATCTTTAGCTCAATTAATATCGAGTTTGGATAATTATCAAGTAATATTATGTACACACGATGATTTGTTTAAAGATAATGTTGAAGGAAAAATAATAGAAATTAAAAGGTAATTATTGCATATCCCTGATCTACTAATCTATTAATTTCTTCATATGAGAATATTTTATCTTTATATATTAATTTTTCTTCTGGTATATTAAATTTTACCATGCATTTTTCACATGCGTATATTTTTATATCTAAATTTTTTATATCTCCCAAATGTTTAGATATAATTAAATTATATTCTTCATTTTCTTTATTTAAAGCTTTAATTCCCTCTAAAGTAAAACAAATTTTTATATCTTCTGCTCCACTCATTTTTAATACCTTTGAAAATTCCAAGGCCATTTCTAATGTATTTTTGTCATCTTTTGTTAATAGTATTAAATATTTTGCCATAAAGATATAACAATGTTATTATTTATAAATGTTTAAGCATTTATTTCAAATTATTATAATGATATATAAGGTTAGAACATATATACCAGGATTTGATGAAATATTATACGGAGGAATACCAGAAAGGAATGTAGTACTATTAAGCGGAGGACCTGGTACAGGAAAATCTATTTTGGGTAAACAATTTCTATATAATGGATTAAAGAATAATGAAAATGGAGTATTTGTTGCATTAGAAGAACATCCAGTAACAGTAAGAAGGAGTTTTAAGAATTTTGGATGGGATATATCAAAATATGAAGAAGAAGGAAAATTAGCAATTGTAGATGCATTTACTGGAGGAACTGGTACTGCAGCCCAAAGAGAAAAATATTTAGTAAGAGATTTAGATAATATACATGAACTATTAGATGTAATAAGACAGGCAATAAAAGATACAAATGCTAAAAGAGTTGTTATAGATTCAATTTCTACATTATATTTAACAAAACCAGCAATGGCGAGATCTATAGTAATGTCATTAAAAAGGTTGATTGCAGGTTTGGGATGCACTGCAATATTTGTTTCACAAACTTCTGTTGGTGAGAGGGGATTTGGTGGACCTGGAGTTGAACATGCAGTAGATGGGATTGTAAGAATGGATTTAGATGAGATAGATGGAAAATTGTATAGATCAATTATTATATGGAAGATGAGAGATACAAAACATAGTCTACTAAGACATCCAATGGAAATAGATCAAAATGGAATAAAAATTGAGTGGGATAAATATATTAGAATAGGAATCAATAATGTAAAAATAGATAATATACCTCAAGAAATGATTGAAGAAATAAATAAAGCCATGCAAGAAATTGAGAAATATTCTGAATATAAAAGGAGTAATGTTCAAGAATTTGAAGAAGAATGATTAAAGGGTAAGTATAATTTTTTGATTTCTGTGCTTTATTTTTTAATTGTTATTTCTATTTATTATATGATTTACTAAGAAAAATTACCTTATATTAATAAGAAAACATATCAAATATGAAGGCCTATATATTTTAAAGATTTTATTTATACCATGATATATACATTTTTTAATCTAATATTAATATTACTTATTGGTATCCTTGCAGGTATTATAGGTTCTATAACAGGTCTGGGTGGAGGAACAATTATTTCTCCAATCTTAACAATATTCCTAAATTATCCATTATATTTAATAACCGATATATCTTTATTATCTACAATTTCTACATCTATATCTTCATCTTTAACATATATAAAGAAAAAAGATAGCTAATGATAATATAGCAATTAGTTTATTAACTGCTACAACCTTTGGTGCCATATTTGGATTTCTTTTAAATAACTATTTATATACACATGATCTATTTTTTATTGTATATATAATATTTGGAGTTGTATTATTATTATCTTCAATATTTTTGATAATAAAGAATTTAAGAAAAAAATATTATCCATCAAAACCTGATGGATCTACATATTTCTTTAATTTATTTGGAAAATATGAAGAAAATGAAAAAACAATATATTATGATGGAGTAAGATTGATTTATGGGTGGATTGTTATGTTATTTGCAGGTTTTGTGTTTATTGGGAATTGGTTCGGGGATATTAAAAGTTTTGGGAATGGATTTAATAATGAATTTGCCAATAAAAGTAAGTACTACTACTAGTAATTTTATGATAGGAGTAACTGCTGATACATCTTCAATTTTATATCTCAAAGCCGGTTATATAGACTTTATTTTATTACCTTTTTTTCACTTTAGGGGTTTTAATTGGTTCAAGGATCGGAACTATATTATTAATGAAATTAAAGGATAATATAATAAGAATCATTTTTATAACATTTATATCATATTTAGGTGCAAGATTGTTATTAGAAGGTTTGAATATCAATAATATAATTTATTCATTATTAATTGCCTTTTTAGTCTCTTTAATTTCATTTATATTATTAAAAAAGGTAAAATTTAAAGAAAAAGAAGAAGAAAAAAATTAAATTTTGAAAAATATATAAAAGAAGATGATATTTTTATTAACAAAATGTATAAATTTCAAAAAATTGCATTTATATTATTATTTATTTTAAATATTCTAGCTATAATATATTATTTATTAACGAAGGATATCTTATTATCATATATTTATTATTTTATTTTGATTTCTGTACCATTTATAGAAGTTTTAATGGAACTTAAGAAATATTTTGATGAAAATAATATTTTATATGAAGCATTATCAATAATTATAATAATTAATTTGACAATGGGTATGTTTGTATTACCATTCTTAATTTTATAAGTTATAGAATATTTATAAAAAATCAAATATATTTTTTTGATTTATTCCTCTTATTCTTTTAATCGTCATCCAAGATTCTCTTACATAATCTTTTATTTTATCATAGTCTTCTTTTAATACTTTTATTGTTCTTTCATCAGATGGATATCCAGATCCGAAATCTATATTTATTTTCTCCTTTATTTTATCAATTTCTCTATCCCTTATAACCTTTGCAATAATAGAAGCCGCAGATACTATCGGATAATTTCTATCCGCCCTGTTTTCTGCAATTATTTCAACATTTATTTTTAAATTATTTTTTATATATTCTATTACTTTTTTTGTATTAACTATTGGAGAATCAATTATTACTTTATCTGGTTTTATTTCTTCAATTATTTTTATCATATTCTTAAATTCTAAATAGTTTAATTTATTTTTATATACATAATAGTCTATTGTTTTTGGGCCAATTATTATATATTTATATTTATCTGTTAATTTTATTATTTCTTTGTATATTTCTTCTCTTTGCTTTCTTGTTAATTCTTTAGAATCTTTAACACCCAAAGATTTTAATAATTCAATTTTTTCTTCTTCAATACAATAGCCAGCAATTACCATTGGCCCGATTACAGGACCTCTTCCAGCTTCATCAATTCCCAATATTAATTTCATTGTATATTAGATTTCTTCCATACTTTTGGGTATAAACCTTTTTTCATAATAACTCTATCAATATCAATAGCAATACCTTTTTCAGAATTTAAAATTTTTTCAGAATCCATTAATGCAGTTCCATATGCAACTATTTCTCCTTTTAATGTAAATATTGTTACTAAATCTCCTTCTTTTATATTTGAATATAGTTTTGATATTCCCTTTACTGTCAAATTTGCCCCATGTGCGATTGCATCCACTGCAGTATCTAATATCCAAATTTTCTTTGTATGTTCTGCTGCAACTTCTGCTGGTAGAAAAACTTTCCTTATATATTTTTCATTATTTTCATTTCTCCAAAACCATATAGAATCAACTATATCTTGCAAAGTAGATAAAGGATATTTTTCAGAATCCTCCTTTAATTCTCCAACCCTAATTCTTCTTAATTGCTGCATATGGGCTTTTGTTCCTAGAGCTTTTCCTATATCGTCTATTAATTTTCTTATATATACCCCTGCTTCTGTTGCAATTTGCAATAACCAATCTCTACCATCAACTTCCAATACTCTTATACAATAAACATTCTTCTCTCTAGGAACTTTTTTTACTGCAGATTTTAGTGGAGGTTTTTGAACAATCTTTCCTTGGAATTTATTTAATACTTCATATACTTTGTTTTCATCAATATCGCTATGTATATGCATCCATGCTATATATTCTTTTCCAGCAGTTAATAATAATTTTAATACTTTTGTTCCTCTTCCAATTCCTATTGGCAATACCCCAGTTACTTTTGGATCTAATGTACCTGC
>Ga0081473_135354_pt1 | contig 15561 bp, 15 predicted proteins | sample CisSprmetagenome_FD_70977 | JGI IMG/M metagenome (GOLD analysis project Ga0081473, IMG submission 70977) | Hypoxic/sulfidic aquatic microbial communities from Cistern Spring, Yellowstone National Park, USA v2 (version 2) | ecosystem: Environmental > Aquatic > Thermal springs > Hot (42-90C) >...
TTCTCTGCGTAGTTCCTCGCGGTCTGTGGGGATACGTCATACGCTTTGGACTTGTTTTCTACTGAATCGTTCCATAAACACGCGGAGATGAGAGTTTTTGCTACCTCTTCTCCTTTCTTTCCATTAAAGTTTAGCATGGAAAGTAATTTATATCCTATTTGTTGAATGTTATTTTGGTGAGGGAGACCGGGTATCACCATCTCCCTATCTCCCTTAGTAATACTATGTCTCCCTCACCTTAAACCCTTTCTTCAATTCTTTACACTCTTATAAATTTTTTATGGATTAGATATTATCCTACCAGAAATATTTTTTCTAATATGATTTTGGGTCTACCGTGGAAGGACGAGGTTTCCCTTTCAGACGACTTATCGTTCTCCTCATCGATTCGTTATCACATCCCTCATTTGGTGGGCAGTAAAGAGGCTCAGAGAACTATCTCCATTAAAGAGATGACGTGACTTTCATCCATTACTTTTAGTCCCGTCAAGGAAAGAGAGATAATAGTTTTTCCACTTCTACAATTCCATTAAGCCCTCAATCGAGCTGGGAAGGAGCATCGTTAACATTACTAAAATTATCTCGGCAAAGGGCTGAATCCTTTTTCACGTCAACAAGCTTTGTGGAATTCTTCAGTTTTTCTCAATGGGAACGTGTAGCTAACTTTTAACTCAACGCAAGATTTAGAATTTATTTTTACCTCTCTAGTTTAAGACCTAAGAAAATTCAACTAATCCACAAAGCAACGTCAACAGAGATCTTTTTATATCTGTTTATAACGAATTTTCGTCGCTATATGATGATCTCTCACGCCGATGTGGGCTATGCCCAAAAGGGTGGGAGTGATTGCGGAGATGTGAGTCCCATGCCGTTGGGCTCGAAGGAGTCCTATGACCCAACCACCGTTAAGTTTGGTAGGTGGTTGAGGGCTAAGTCCCTACACTCGATCATGAATGAACATAAAATGATTGAAATGAAAGTGTAGGGACAAACGGTATCAAAATATAAGGGGGCTATCCATCACCTCGGCGAGGCTTTCCGCCCCCTTAACCCATATTTTGTATAAGGAGAGTTAACTGGACTAATTTAAATGTATTGATTTTTGTAAACGAAAGACCATTTGTGAGGTTTACGATAGGTTGGGGACTAATAAATGTTAACGTCTCTAACGACAACAGATTATCATGATGGCTACTAATAGATTATTCTTTATACACTACGTTAAGATTATCTACCGCAAGAAAGTATAAAATAGGAAACGCTTAAGGTCTATGTTTCGAGAGCTGACATAAAGTTAGGAAGAATATAAGCTGAAAGAAAAGATACTCTTTTTTACATAGAATTCATATTGTTAGGGAGGAGAAATTTATACAGAATTTATACATATACTATATGATTACCGTAATGTTCTATAGTAACATTTCTGGTAGTTTTGGGGTTCAATCTCAGCTTTAGCTATAGTACCTCTTAAAGAGACTGTAACGCTTCCATGTAACTACTCGTTATTTTTAATCACTTCTAAATATCGTTTTGATTAAGTAATGTTTATATAGTATTACCGAAGTAGTTTTTGTTGATGATCCCCCTAACTGATGACGGGCACTGCTCACGAGGTTTGGGGAGTAGTAAAAGTGTGGATGGGAGGGTAGTGGCGTTTCCCTCGACTAGCCCCAATGAGTTAAGGGTGACTGTGTATGATCCCTTAAGAGGGGTGCCCGTGGTGGAATTAGAAGTAATTAAAAGTAAGGAAAAGTTACGCCACGGGTAAACACAAATAACACGATTTTAATTGAGGAAACTAAGATAGCTTAACGTTAAGTTTTTTCATTTTTCCTTTAATTTTTTATTGAGACATAACTTTTTTATGTATCTTAAATCAGGGAAAATTTTAAATACAATTAACGTAAATATAATTAATAATGATCGAAAGACAGATAATGCTTACGATCCACGCTGATGCGAAGCTAATACTTCAGGATGTTTATGACTTGAGGAACTTGAAGGAATGGTGGATGTTTCTAAAGGACATAGAGATGGAGAATGAAGACACTTACATTGCTAAGTTCCGTGTCTTCATGTCATTTAAGTTTCATATGAGGAGGAAAATAGGACTTAATAAAGTAGTACATGAGGGAGTAATGAAGTTTCCCAAGGCTTACTTTCGTTTCACCGTAGAGGTATTTCCAAGAAGGAACGGAGACGTAGATATATCTGTAAAGGGTGAGTACTCAGGACCTCTAGAGAGGCTTGCGGGAACTCCGATGGAAGTTTTTTTGAGAAAGTTCGCAGAGAATTTAGAGGACAAGTATAAGGGAAGGAGTGAAGGTTTGAACATGAGGCAAATTTTGGAATACCAGATAGAAGCAAGTAAGGATTATGACGGAGAAATAATGATAACTGTTGATGAGTGCAAAGTTACGTTACGGAAAGGCAAAATAGTTAGTGCAGAGTGCGGAAATATAGTAGGGGACGAGGCGATAAAGAAGATACTCAGCGAAGAAAAACCCAAGATAAAAATAGAGTATACTTAGAGAGGGGTCGGACTTTCATTGAGGTTTCATGAATTTGTATTCAACCTCTCGTCCTCATTCCCCTTATCCGGCTCTCCACGCCTAGGTTAGGGAGTATGGGCTCCCAGCCACGACTTAGGGAGCTTCATTGAATCCATCCTCCCCCTCACATTGCCCCTCGGGTTCATCGTAGGGCTCTCTTCTACATGTCAACATTAACTGAAAAAGCTTGTAAATTTTCATTAAGGAATAGTTAGCAATGTTAAATGATATCAAATGACATAAAATTCACGGTTTATCGGAAGCTGCTGACAACGGCAAATAAACATGAATATCAAGAGTTGGCCACATATTATTTTGCAGATTAGGGTATAAAGACTAACGTCTCCCCCATCCTGGAAGGACGAAGTTTCCCCTAATCGTTCTCCTCATTGGTTCGGGACTACTTTTGGTGTACAGTAGAAGGCGCCAGAATTCCTTCATCTGAAGGGGGACTATCATCTGTGACATCTAGTCCTTTAGAGAGATTTTAGATGTTCCTTCCTCAGTCTAATTAAGCTAAGGAGGAGTGCGGTTAGCATCACTAAAGGATATCTCGGTAAAACGATATCAAAATATAAGGGGATTATCCATCACCTCGGAGAGGCTTTCCGCCCCCTTAACCCCTTTCTGCAAAAATGAGTTAAAAATGTGTAGACTATTTTTCAGTTAAGGAAGGGGTAAGTGCTCGCTTAATCAATTGGTTAAAAATAGTCATGGAGAGTAAGATAAATCATCTTTACCCTTGACAGAAATAGAAAATCATGTGTAAGAAAGAAAATAGATTAGAAGAATAAGAGCAATCTATTTTGAAAAATTTCCAGACTACATCACTATTTCTCTAAATCTCAATCTCACGTGTAATAAGCCTGCTATAACACCTAGTGTAAACAAAATTATTGCTGACTCAATTATTTGACTTCGTAAGCTGTAAGCTTTACTGGCATAAAAAGTGATTGCCCCTGATATATGATCATCAGACCTCCTAGTGTCATACCGGATATTATTGCCAGTTTTTGGTTATCTGTAACGTTTTTGAATTGTAACTTTTTCCTCCACAGCTCCCCTATACCGTAGAACAACACTATTCCTATTGTAATAAAGGTGTACTTAAGGAAAACAGTCGAGAGGAACTGTATCCACCAGTTCAGTAAATTATTGATCTCGAAGAGCTGAATGAATAAAAAACTGAAATATAATATAGTCCAATCCGCGAGTCCACTGTTCTTGAAAGATCCGTAGACTCTCAGCCAAGGCATTTTAACAGTCTCCCTTAACCCTACACCCGCCGTCCGATTTATCAAGCTTATTGGGTCTTCAAAAGCCACATTATCCCTCCTGAAGTCCTTACTCTCCCCTCGTAGTCCATTTTAATACCCTTTACTAACCTCCCCAGAGGAAAAAATAACTCGATTCCCCTATCTGTAGGAGAGGTTAACATGTCCAGAAACATGTGCAAAAACACGCCTAAACCGAGGTAAGGATTGAAAAGTGTAACGGACGAAGCGAAAAACAAGTTGTGGAAAAGCTCTGTGCAGCTGATACCTTGCAAATATCGCTCTTCTAGTAAAAATGTACTCTCTGTCAGGTCAGGCAAGGCAGCACCAATACCTACTAACACGGCGAGTGACAAGTCATTATGAAAGAGTACTAAACCTACAGCTAAGGCAAAGGCTATATGTGTGTTTAAGTTCATATGAAGAATTCTCGTAACGGTTATTTAACTTCTTTCGACAAGTATGAGAAGAGTAAGGCTCCAAAAATAGTGGTGAAAAGAGTCATTAAAATTACGGCGAAGTAGCCATCTGTGTTGAGTACATTATATGTGAGTCCTAAAGAACCTACTACTATACCCGTCTCCCCTCTCGGTGTCATTCCGATCGAGATCAAGAACGCCGACCTCGAGCTCTTTGTTTGCAAGTAAGCGAACGGAAAGACGCCTACTATTTTGAAGACTATTGCGATCACGAAGAGTTCTACGCCGAGAATCATTCCGTTGAAAGTTATGTTCTGGATATTAAGCTGAAAACCTACTGTAACAAAGAAGAGGGAGCCGAAAATTGCAAGGAGAGACTCGGAAATCCTCAGGAACTCCTCTCTTTTCTTACTCTCAGCGAGTGCGATGCCGGCAAGGAATGCTGGTACAATTGGAGAAAATCCTACAGTAGTCAAGATAAATACTAACCCAAACAGTGATATAAACGGAAACTCCTCTACGTAATTCTCCTCTATTCTATCAGCTATCCTGGGTAAAATCACTACAGCTAAGGCGAAAGCTAGTGCCCCTATTACTATGTAAAAAACGATCGTCTTTGTAACGGACAGGAATGAAGGTTTCTCACCCGAGATCAAGGATAGTGCCACAGTCAGTAAGAGCAAATCAACGACATCGTCAACGGCTGATGCCACTGTAATAAAGTTTGAAATACTTTCCTCCACGTTCCTCTCCTTTAATATTGATGAAACTGCTGCAATACTCGTTGCACCCACCGAAACGGCTAAAATCAACGACTGTGGATAAGGGAGAAGTGCCAGAGAGACTAGGAAAGGTACTAAAGCTCCGAAAAGAGCCCCTAGTATACCATAAATTCCGGAGCTTTTTAAGGTGCTCATCCCGTGCTCAAGTCCTGAAGAATAAATGAGCAGAATCATGGAGAATTCTGCTAAAAAGGATAAGTAATCATTAATGGTAAACAAAGGCATGTTCAAAATCCTGTTAAAGACTTCGCCAAATCCGTAGGGGCTTAATACGATCCCCGTTATGATCTCCCCCACAATGAGAGGTAAACCGTATCTTCCCATATAACTCCTCACTATCTCAGCAACAAAAATTAATATAAATATTTCTAGAAGAGCGAACAAGTATTCCGATTCCACAATAGACTTAACGACTGAAGATAATAATAAGCCTTTTGATACCTATAATTCGCAGACTAGGTCACATCGTATTCACATCACACTCTAAGTCAGTTTTTTATTATTTAACGTAAAGAATAAACAGAGGTCTGTAGTGAATAGGAAGGGGTTAAACTCTTTCGAAGCTTTTTCTCTTTCCTTCGGCGGACAAGCCCCTTTTACGTCTATGATAACCTACGGAACAGTTGCCCTGCAAATGGGAGGGACTTTTCTCCCCATAGCGACTATTATAGCCACGCTAATAGTTCTACTAAACGGTTTAGTGGTGTACAAACTCTCATCCGACTTTTCCGACGAAGGAGGTTACTTCACTTACGCTTATTTCTCTCTCACAAAGAGGTTGGGCTTGGTAACCGGGTGGATATTCCTAATGTATGCTTTTACTTACGCGGGGACACTGATTGCTGGTTCTATATACATACTGAAAAGTGTGACATCTCAATTGCTGCCAGACGACGTGTTAAGTATACCTATAATCGCATTCTCTTCTTTTCTAATACTTAAGGGACTTAACGTCTCCGTGAAGTACGCTGAGTTCGTATCCGTAGCCGAGATAACAGCAATCGTGATTAGCTCTGTAGTACTTTTAATGAAACCTCATCACACATTTCAGCTCATGATCCCTCAAGATATCTTCCTGGTCACACTATTTGCCATAGGAGTTCCCTCTGGTTACGGAAACATAAGTCCCATGGGAGGTGAGGTAAAAGACGCGAAAAAGACACTGGGGATTGTTACGATAAGCGTTATTCTAACCGGTGGGTTACTTTCAGCCTTGTTATTTTACGCGACCTCACTATACGGGACTGATTTCGTGATGATCCTGAAGGAGAACGTAAGTTTCCTCTTTCCCTATCTCTTCTTCTCAGCATTAAATGGAGGAATATTAGGTGGGATTGCTTACGTGATCGCTATGTCGAGAGTAATCTATGCAATGGGGATTAGGAAGATGGTTCCTACTAGTTTATCTTACTTAACAAACGGCAGACCGTTAAACGCCGAGTTAGCTTCGATAATGTTTTACTCTGTATTACTGTTCGCCCTAATTCACTTCTTGGGCGTTTATACAACTTTCGACTTGCTGGGAGAATTCTCTATGCTTACTTATTTGTTAATATCAATCTCCGCTGACATATCATTGCTGAGGAGGGCTATTAAAAGGAGTTGGGCAGATTTATCTTTATCATTTACCGCTCTCCTTGTCAGTATCATAGTCCTAGTATACTCAATAGTAGAGACGAGTTCACCCGTAATTAATTACGTATTAGCGTTATTCCTTATATTTGGTTTCTTCTACTTCGAGGTCTTGGAGTTGGCCAAGCAAACCAGGAGAAGATACGACTAACCTTAAATTATCGTAGAAAAATTATGAGACATGGCATTTTACAAGAAATTTCTCATAGGTATACTTCTTGTCGTCGTTCTTTTCGCCGTAAATTACGTTATGTCTTTGTTCATATCAAACCCACAACTCCTTTTGCTGGTTAAGGTAGCTAGTGTGGTAATAAGCGGGTTATACTTCCTAATAATTATCACGGACGGTTTAAGGGATATATTGAAGGGGAAGGGTAACGTATCGATCGTGGTTCCTAATGTAGTGAAGTATTTAGGTTACATCGTGATTTTCGTAGTAGCTTTCTCGATTTTCGGAGTAACCTCAGCAGAGGCGATTGCAGGTGGAACCTTCGCCGGTCTAGTAATAGGTCTAGCGTTACAACCCGTGTTACAGAACTTCTTCGCCGGATTACTGATCATGGGTACTGGTTACATCTCAATCGGAGATCACGTGAGAATAATGAGTACTAAAATTACCTATACGCCAGTCCTCTTTCCCCAATACAAGTACTTCTCGAGGGACTTCATCGAACAAGGGATTGAAGGGGATGTGGTGGAGATAGATTTGTTCTTTTCGCGTATATTGCTAGAGAATGGTAGGGAGATTAGGATACCTAATTACATTCTACTGGAATCAAGTGTTATCGATTACACTTCAAAGTACAGCAAGGATTTCGTGGTTAGTATCAGGGTCGAATTTCCCCTATATAAAGTGGACTTAGAAAGGATAGAACAACAAATAGTTGAGGTTTTAAAAGGTTACGAAATCATAGAGGGACCGTTTCTGAGCGAACAGAGCGATAAGGAGCACGTGATTCTTTCCCTGAAGATAAGGGCTAACGTAACTGAGTGGAAGAAGGTTAAATCTGAAGTACTGAAACGCCTTCTGATACTCAGAAAGAGAATGGTAGAAAGTTAAGGAGTGAAACGATAAACAAAGCGGATGGAAAAAATCATATAACTTCACTTTCAATTAAAGTCATAGTCTCCTTGACCCCGGATAAGCTAGCTATAGAGTTAAGTACTGTAGTAGCGACAAGATCAGGATCTTCAACGTCGATAGTTATGAGTAAGTCGTAGGGTCCGTAAACTACTGCAACATCATAAACCCTTGGCATCGCCATAAGTGTTGCTGCGATTCCCCTTATCTTGCTACTTTCAGCCTTAACCAACACATGAGCTCTAACCATACTGGCGTACGTCCTCACGAGATCCCACTCGGTGACAATGCCCCTCAAGTTAGGGGCTTTTGGCTCTCCATCGATGAGTAACACCGACCCTACATTCTTCATAGTTATCAAGTTCGCTATATCCGCTACTGTAGCATCTTCGTCAGCGTAAACCAATTGCTGTTTACCTATTAAATCTCCCAGCTTATTACTCATAGCGTTCTCATTTAACGCTTTAAGTACGTCCCTCAGCGATACAACTCCTATGATGTCAGTACCAGAGATCACGGGTATGTGGGATATCCCTAAAGAAACCATTAGTTTTGCTGCATCAGTAACAAGTGAGTCGGAGTTCAATGTTAGCACGTTGCTACTCCCTATAGCCATTGCGGGAATGTTTACTCTAGGAATAATCTTAGCTAAGTCACGTTCAGTAACTATTCCCTGACCTTTCACAATTAGAGAGCCTATTCCGAGCCTTACCATGAGTTTTGCAGCTTCCCTAAATGACGTCTCGGGGTCTACACTAATTGCAGGTTTCGCTATATCCGAGAGTTTTTCTTCGGTCCAGTTCTGTTTGCCTAAGGCTTCCTTGATCACAGTTCTGGCTGAGATAACTCCTATTATGTTCCCCGCAACTGTTACAGGTACTCTCCTTACGCCTGTAGTAATCATTAGATTTACGGCATCTTTTAGAGTTGAATTAATGTCTAATGTCTTTAAGTTTGTGGACATTATTGTCTTTAACATTTCAGATAATAGTTGTATTTCTAAGTTAAATGTATTTTATTCAAATGTTTTCTAAGAAGACGTTAAATATGTTAATTATTGCTTGGTAACGAAAAATTGACTATGACAGGTAAAAATGTAATGTATAAATAAAAACATTTTTAAAATGATTATAATGATAAATAATATCTTCTAAGAGCTCAGTAATAAGTAGAGGTGATTTTAGGCATAATAATACATATTCATTGTCGTAGATTAGACAATGGGCAAGCATATTCAAACTTTTAAATGTCTAGCCGTTGACAACAGTTTCAGATAAACCGTGAATTTTATGTCATTTGATATTATTTAACATTCTTAGCTCTTCTCATGAGAGTTTATTAAATTTTGTAGTTACATACTATCACGTAGAATAGAGCCCTACAGTGAACTCGATAAGCAATGTGAGGGGAAGGGAAGGTGCTCAATGAAACTCCCTATGTCCTTGAAGGGAGTGGTTTAACTACCGTAGACGGTATGGGGATAGAAATAAGGGGAATGAGAACGAGAGATTGAATACAAATTCATGAAACATCGATGAAAGTCCGACCCCTAAACAGGGAAATACCTTACGTATAGACTCTCCTCGTGTTTTCTCTTTTTCAGACGACTAATATAAAAATCTCCTCTCTACACATGTTCTTGTGAAAAAAGTCACATTCGACGACTACCTTAAATTCCTTAATTCACATGACAAAGTCGAGTTTGGAGAGAACGCCATACATTTAGACCCTATTAAGGTGGATAGGCTAAAGCCTGAAGAAGATGAGCTTACAAACATCTCGACTACTGTGTGGAGTTTCCCGAAAAGAGGTAGTTGGGCTACTCATAAAGGGGACTACCGGGGAAATTTCGCCCCTCAAATACCCAGAGCAGTAATTTTGAAGTACACCGATGTGGGTGATACAGTCCTTGACCCGATGGTAGGCAGTGGTACTACGTGTGTAGAAGCTAAGCTCTTGGGTAGGAACTGTGTCTCTGTAGATGTGAACATAAACGCAGTAATGCTAACGTTACACAGGCTTTACTGGCTCGAAAAGTACTTAGACGAATGCAAGGACTTTCTGGAAGAAGTCAGTTGTGAGGACATAAGAAAGGCTAAAGTAGACGTGTACATAGGAGATGCTAGAAAACTGACAGAACTGAATGACGAGAGTGTTGACTTAGTAGTGACTCATCCCCCTTACTTTAACATAATAGATTATACTAGCGGGATTGATGGGGACTTGTCTTCATATACCAAGCTGGAAAACTATATCTCGGCTCTAAAAGAAATCGGTGAGGAGATATACAGAGTGTTGAAAAAGGAAAAACAGTTTGCCGTCCTGTTGGGAGACACTAGGATAAAGAAACATTACGTGCCGATTACGTCTTACGCCTTACTAACTCTTCTTCAAGTAGGCTTCGTATTGAGGGAGGAAGTAATCAAAATACAGCATAAAATGAAGACAACGAGAGAGGTATGGAGAAAAGGTAAAAGGGACTTTCTGTTGATATACCATGAGAAATTATACATCTTCGATAAGACTGAAGAGGTCAAAAAATATAAGTATAGTTCGGGTGAAATGGTAAGAACACTTTTTTACCAGTGCGAAAATAATAAGACATTGTTTAGTTCATCTTCTGACTTCTGAAGAATCTCTAAGATACATGCTGAGAATTCGTGACATTAGATATTATCAACGGTAGGAAAGCAGTTAACCCGATCATTACAACTGAAAATAACTATTCACTATGCTCCTCTTCCATAAAGCATCTAGAGATCGATGAAAGTGACAAGGTTTATTCCCATTTCTAAGCTGAAAATCAGGAAGTAATCTTTAGTTAATGGTGGCTAGTGTTGTCATTAGTATATTGTTTGAAGCCCCATACGAGAAGGTGAATATAACGATTATCATAGTGGGACATGGTAACATTGTCCTCTTCATTAGAAGTAATAGGAGTGTAAATAGTAGAATATAATCCGAAGAATTTGTTATAAAAGTAGCACATACATGTAGATTGCTATAGCGTATAGTGTGATCATTATTGTGGGTATTACGAATTCGTAAATTAATATATTTTTTACTCCTCTCCTCAATAACATTGAGCCTAGGCCAGAGGCTGAATGAAGGATGAAGAAGAACGTTAAAGGTCCTATCAGAAGTATGTGGAACTGCAAACTGTTACCCCTATTTAACAGGCCAAGAGTCAAGTCTGAGATCAAAGTGGAGGTCTGAGGACCAGCTCCAAAACCTGTTATACCCTCAAGAAGTGCTAATACTAACAGGAACCAGGCAGTTAACCTCTGAAATGACGGGGTGTAGATAGAATCTTTAAGGTTAGGACTAAAAGCTTTTCTTGATGCCGCTATCATTATGAGTCCGGGTAAAGCTAAGGGGAGGAAATAGGGTGCTGTAGACGTTATCAACGTACCTAATAATAACGTTAATTTACTTCCTCGCAACATCTGGATACCCCCTTGACTCCCAATAACCAAGATAGTTCTCATCCGTAACATGAATTCTCACTAACCACTTAGTGTAGCAGTACCCCCACCAACGTGGTACAACCATTCTTACTGGGTAGCCGTGAAGTTCTGGTAGTGGTTTCCCATCTACCATATATGCTACAACGGTATCATCTTCCATTGCCTTGTATAAAGGTAAGTCCGCTGTATACCCGTCAGCTCCGAAAGTTACTACTTTAATTGCATTAGGCTTAACACCAGCTTCATTTAGAATATACTTTAATGGAACCCCAGTCCACTCCACGTTAGCTTGTAAGAAATAAGAGTTAGAAACACATTGGATAGTATCTTTTACTGAAATTGACGGCATATTCATTAGATCCTCATATGTTAATTGTAAAGGATTTTCAACTTGTCCATCAACTGTTAGAATATAATTAGATCTGGATAATGTAGGAGTGTAGTTACTATACTGTACTACATACCATGCTGAGAATGGAGTTAAGGATTTATTCGTATGAGAAATTAAAATATCACTTGTCCCTAATTTCCATATAGCTATGAGCGAAGTAGCAGCTAACATCATTTTAAGGAAATTTCTTCTACTCGATATCGAAGGCACAAGTCATTAGAATGCATAACCCAAAAAAAGCTTTTACCAAAATTCATGACGTAAACTCGATGTAGGGCTTATTAAGAGAATTAACAATAAAGATTTAGATATTACAAAGAAAGGGGTTAAGGGGGCGGAAAGCCTTGCCAAGGGGATGGATAGCCCCTTGTTTAAATACTTCTTTGCCAAAATTTCTCTTAGTAATGCTAATGACGCTCTTTATATAAAACATATTAGTCAGATCTGGGTAATACAGATCTGACTGGGGTGTAGGCCGTTGACTTCCTTGGGCTTAAAGCTTGCCGGGGAGCTTGGCCGCCTCCAACTCGGACCGGAAGTTGGGCAAAAAGCCCGAATAAAACATAAGGGTGAGTGTAATTGGAGGCCCCCAGTTGCAGGAATAGGACGTATCAAAAGATAAATTAATTGTACTAAAATAAGCAGTTTAACATTAGTGAGTAAAGCGGGTTTCATGGCGTAAGTAGTATGGACTATGCTCAATTTTTAAGGAAAGTTTTTATACCAGAAGCTCCCCAGCTTAATGGGACTGTGGGAGGAGCAACCATTATCTCCTTCCTTTAAGGGACTAGAGCTCGGCAATGAGAGTCCCCCCTTCAAATGGGAGTGGATCTCTGATCCACCCGACTGCTCACCATATGTAATCCCGAATCAATAGTGGGAACGATGAGATGGGAACCTTCGCCCTTCCAAGGCGATGAAGAAGTCAGTCTCTCACAAAACATGTTTTATAACTTGAATACCATTATCTAACTTCCCGTATTTTGTTCCATTGGGCTATTATATCAAATACTAAAATGATAAAATTCAGTATGTATTGTAAATCTACGTGGCGGTCATCTGACTTAAGATTTTATCTCTCACGTGGAGGAGTTATAATAATTCTCTCAACGTATTTCTAACGTCCTTGGCAACGCTCTTACCGAGGGGTGTTCCGGGTCCTGCAAAAAACTCCTTGCCAGGTAAGGCTCCTACAGCGACTGCGTCACTTACAGTCCCCGTCAGGTTAAGATGTCTTAATGCTCCGCTCTTGGCTTCTGTAACAGTCCTGACCAAGTCCACTAAGCCGTTTACCGAAAGAGGATAGTTCACGAAAGCTCCTATATTGATGGTACACCCTGCGTCCTCACCGCTCTTATCGATTCCAGCTGAAATGAATAACTCTCCCCACTCCCTCTTTTCAAAGCGGAATTTCCTCGCAGCAGTCATAAAAACCACTGCCTCCCTTTCCTTTACCTTATCAACGTCTTCAAAGGCGTTTTTACAGTAGTCTTTGCTTACAATGATTAGCTTGATTTTTCTGACGTGGGATAATCCTTCAGGGTATAAAGCCGAAGTAAGGGTGAGGTATGTCCTTGGAAGGAGGAACTCGTGAAACTCGAGTTCAGTCGACATTAAAAACTCATTGACCCACTAATAAATTAGCTTTTCATCAAATGTAGTCTCTTAATTCCCTTTGGTTGTCTTTAAGGCAGCGTTTTTTAAAAAAAAGATAAGCTAACTCGACTTTACGAGGACTTCAGAATAGGGCAAATATACCATACGTGGAACATAAACTACTCTAACTTTTATCCACTGTACCCCGTTATAGATTTCTATTGAGGTAGTAGGAGGTATGTATCCTTTAACCAGTATTACTCCATTATAAGTACCAGAAGTGCTACTCAACACGTAGGTTGTGTTGTTTATAATAATCTTTAACGGTGGTTGAGGTAGGACTATCAGTGAATAAGATCCGTTAGTATATATTATATCGCCGGTATAGGCGTTTAAGGTAAACCCGAAATTAAGCGTGATTCCGGTACCATTTACGACCAGATTATATTTCCCTGGGGAAAAAGGCAGGCCATTATGGTCTATTAACGGAAGCAAGGTCACGTTTGAAGTTATGTTAAAAGTATTAAACAAACTCATACTATCGTTTGATAAATAGTATAAATAAGCTTTCGCTGGAATTTCATTCGCTTGTATAGCGAGGAAATATGTATCGTTACGGAGTACTAGAACTGCTGTAACTACTGAGGTGGTGTAACTCGTTGTCTCTATAGTTGTCGAGTTTGTGTAAATCAAATGCACGGCGGTGGATGAATTCGTAGTATTCAAAATCAATGTATTTGTTTGACTACCTGGTAATTTACTTGGCTTACCTCCGTGGTGATTAAGGAGTAAAAAGGCTAGGATTATCACTATTACGATGGCTATTATTATGATTAATAACTTTATGTTCATGATTGATAGATTTGAGAGAGATAGTGTTAAAAGCCGTTTGGTATGAAAAAGGGGTTCGGACTTTCTTTGAGGTTTTATGAATTTGTATTCAATCTCTCGTCCTCATTCCCCTTGTCCGGCTCCCCAAGCCTGAAGGAGAAAGAAGAAGGATACCGTACTTATCAACTTAGAAATTATAGCAAATTTCTTCCTCCCGTAGAGGTCACCAAGCAATGATAAAATGAGGGAAACGAAAGAACCTACTAAAACTCCTAAAGAAAGTAATTCTCCAATTTCTAACGCAGACAACCTAAAGAGAGAAGATAAAGTGAAATAATTGTTGAATCGCTACCCATTATCAATCCTAACAACGAGGATGAAAGTATAAGCAAGAATTCTTCTTTTCTCACGCGTATCTATTTAGCTAGACCTTTTTATTGTTAATCTCTAAACCTGCTTGTATATAAACAGTTTCTAAAAACCTCTACCTAATGCTTAAGTATCTGGTGGAAAAAGTAGAAAATATGGAAAGCATAAAAATAAAGCCAGAAACTAAGAAGAAGCTCACAGAAATTGCCGGAATGCTTGAGAAAAAGACCGGCAAGAGAGTATCCTATGACGACGTTATAAACTATTTAATTGAGAAGAGGTTTAAGGATAGGAAAACTGCTGAAAAATTATTTGGAATAGCTAAAGGAGTGAATTTATACGAGGAACTCTTAAATGGACGTAAAGAAGACGAAAATGGTTCTTGATTCTGGAGTTATCTTATCGTTTCTTGGAGGAGAATTTCGAGATTATTATGAAAAGATATTGAATGAAGAGATTATACCCTACGTCAACACTGTTAATCTTACAGAAGTATATTATGTATTTTGTAGAAAAATAGGAAAAGAAAAAGCAGAAGAGATAATCAAGAGTATAATAAAATCCGGATATTATGAAATAATAGGTGTTAAACCTATAATTTTAAAATATGCTGCAGAATGCAAATGTGCATATTCAATTTCATTAGCTGACTGTTTTAGTATAGCTACTGCTAAATTCCTTAAAACCAAGGCATTATTTAGGAGAGAAGAAGAGCTTGCAAAGAAAAGCATAGAAGAGGTAAAATTTATTGACTGAGTAGTGAGAAGCAATAAGCTATCAGGATACAGAAATTACAACGTCGTAGATTATGTAAACCTTGAATAATAGTAATAAAGATATAATTAATGCCACATATATCCCTCTTATAAAACCTTCCGGGTTTTCCTAAAGGGAAAGCTAGGGCTTTACGTTTGAACGCTCTATCACAAGCCCTTAATTTCCTATCGAGGATTGGTGTTGATTATGTAGTTTTTGAGGACTTGTTCTTAGTGAAGAAGAGGAAGTTCACTAGGAGTAAGAGCGGTAATAGGAAGGTTTCACGTTTCGCTAAGAGGCAAATGTTAATTCACGGTGTTATTAGAGCGCTTAGGTTAGGTTTCAACGTTGTGTTAGTTAATCCTAAGGGTACTACGAATTCTGAGGATCACGACAAGGTGATGAGGGAGA
>Ga0081473_129459_pt1 | contig 15487 bp, 3 predicted proteins | sample CisSprmetagenome_FD_70977 | JGI IMG/M metagenome (GOLD analysis project Ga0081473, IMG submission 70977) | Hypoxic/sulfidic aquatic microbial communities from Cistern Spring, Yellowstone National Park, USA v2 (version 2) | ecosystem: Environmental > Aquatic > Thermal springs > Hot (42-90C) >...
CCTGGGCACGGGCACGACATGCGCAGTGGCGAGGAGGCTGGGCAGGAACTGCATAGGCTACGAGATAGACCTGGAGCTCAGGGAGGCGATAGAGGAGAGATTAGGAATAAGGCTTGGAACACTTATGGAACCTGATAAGGTGGAGATAATTGTGAGAGAAGACGCAAGAAGACTAAGGTCGAAACTTAGGCAGGAAATAGAGAAAAAGCTTAATGAAAGGGGTCGTTAGTATGCAGACAAGCATTGATGACTTCCTAGGGACAAAGCAGGGAGATAAGTACCGCAAGGTATTGTTTAGGTCTTTCTACAACTTCGATACTGACTATGTCACGCATGGCTTGTATTGGTATCCCGCAAGGTTTATACCACATGTTGTCAGGTACTTTATCGAGAAGTACACTAAGCCTGGCGACTTGGTCTTCGACCCATTCGCTGGCTCTGGCACGGTGGCTATTGAAGCCGAAATAACAGGTAGAAACTACATCGTGTGGGACCTGAACCCCATCACGGAGTTGCTCGTCAAGGCAGAGACATGGAAGGGCGACATAAACGAGAAGATGCTTGAGGTAGACTTCAACTATCCCAAGAAGTTCGTACCGAGGTGGGATAATCTGTACTTATGGCATCCGAGGGAGTTTGTTGATGTGCTAGCTAGATTATGGGCGTATTATCACGATCACCCAAGCCCACTGCTCGCTATACCGCTGTTGCGGATAACTAAGTACTTTAGTTACGCCGAGATTGAGTTCCCCAAGCCGTACAGGAGCAAGGTGGCGATGGAGAGGGTCAGGGAGCTACTCAGTGGTAATTGGCGCGAGAAGATGAAGGATATGTACAGGCAGGAGGTTGAGCGCGTAGTCAAGAAGGTCAAGGAGTTCCAGAAACTGTGCAAGTGCACATCTAAGGGAGAGGTCAAGGGCGGCGTTGATGTTTTGAGCGCCGAGTTGCCCAGGGTTGATGCCGTCATTACGTCCCCGCCATATCTTCAAGCACAGGAGTACATCAGGACGTTCTCTATGGAGCTTCACTGGCTCGGCTACACTGATGCGGAGATTAGGAGATTGAAGTCTAAGGAAATACCGTACAATACCCCACCGATCGTCACTGTGAATAGCCAAGCGTATAGGAAATACAGGGAGTTTGTTAAGTCCATTGGCGACCCAAGGCTGCTTCAAATCTATGATGTGTACTTCAAATCAATGGCGCACTTCCTGGGTAAGGTAAACGCGAAAATCATTGGCTTATTCGTAGGGCCAGTCAAGGTAAAGACGACAAGGGTGCCACTGGATGAAATATTTAGGGAACACCTCGAATCGCTGGGTTGGTCTCACGAGGTCACACTAATCGACACCATAGTATCGAGGAGACTGGCACAAGTCAGAATCAACCCAGCCACTGGGCTTGAGGATGAGAGGACGCCGACGGAACACCTATTAATAATGGTACGAAATAAAAATTGAATAAATCTAAAAACGGCCCGTCTCTTCCATGCCCGCCCCGCGGGCGCGGGCGTGGCGTCATTGACGGGCCTTAAACCCTATAAAGGCACTAAGGCTTGTAAAAAGCAAGTGGTTTATAAGTTTTACCTTTGTTTTTAAATAAGGATTATTTGGTTTTGAGGGATTAATCGACAAGTCCATCCTCCGTGATTCTGAACGTTACCTCACGCTCTGGGTGGTATGGACTGTCGAATATCTTGGCGATCCTCACGTTCTCCTTGCCCTTCCTGAGCCAAACCCTGTAGGTTGCTCCGTGGGCTACCACGTTGCCTCCTGCTGGTTTTAGTGGGTTGGTGAAGAATGCGTCTGGTTGGGCGACTACCTGGTTTGTCACCACAACGGCGATGTTGTAGATATCAGCAATCCTGAGTAATTGGGCGATGTGGTGGTTAAGCTTCTGCTGTCTCTCGGCCAGGTTCTCCCTGCCTGGGTACTCAGCCCTGAAGTGGCTAACCAGGGAGTCAATGAGTATGATACCTATGTTTTCCTTCTCGATTATTTTCCTGGCTTCGTCAATAATCATTATTTGGTGGTCGCTCGTGAACGCCCTGGCGTAAAGTACGTTCTTCAACGCTTCGTTTGGATCCAAGCCCCTGTACTTGGCTATCTGCATTATCCTCTCGGGCCTGAAGGTGTTCTCGGTATCCACATAAAGAGCCTTTGCATTTAAGCCGCCCTTTTCCTCGGGCAATTGAACCATTACGCTTAATTGATGGCACAACTGCGTCTTACCCGCGCCGAACTCGCCAACAACCTCGGTGATGGCCTTTGTCTCTATACCGCCGCCGAGCAATTCATCGAGTGACTTAACGCCAGTGCTTATGCGCCTAATACCCCTCCTCTTTTCATAAAGCTCGTACGCCGTTATGAACTGCTGCAGACCAATTAGTTTCTGGGCCGCCATTATTATTTGCTTAGCCCTATCCTCACTACCGAGTATCTCGGCAAGCTCCTTAACGCTTGCGAACGCGACATCCCTAGCCGTGAGATAGCCAGCCTCCCTAAGCTTCTTTGCCGTGAGTGAACTAACGCCCTCGACCTCCTCAACATCGATTGCGGGATAACCACCACTCGGCACTGTAACTGCAGTGGTTGCAGCCGCGGTGCCCTGCCCATCCTCAGCGTCCTGCTTCTTCCTGCCCTTACCCACGCACCACCACCAACAAGCAACACCTCAAAAACCTATAAAAACCTCTCTGCCAAAATCCCCATTAAACCCTTACCCAATAATGAGCGGTACATACTTAGTAAACATGCAGGGATTAACCGAATTAAACCAAGCAATGTTCACACGAGTCGAGAACCGCTATTACTAGCGCGTTTACGGGCCGTGAAAAAAGTGCTACGCCTCACCGTCCACCCACCCCCACGGTGGGTTCGTTAAAATTATTCACTAACTAACCGCTTAGGATTGGGTAGTGTTCTCACGTGCCGAGGACTGCCAGTATAGGGGTGTTTACGGCCCGTGAAACATTACTTAATGCCTTTGGTTGTGGGGTTTGGAAAAAAGGAGGGGTTGTGGTTTTGAGGGGGTTGTGTTTTAATGGTGTTGTTACACCCAGTACGGCGTGTACGCCCTAACCCTCCTCTTCTTCGCCCTCTTCCTCTCGAGTATTATCATCACCACTATTAGCACTACTAGGAGTATTATTAGGAGTAGGAGCCACCATATGCTGCCTACGTAGGCGAGCCACGGCGGGAGCGTGGACACGCTCGTGACCGGCACGTAGGTTGACGCGCTCGCTGGTAGGTAGGCGCCCGTGCCGTTGCCCTGCACCGTGACCAACGTGTTGCCTTGGTAGGGCAGCCCAGTGCTTACCTCCGCAACGCCGTTCCTAATGACTGCGGTGTACGCCGCTGTGCCGTTGCTGAGGTACACCGTCACGTTGATTGGGTAGTAAACCACGGGGTTGCCGAAGAAGTCAGCCCCAGTTACCTTAACCACCAACTTGCCGTTGTTGTTAATCGCCGTTATGTTCAAATTGACGGGGAGCCTTACGTAAATCACCAGCGGCAGCGTCTCATTCGCGGTGATTGCCGCGTTGAAGCACCCACTGTTCACCACGACGATGGGGCCGATGGCGGGCGGTATGCAGATCCTTATCGTGTCGTTCGCCTTCGGCAGTGCCAACACTGCGATTGGGGACGTGCTCGCTGTACCGTTCACGCTGAATAGCGGCAAGCCGAGCCTTGCCACGAGTGGCGTCAGGTCGGTGCCTACCGTGTTCAGCACTACCTTCGCGGTGACGCCTGCGAAGTACGTGGCCATGTACTGCACCTTCATTATTGACAGGGACGCACCGCCGGAGTACGTGATCGGCGTCGGCGTTGTGGAGCTCGCATTCACAATAACCACGCCCGTGCCGTTCGTTACAAGCGTGCCGTTGCTCGTTACGTTCACGCTAAACGGCGTAATCGTTACGTTGGGGAACAACAGCTTGATCGCCGTTAGATTCGTTGTTACAGTCACGTACTGCGGCTGGACTATGTTTAACCAAAGCACGTCGGGGCTCAATGGATTAACGACGTCCCTGTAGTCCATCGCGAACGACCTATTCGTGAGTACAATCAGCACGGGCATGTACGCGGTACCCGACGCATTAGAGACCTGGCTCAACACAAACTTCCAGAAGGGCCATCCAGGCCAATTATCAATCAAAGATAGATTTATCACGCTTGTTTTCACGTATACACTCTTGAGTAGGGACTGGGGTGGTATGTAGACCACGATGAAGTATGTACCGTTTAGTGTAGGTATGAAGCACAGGCTAGTCACGTTCACCACCTGGAGTAGCGGTACGAAGAAACCGCTTGGTTTAAGTATCGGTACATAAGTACCTGGACACGGACCAAACACCGAACAAGGCAAAGATGTGTAAGTCTCTGGTATGTAAATTATTGGTGCGTAGGATTTGTTCACTGGACCACCCAGCACATAGTAAACGCCCACGTCGAGACTCGGCACCACCTCGCTTATGTTCATTGGGTACCAAAAGACGGGCTTTAATTGCCTAAGTGGGTTGCTCCTTATACATATCAAGTCCGTATCGTTCAATTGTGTAATAGTTATATTCGCAAAGATCGGTTGATTTACATAGGTTATACCGTTTCTCTCAAACACATAAACCCCGTCGTCATAAATATCGGGGAGCGGCAGCGCGTATAAACTATTGTTTAGCCATGGCTTACCAGGCTCCATATCGTAATACATGTCGCTAAATTCGTATATTTCCATATTTACGAGGAAACTTGTTATGTTGAATAGTGGAAGCACTGGTGTGTTGGGTACCGTATAGTCAATGTACCATTTATAGGGAAAAAGTGATATCTTCCACTCCCAAAGGAGTCCATGATAACCAAGATACGTGGGCCACACTGGCATAAGAGGATACCCATACGGTGGTATGTATAGCCCAATCAGCGGCACAGCAAATCCGTTTAGGTAATCCACAGGTGGGTAATCAGCGTAATAAGGCATAATAAGACGCCCCCAATCCCAAGTAAGCACCATTGTGTCGTTGCCTATACTGTCTTGTGCAACCAGCATTGATAAGGTGAGATCTATTGGAACTCCAGGTACATATGGTCTTATGTAGCCCGGGCTTGTGTAGCCAAGTGCGTAAAACGTGTTGATTGGTTGCGTTGTTGCGTTTACCAGTGCGTATATTGACGGTGTGATGAGGACTGCAGGGAATAGGTACTGCGTGACTGTGTAGTTGTAGGCGTTGGGGCCTTGGTACCACGCGTAAATCAACGTCCCGTTATACGTAACCTTGACCGGGTACTCAGTGAGTATGTACGTTACTTGGAGCGTGCCGTAGTTGCCGCCTAGTATTTCCGAATCCACCATCATAGGCTCCTCATCCCAACGGACGTGTAAGTTAAACATTGGGACGTACACTGTAACGTTTGGATATACGAACCATCTGTTTGTTGGCATCGCTATTAATACAGCCGGCACACTATAGGTCTCGATTGCAAAACCGCTGTACGGGAATGGCAGTGAGTATTGACTTGTTCCGTACAACGCAGTTGTGATGTTGGTTAGCTCACGTCCTGTCGTGTTCATAAACACCACCTTGCCATTCACGAGGAGCTCTCTTGTGACATTCACAATCACACTGAGTGTTTTGCTTGTGGTGGATTTCGGCGTCGCTGTGAGTCGGACGATGTATGTGTATGGGCCATACTTGTATATTGCCGTGAATACGCCGTTGAGCAATCCTTGTACTGTCTCGCCTACTTGTACAGCTGCGAGGTTGTTGAACGACGACAGTGGTATCGTGGATGTGTACGTAGCGGTTATTACCGAGTTTGGCGAGTTTCCAATCGCTGCAGGTATCATCACAGTTCCGTATACATTTGGTACGTTATTAATCACAGTCCAGTTACTCACGTAGATTGGTGTAAATGGTATTTTGGCGACGACAGCGCCAGGACTTTCGAGCACGTCAGGTGCAAATTGCATTTTGGCACCAGTGGGAGTGTATATTGGGTGCAAAATTGGGTATGGGAAGCCGCCATACAGCAGTCCTGAACCCTCTGTGCCGGGCGGTGCGGTTGGTTGGCGCACCCAGCTCCATAGGCCACCGACAAATGCGTTGATGGTTATGTTGTAACCCGGAATGTTTGGTATTGTGGATAATAGAAAATCAGATAATGAGGGTACATCTACAATATCGAGACCGCCCATCGCCCATGGAGTACATACATACTCGCGATATAGGGCAGACACCCATTCCCATTGGCCATATACATTCAAAAGACATGTATCACCTATGTCCGCCCATCCACACGACGCTATCGGTGCGCCGCCAAGATGCGTAACTTCTACTTTTACTGGGTGGAAAGATGCGGTTGCGTTCCCCCCTATGTTTAGTCCGCTTACATAATTATATACATAATTATAGGATATTTCGCTACTGGCTATGGTTTCTGGTGTCGGCAGGCTACTCACATTTGCAGTGATATTTATTGGAACAATGAAAACAAGCCAGGGATTTAAATTGGGGGCATGGGCGTAACCACGGATATCATATCCATTATATCCCCTGGGTATGGTTATTATTAACTCACCATCCACACTAACTGCAGACCTCGATGCCGTTACAGTCGCGATAATGCGTCCAAAGGCCTCGTACGAGTAAAAGTTGTTATACACGCTATACTCAGGTAGGAGAACAAACGTCATGTTTATGGGGAATTGCGTGGGCACGATTGTACCCACTACGTGATCTAACGTGACTGTTACCGTCACTGTGTCCGTTACCTGGTAATCAACTATAGCGCTTGGGATCACCGATTCTTTGCCCAACATAACAGCCTGAGGGTTAAGGCAGTATGTTGGATAATTAGGACGTGGAATGTTTAAGAAGCACTCATAAGCCACGCCGTTTAGATCATACACTTCGTATTCCGTGCCGTTCGGCCCGGCGGTTTCGTAAATTAACTTGGCGCCCGGCGGTACATTGCATGAACCCTCACTACTAGATATGGATACTCTCACATTAATCTTGAGAATTGCGATATCCAATGGTATTGTTATTGGTGTAGCACCGCCGTAGTTTACCTCCATCTGGGCGGGCACGTAGTAGGGTACCTCCGCGCCCACGCTTAGATAACCAGGTGGTGATGATGAACCGAGTGGTAGCGGGAAGCTACTACTATTGTATATTAAGAAGGCGTCAATCGGTGAAAAGGGTGTGTAGTATAAGTTTGGGAATAGGAATAGTCCTTCGGATGCCGAGTTTTCGACGTAGACCACGCCGTTAGGCGTGTTTACGTATCCGTTGAAGTAATTGCCCATGTCCGCATTTATGAAGCCGGTCGCGTTGCTCCATGGAAGCGGCACTATCGGTATTGCACGGTAGTAATCCACTGTCCTCGGCGGTGGCGGGAGTATGAGTAGTTGTGAGCTGAGTGGTGCACTGAGTAGTTCATTGAGGTATTGCTGTGGTATTGAGTAGCCGTACCAAGGCACAACCATTGCGTTGGGGTTCGCAAGCGGTATAACCACGTATTGCCCATTGAAGAGTGGCGTGACTGAGCCGCCCAAGGTACCGACTGCCTTGCACTCGCTTGAGTAACTGGTGACGGTGTATGTGTCCGTCATGTCGTAGTAAAGCACCACCGTGTTGTTGAAGCCAAGCTGTAGGGTCGATGTTGTGCCGTTGAACGTGTTGAATATCGTCAGTGTGTAGCTTGGGCATAGGGATAGGAACGTCACGTTTATTGGGATGACCGGCAGTAGGTAGAATGTGTAGTTCACTGTACCAACCACGTTTGTGAACTCCACAGACCATTGCGTGTACTTCAGGTTGTAACCTGGTGGTATTGAAACCACGTTGATAACCACGTTGCTGTACTGCGGCACGACCAACTGCACCGGCCCGGTCATGTTCACAGTGCTCGAGTTCACCGCACCGCTTGGTGTGTAGACGGTCACGTTGAGTAGGAGTGGGTATGCGGTTGCGTTTAGGTTAATTGTTATGTTCGGCACGGCCTGCGTCACTGATATGTAGTAGACCTGTGCCGCCGGGTCGAAGCTCCACGCGAATGGGTAGTACTGCGGGTTCTGCGCCAGGTTTAGAATGCTTGCTTCCGTGGCGTTGTACTGCGGCGGTATCATATTAATTACTAGGTAATTACCAGAACCGAGGTTAATTGATACGCTGCTCCCCGCAGGTACTTTGTACGTGTTTACGATGTTGAGCGTCGATGGGTTCAGCACAACAACCAGGGAGTAACCGCTGGTTAGGGTGTTCCCGAGCGTTATGGAGCCGCTCCCGCTAATGTTTACATCGTTTGCCCAGAACGTGTAGCCGCCAACGCTCACTTTAGTCAAGGACATGTTGTAAGCCGGCGCGGTTACGCTGAACGTTAGCCTGTTGGCTAGGTCGGACTTCGTGTAGTTGCCGTAGAACAGCGTGCCTATTGTAGTATTTGTGAAAAGCCCGCTGGGGCCGCTTGGCCACCACATGTACGAGAGCTCCGTGTACATTGCCTGCCACTGGTAGTTCGGCACGCTTGGGTAGCCCCAGTACACGCCGACGGCTTCCGCGAGTCTACTGCCCACCGCAGTGCTCACGTAGGCGGGCGCGGTCTGGAACCAGCTCTGGTACCCTCCAATGTTGCCATACACCCACTCGCCCGTCCCGTTGGGGTACAATATGTAGCTATACCCTCCGCCGAACCTGTAGAAGTAATACGGGTACTCAATAAACAGTGGGAGCGTGCCACTACTGCCTGAGAAATTCCCCGTGAGTAGCCCGCCCCTGAACGCCACTGGCACGAAGTGGTTGCCCTCGTAGCACTCGAATAATTGCTGCACGATGTTGAAGTAGCACGTGAAGTTGGGCAGGTACAGCGGCGACGTTACGACGTAATAATCGAAGCCCGCGTCTACATCGGCGATGTATGCGTAGTTCGACATCGAGGTGTAGTAGTAGGTATAGGTGCCTGCTTTGATACTTGTGACGGGCATGTAGAGGCTCACCCCCATGGTCCCGCTGGCTGTTGCGTTGTAGAATGCTGTGACTACCAGGGTTATGTTCACGGGCACCTCGCTGTAGAGCAGTGCGCCTATTGGTATGCCCACGTCGACGTATGACGTCGTCCTCGTAACGAGTATGCCGAGTGACTTATTGAGCTTCGCGGCGTTTTGGTACGTGAATACGTAGTAGTCATAATTATTGTTCCACGGGTTTAGGAAAATCTGTATGTCGGGGAAAACACCCACGTCAGCACCGCCCTCGAGCGGTATTATCACGGGTACCTGCTTGGTCGTGCCGTTTGGGAAAGTCATGAATGCGGTGATTGAGAAGTTGTACGTGCCCGACGCCTTGTCCCAAATAGTCAGCGGTAGCCACAGGACTGGGTATGTTCCGTAGTCCTCCTCATAGCCGTACACGGAGTTCGGTATTATGTAGTTCCACGGCCCAAGCGTGAAGTTGACTGTGACTTTGGCGTTGGTCGCGGTTACGCCTGACGGTACCGTGAACTTCAGCGTGGCGTTGCTCGGGATGTACGTTACCGTTACGTTACTCGGCATGTTGCTCGTTGTCCAATTGGCCGTTATGTACGTGTAGTTCAGGTTCATGTATATGTACCACGTCGTGTAGCCCGTGACTATGGTCACGTTTGGTAAATCACTCACTGGTATCAATATGCCGCTCTGCGGGGCTGGGGCGTTTGGTTGGTTCAGGAGCCACTCGAGGAGTGGGCTCATTGTTGTGTTTGGTAGTAAAACGACGTATGAGCCGTTCACGTAAACGGTTTGCTGTGCATAGGCGGCGACGCCTAACGCGGCTATTGAGATCGCCACCGCGAGTAGGGCTAGCTTCCACGTTTTCATAGCAGGTAAATAATAAAATTAATTGTTTTTAAGGTTTAATTGATTGCTTTTATTCAGTAGTAGTTACACCCAGTACGGCTCGTACGCCCTAATCACCTTCTTCCTGTGCGATGTCCTGCTCATCAGTACCATCGCGATCAGTACCGCCAGTACTGCGGCGAGTATGAGGACGGGCCCTAGTGAGTACACGTTCACGCTAAGTGCCACGCCGCCCCACGGTGGGTTGTAGTACACTGACTCCAGGTTCTTTATCTCGACGGGCACGCTCGTGCCTAGTGAGTACCATGGTACCGAGACGGGCACCGTGATTGTTACTGTGTACTGCGTTGTTTCCTCATTAGCCGTTATCGCCACGAGCGTTGACTTGTTCTGTGCAACCGCGTTGAAGGCGAGTGGGCCGTTGTATATGTTCGTCTCCACAGTTATCGTTATCGCCGCGGTGCCGTTCCCGAAGAATGTCAGTGCGGGCGGCGCCTTTACGCTGATTACCTTAACCTCTGGGTAGATCTCGAGGCTCAGTGCCGAGTTGTTGCCGAATGCGTTCACTAACTCGTTGTTTAGCGGCAGGGCGTTGGCGAGTAGGTACCTGCCCCACGGCACGGAAACGCTCGGCGTCTTGAACGTGCTCGTTGTGTTAAGTAGCGACACTGTGTTTTCGAATGATTCGTACGTCGTGGTTACGCCCCACGGCTTTGTGTAGTTGATGAACACGATGATGCTTGCCGTTAGGTTGAGCGGCGTCGGTACCGTCACCGTGGTGTCAAACGCCACGGCGTCCTCGGGCAGGAGGTATGGGTATGCCTTGGTGCTTACGAACACTGGGTATATGAATAGCCCCACCTCTACGTAGCCGATTGCAAACACTGGGTTGCTCCACTGCGTCGGTGCGATTATTGTGGTGTTGGCGTAAATAATCGTGCCCTTGACTATGAACGTGTGGTTGCCGAGGAACGGCGGGACTGTGAATTCTGTGTAGAACATGTTCACGCCGTTCCTCAGCGTGTAGTTTGTTAGGAACGCCTCGATTGGCTTGCCGTCCATGTACACCGTGTAGTTCACAGTGATTACCTGCGGCGTGTTCGTCAGGAACTCGGGTATTAGTGTGAAGTTAAACGATGTATGCCCGTTGAAGGCTATGCCTGGGCTTACGAGCGTTAGCCCTGTGAACTCCACGTACGGCTTATAAATCGGTGAGTAGAGCGGCATTGTTATGAGTATTAACGTGCCGTTGTATATCCTGTACACCGACCTGTAGTACACAGTGCCGTTGTACACTGCGGCGTTGTTGGTCACGGCACCCACTGGGTAGTAAACCGTGGCCAACCCAGTGGCGTCAGTCCTCAACGTGGTGCTGTTGCTTGTGATTGTTAATCCCTGGAACGGCACTCCGTCCAGGTACGTCGCGTAGAACGTTAGTGGTACATAAACCGTGCCGTTGCAGAGCAGCGGTGGGAATAACGTGTTGTTACCAATGTACTGCGGGTTGTTGTACACGGTGCAGTTGGGCGGAACCATGTACGCGTTGTAGTAATTAACGCTGAATATTGGGTATATGGTCTTCGTGCCGACCTGCGTGTACGAGTCATAACTAACACTCACGTTGTAGTAATTAAACAAGGCGACGGGCAGTACCGCCACGCCGTTGATTGTTTCGTTACTGGCGTAGACCTGACCACTCGTTGGGTTCTGGAGCAGTACTGACGCGCCAGTCACGTTGAGCAGTGTGTTGCTTGGTAACTGGATTAGCACCACCACGAGCTTCCCAAGCGGCCCGGGCGGCAGGTAGGCCCTAGTTATGTTCAAGTGGACTATTATCTGGGTATTGCTCGTGATTAGGTAGGTACCGCTGAATGACGCCTGGTAGTACGTGACTGTTAGCTTGATTGTCGTGCCGTTGGGCACCACGAACTGGAACTCACCGTTGTTGTCCGTCACACCGCGTATTGTGGTGCCCTGTGGTTGCTCGGTGACCGTGACGTTGGCGCCCTGTATTGGGTTGTTGTTATTGTCAAGCACCACGACGGTTACAGTCCAGTTGGGCTTGACGAGCATGCTTGTCGGCACGAACTCAATGAGTAACGTGCCGTTCTGTATCGCCGTGAATGAACCACCCTTACTCAGTGGCGTGTAACCGCTCGGCCAGCTCGTTACGTTGTAGTAAATCTTGTGCCCGAAGCTGAATAGTAGGGTTGTTGGTTGGTTGATTGTGTACTGCACCTGCGTGTTGTTGCTTGCGTCGAGGAACGTAATCGTGAATGGGTAGACGCCCGATTTGTTTATTGCGTTTATGCCCTCCACAGTTACTGCTACGTACTTACTAACCGTGGCGTTGGGCAGGAATGGGAATGTGAACGTAACCGTCACGCTCGGCGGCAGGGTAACGGTCTTACTCAGCGTGTAGCCGCTCAGCGTTGCCGCCACCGTGTACGTGCCGGCGGGGATGCCCGTGAATACGTATTCTCCCTGCACGTCAGTCACCCCGCTGGCGATCAACTGCGACCCACTGTAGACCTGCACCAAGGCGTTCGCCGCCGGCTGCCCGTTCTCGTAGTACGTGTACACGGTTATTGAGTAGCCAACCGTGCCGTTGGGGTACCGGGTGGGCGGCATCGTCGACGTCGTGTTCGGCGTGAGCGGTATATCAACTATTGTGTACGGGCACGTGACAGATGCGGCCACCGTGTTTGGTTGGTAGCCCGGCGCGGTTGCTGTGAATATGTACGTCGCGGGCGGCACGTTGGTGAACGTGGCGTAGCCGCTCGAGTTAGTCAGTGCCGTGTACACGTAGGCGCCGTACTGCATAGTCACGCTCGCACCACTAATCGGCGTTGTGTTGACTGAGTTGTACACAAATGCGTAGGCGGTACACGTAACGTTGGTGAGCGGTTTATAGAACACGGTGCTCCCAGTGCCGTTGGCTAACTGCGGTATTGCCAGGTACTGCGCGCGCACTACCCAGTCATACATTGTGAGCGTTACGTAGGTGCCTGGCGGTATTTCGTTGTATATGTAATCAACGAATGAGCCAATTGGTACGTAGTAGATGATGGGCTTTGGCGGGAACTCGCTGGTTATTGTCGATGTCGGCATTGTGCCGAGCACGTGCTTTGTACCGTTACTGCCGAGTATGTATGCGTAGCCGTTGTACGCAATCGTTGCGTTCTGCCAAACCGTGCTGAACACCCACAGGCCGGCCTGCGTCGGTGCCTCGTTTGTCGGTGATGTGCCGTTGAACGTTATTGTGCCGAGCATTATTGTCGGTGGGAACGCCATGCCCGCCATGAACACGAGCACCTTATCGCTCCACAGCCTGCCCGTGGCGAGCGGGTCTATGTCGCTGAGCACGCTCGAGTTCACGGGCACGTAGTAGTACTTATCATTTATCTTAACCTGCTTCATCACGTTCATGAACTGGAAGTTAAGCGCCCACCTCGAGATTAGCGAGGTAATGTTCGGGCTAATGTACAAGAAGCCGGCGGCACTCGCTGCGTGCCAGGTCTCTGCCCTGAATATGTACATGATCGGCGTTGGGAAGCCGTTCAATGTGTAGTTCCAAGCAATGATGTCGTTGGCGAGCGGTATGCCGTACACGTCACTCGGCGTCTGCGGTGCAGCGAAGACCGCGACCGGCGTCCCGTTGTAGTAGCCGGCAATGCCGAAGCACTGGTAGTAGCCCGTCACGTTCCACAGCCCATCCACAACGACGTTCCTGCCGAAGAACGGCATTGGCGGGCTGTCCGGCACCGGCGGCACATTGGCAACGGCATACGCCCAGTTGGGGCCGTAACTAACCACGTGGAGTGGGTACGACGAGTTGCCAACGTAGATCTTTAGGTTCTGCAGCAAGCCGGCCAATGCGGGCCCGGTTGTGTAGTTCGTGGGTGGTATGGCGATGTCGAGCGAGCCCAGCAGGAGGGCTTGGTCTACAGTCACAGTGCCGCTGTAGCCGCTTATCGCGGATATGAAGCCCGGCGCAATGCCTACGCCGTCCAGTGCGAAGAATTCGAAGCCGACCAGGTTGTACTGGCTCACGTTGTAGCCGTGCTCTGCGAGGACTTTGGCTAACCTGCCCACGTTTATGTCCCACACGCCGTTGCTCGCGGAAAGCAAGTAGGTGTCGACCGGCACGAATGAGACGTTGACGCCCTGCAGCCCATACGTACCCAGCGAGTATACCTGGTTCAATACGTATTGGGCGGTCGTGCTGCTGCTCAGTAGGTATGCGAGTATGTGGGGTAGTGCAGGCACGCGGTAATTAAACGGTGCGCCGTTTGGGTAATAATATACATAACTCTGATAGAGCGCGTTTGGTATTGTTGGCGTGACGAAGAGCAGTTTTGTTGATTGCGAGAGTGTTGGGCCGTTGCCGAGTATGACGACGGGCACGAGGTACTCCCTGGCGACTGACGCGGTTGTGCTCATTAGCCCGAGTATGTTTTGCCAGTTGTACGGCATGCCGGCCATCGAGGCGGCTATGAATGCGTATAGAGAGTCGGCAACCAACACGAACAAGCCGGCGTAAGCCACGGCCTTACCCGCGACCGACGCCGTGGTCTTCAGTATGCCTGGGGCCTTGAACACGATTGCTTCCGCTATCTTATTGCCCGCCTTCAGCGTAACGCCTGTCGCTTTGGCTTCGGCGGCGACGTTCTCGGCAATGCTTTTGGCAATTGCCTGCGTTTCCTGCTTCACCTCGGTTTTCACTATGTATTGCTCTATACCCTGCGTTGCTTTCTGTGCTGCCTGCGCCGCACTGGCGGCGGCCTTTATGCTCTGGTACATATCGTACAATTCATTATACAAGTCGCTGAACCTACGATATAGCCCTAACCACTCACCCGACGTTATGAATTGCTTTGGCACAAACGCGTAGCCGTCGTCGGCCTCCCTGAAAGCGTTGATCAAGTCTATAATCAACCCCCTATCCACCATGCCGTTCTTTGCGGACTTTTCAATAATGAGGCCCGCAGCCGTTTTCACAAACCCTAGCGTCCTGAGTAGGTCGCCTCCGTTGTATTCAGCTACAGTCACTACTGTGCCGCTCACGAGCTTGCTGTTATACGCTGCAGCTAGCATGTTGTAAATGCCATTGATCAACGCCTTTGCTTCATCGACAGTTATTACCGTCGATCCCGACTCCAACGCGGCGTATGCGGCATCGAAGCCGCTTACTGACGACGCGGCACTGCCGTACTTAGCAACTAGGTTTCGTAGGAAGGCGAGTGCTTCGTCTTCTGCCGTTGCTTTGTACGACGCCGACGCCGCAGCCGTCATGTACGTCATGTACGCACTGTTTGAAGTGAGTGAGTTATACACTGACTGGGTTAGGTTTTCCTGCGTCACCGTGGCGTAGGTGAGTATGATCATCGTCGTGGAGCCCGTGTCCTTGTCGTAGAGGAAAATGACTGGGCCGCTTGATGTGTACACCTCGGCGTAGCCCTGTGTGTACAGCTCGTTGAGTGCGGTTGTGCCGCCTATCGACGCCGCCACCTGCTGTATTAATTCCACCGGCACTGGGTTTATGATCTCGACTGCTGCGGCTATCGGCTCATTCGTAATGCTCGTCTTCGCCGACATCACTATGTACGGCACCGCGTTTACCTTAACGTCAAATGCGAGTGATTGGTTTGCGTAG
>Ga0081473_131088_pt1 | contig 15469 bp, 12 predicted proteins | sample CisSprmetagenome_FD_70977 | JGI IMG/M metagenome (GOLD analysis project Ga0081473, IMG submission 70977) | Hypoxic/sulfidic aquatic microbial communities from Cistern Spring, Yellowstone National Park, USA v2 (version 2) | ecosystem: Environmental > Aquatic > Thermal springs > Hot (42-90C) >...
CTGCACTCGGCGAAGCAGAGCTCGTCGCACTCCGTGGTGCATCCCCCGGGGCGCCAGGGCATGTACGCCGCGGGATCCCTGCGGCAGTCGTCCGCGCAGCGGTTCATGCATGCGACGTAGCACCGCCCGAATTCGTCATCCATGTGCGCTCCGCTGTGCGTTGGTAAGTCGATCCGCCTCCCGGCGGATTCGCCGACAGGGCGTGCATAAGAAAGCCTTGACAGGGGGCTAGCCCCCTGTCGGGCTTTTCATGGATGTTCCCTGTAAGCGCTGGCGGATCCGCCGAGAGGTGGGCGAGGCGGTTCAACTTGGCGGTATGCGCGGAGGCGCAGATGCTCCCCGCGGCCGACGCCGCGAAGAGGGATTCGAAACGTGTCCCACCTAACGCTCTAGGCGGCGCATCGAATCAATAAAACGGCCTTCTCTAACCTAGATTATGGAGAGGAAACTCTCCACGGACGAACCTAGACGTCGCCTTGAGCTCGCGCTTAAGCCGGCCGAGGGGCCTGTAATAGAGGAGGTTCTTGAGCATGTCTCCAACCACGGGGTCCTCCGCGGCCCCGTGGACTGGGTATTTAAGGCGTGGATCGCCTACGTCGAATACGCGACGCGGGGGATCGCCGAGGCGTTCCCGCTCACAGAGGAGGAGAGGGGGCAGCTCTTCGACTTCAGAGACGCGGTGAAACGCCTCCTGCTGGAGGCGCAGAGGCAAGTAAAAGAGAAGCTGGCGTCTATATACAAAGCCGTTGTCGACGGCACCTACAGGATGAAGGGCAACAGGCTGTACGCGCCGGACGGGGCATGGATGTATGTAAGAGAGGGGTTCGCTCCGCGCATCATAATCCACGGCGTAACAGCTAAGACACGCTTCCCCGACATACTCAAGCTTCCGCGTGAGCGGCTTGAGCTGCTCCAGCTGGGCTGGAGGGCGAGCGATGAGGGCAATGATGGCGGCCGACCCTACATGGGCACTACACAACCCTGGCAGATATTCGCCTGGACTGCGACGAGATACGGAGCGCTCCGCGCGTATGTCGCCTCGGTCAACTTAACGCGTGAGGGGGCGAGCGTGGAAGTGGTTATCACAGCGAGGGGCTGGATGCAAAGGTGGAGTAAGGCGGAGGCCATAGATCTGGTGGCTAGCCACCTCAGGCGCGGCGAATGGACGCCCTTGCTAACCATGTGGCTTGGCGACGGCAAAGCCGAACGGAGCGAGGTGTTAAGTGGCGAATACAAGCTTGTTATTGCGGCTAAGGAGCCCTGGAGGTTGGGCAGTAGCATAGGCGCAGAAAAGGCCCTCGTCGCCAGAGGCAGAGAGGCGTTCGAGAGGCTTGGGGAGTCAGCTGGCGCATACGGCAAACTGCTCGATCTTCTGAAGACGCATAAGTGGATCGACGTGAAGCTGGCCACAGACGACGGCTTTAGGGCCGCCTTCAAGCTGAATACGGAGAAGAGGGGTATAGACGTGCTTAGGGAGGCGTATGGGCGGAACGGCGTTGAAACCTCTGCCGAACAGCTAGGCTATGTAGAGAGAAACAGCAGACGGAGAAGCGATGTAGTAGTCGTGGCAGGCGTCGTGATGCATCTCGAGCTGGTGAGCGGAAGGGGCGGCTCCCTCGTCGCTAAGTACTTCACCCGTGATATTGGAAAGGCGCTCGCCGCCGCCGGGAGGCTTGAGTCGGCGGGGCTTAGGCCTAACGTCGTGAGGTCCGGCCCCAACTACGTGGTGTATATAGCAACTGCGGACCTCTTGAGGCTGGCGGAGCGAGACAGCGAAATAAGAAGGGCCATAGCGCTGTATCTCGCCGAGAAGGCGAAGAACGGCACGCCGAGGCAGAGGGAGATCGCCGAAAAGATCCTGAAGAGACATCCCCTTTTTTCCCCTCCCAATAGCCTTTCTGCTTCCTTGAAGCCGGCATCGCCGTGAGTTAGTCGAGTTGAATCGATATGACGAGTTTAGCCTATACGTGGAACTGCAGAACCGACGACAGCCGACATGCGGAATCGAGCGGTGTCCGGCTACGCCGACGATGGCTGGAAGAGCTCCGTGGATAGCCCCGGCCGGGATTCGAACCCTATCCCGAACCCCCTCATGGTGAGTTAGTCGGGACCTCCCGCTTACAAGGCTTACGCGGGGGCTAAGCTCAGCATGGGGACGGCGTAATTATGGGAATTTTCTAACTTAAAAATCTTCTTGACACAAGCCTAGGGTCTTTCGGAGCCCTCTGCAGGGCCGTCTCCATCCCGCTGGGCCGGGCAAAAGTCTCGTGCGGGTTGCGCCGTCCCTCGGCGCCCCGGGCGGCCGGGGGCGCATACATTGCGCGATCTCCTTATCTTATACGTCCAGGTTTTTCCGCATGTTGCCGGCAACCGTCGGCGTGCCCAGGATACCCATCGTCGACAAGGTCTCGCTGCCGGCCGACGGGAGCGCGGTCCTCGTCGTGGATATGCAGAACGACTTCGCGCATCCAAACGGGAGGCTCTACGGGCCTTCCGCCAGGGAGATAATACCCAAGATAGCCGCGCTCCTCGAGAGGGCCAGGTCGGCGGGGGCGCGCGTCGTGTATACCCAAGATACCCACTATCCCGACGACCCGGTGGAGTTCCCCATATGGGGTCCCCACGTGGTGAAGGGGACGTGGGGCTGGCAGATCGTCGACGAGCTCAAGCCGAGGGAGGGCGACGTCGTCGTGGAGAAGATGAGGTACGACCCGTTCTTCGGCACGCCGCTCGACCACCTGCTCCGCATGTACGGGGTGCGCCGTCTGGTCGTCGTGGGCACCGTGGCGAATATCTGCGTCCTACACGCCGTGGCCGGCGCCAGGCTGAGGCTGTACGACGCGGTCGTCCCCATAGACGCGATCGCCGCCCTCAACGAGTTCGACTACGTAGCCGCCCTGAGGCAGATGGACTTTCTCTACAAGGCCACGCTGACCACCGTGGACGGGATATCCTTCGAGCGGGCCGGGCCCGGCTGAGGGCCCGTTGCGCGTAGCCGTCGGCCGCCTAGAGGAGGCCCGCCGCCAGGACCAACAGCGAGATCGCCGCGGCGAGCCCGTTGGCCGCCGGGTCGTTGTATCTGAGGTGCGCCAGCGCGAACCTCCTGTAGCGCCCGCCGCGCCTCACGTATATCCCGTGCTCCGTGAAGGCGTCCAGGAGGAGGTGGGAGAGGGACACGGCGGCTCCGGCCAGGGCGCAGTACGCAACGTGGAGCCCCAGCGCCAGCCCCGCCGCAGCCCCCACGGCGGCCCCCAAGGCCGCGGCGTGCATGGGCTCGTGCGTCCGCGGGACCCGCCTCCCCGACTCGTGGCCCAGGTAGTCCATCGCCGGGTTTATCAAGGCCGAGAGAACCGCCGCGGCGGCCAGGGAGGCCGCCGGCGGGGCCCCGAGCCGTATGGCCAGGAACCCCACGGCGACGCCGAAGATCACGTGGGTCTTCAGCAGCATGGAGGGGCACGGACCTGCAGAAAAAAGCTACGCGTCGGCGGGGGGAGGCGCTCAGCCTGTGGCATAAGCGGCCATCCGCGGCCCAAAGGGACAGGTCATCATCGGAGGGCTCCGCGTTCTTCTTTAAAAAACGGTTTCGGCATAGACGTGCGGGTGTTCTTCGACGGCGGCGTCGTGGTGGAGGGGAGGGGCTTCAAGGTCTTGGTGGATCCCTTCAGGCCCTTCCGCGAGGCGGAGTACGACGCGGTGCTGTTGACGCACGGACACAGCGACCACGTCACGCGGCACGTCAGGAGGGCCTTCGCCGTGCTGACCAGAGAGACCCTGCAGGTCCTGCTCGTGAGGTACGGGGTAAGGCCCAGGAGGTACGCCCTGGTAAGGCCCGGCGACAGGCTGGACCTCGGCAAGTTCTACCTCCACGTGCTGAACGCAGGGCACGTGCCTGGGAGCGTCATGTACGTCCTGGAGTCGCGGGAGGGCACGGTGGGGCTGACCGGCGATTTCAACCCGGCCGGCAGCAACGTGGTCGAGGGAGCCGACGCCGTCGAGGCCGACGTGCTGGTCATGGAGGCCACCTACGGCTCCCGCCAGTACGTCTTCCCGCCCCGCGAGAGGCTCTACGGGGAGATCGCGGCCCTTGCGGATAGGGGCGACGCCCCGGTGGCCATAAGAGCAGGCCCTCTGGGGAAGGGGCAGGAGATGGCGAGGCTTCTGCCGAGCCGCAGGCTGTACCTAGAGCCGAGGATAGCCGCCTTGAACAGGGCCCTGGGCTTCCCCGGCGGCAGGGAGCTGGCGCGGGGCGTCAGGCCGGGCCCCGGGGAGGCGGTGGTCCTGGGCCTCACCTCCCGGCCTCCCCCCGGCTCGCTCGTCGTGGAGCTGAGCGGCCACTACGCCGTGGCCAAGCCCGAGAGGGGCGTGGGCATACCGCTGAGCAACCACGCCGACTTCCCGGCCCTCCTGGAGACCGCCCTGAGGAGCCGGGCCAAGAGGATCTATACCGTATATGGACACGTGGACGAGCTGGCCAGATGGCTCAACAGACTGGGGCTGAGGGCCTCCAGAATACCGCCCAGGGGACAGACGGAGCTGACGCAGTGGCTCTAGCCGCGCGGCCGGCCGCGTGCGGGAGGCCGCCGTCAGTCCTTCAGCTCCACGTACCTCTCGAGGACGGGCGCCACGTAGTCCAGGCCGAGGCGCCGCAGGGTGCTCCTCCTGGGGACTCCGTTTTCGTCCCAGCCCCTTATGTCGTAGTAGTGGCTCAACATCTCGTCGTACTTGCCGTAGTCCAGGCGCGCGCCCTTGAGGGGGCCCTTGGTGAGCGGCCTCTTGAACCACTTGGGGGGCGGCACGTCGAGCTCCCTGCTCCAGCGGCCGTATTCCCTCACCCAGAAGGCCCTTATGAGGGCGTATATACGGTCGCCGACCTCGTTGAAGTAGTCCGGCGTCGCGTCGACGCCGGTGGCGGCCTTGAAGAGCCTGGGGTACCAGTCCAGCGGCAGGGAGATCTCGACCCAAGGCAGGCGGCACCCCACGAACGCCTCGAACCAGCCTCCCCTTATCCTCTGTAGCTCGACCACCTTGGCGGCCTTCTCCCTTGTGTAGCCGAGGCGGTCCGTCTTGACCTCCCACGAGATGACCCAGGCGTCCTTGTGGTGGGGGCCTATGGGCGACGTGGCGTAGGCGAGCGCCATGGCGGGCGCCGCGTGGCAGTCGTAGGCCGAGACCTCCAGCCCCTTGACCTGCACCGCCAGCTCCTCCGCCTTGAGCCTCCGCGAGGCCCTCATGGTGCCCTCGGCCAGCAGGTCGCCGAAGCCCCTCCTGTAGGCTATATCCAGCGCCAGGTCCCTCGCGGCCCTGTAGTCCCCCCACTCGACCTTCAGCCCGTGCTCCTTCGTCAGGCCCCTCTCGCTTGCCTCCATGGCGAAGCCCAAGGTGTTGCCGAGGGATATGGTGTCCATCCCCATGAGGTCGGCTATGCGGTTGAGCTCCGCCACCTTGGAGAGGTCGCCTATGCCTAGGTTCGAGCCCAGCAGGGCTATGTTCTCGTAGTCGACCTCGGCGACTCCGCCCTCGGCGGGGACCCAGTGGCCGCAGGGCATGAAGCACAGCGGGCAGGACTTGAGGTCCACCTCCATCTTCTCGACCATGGCCCCGCCTATCTTCTCGAACTCGTCGAACTGCCCCTCCGAGAAGTTGTAGGTAGGCAACACGCTGGCCTCCTGGGCCCACTCCACGGTGGACGTGGTGCCCTGCTTCATCCAGAAGTTGTAGCCCGGCATCTCCCTGCCCTGCTCCACGGCCTCGAGGCCCAACTTGTTTATGGACCTGTCGGCGACCGGTATCTCGCCCTTCCCCTTCACCACGACCGCCTTGAGGTTCTTGGACCCCATGACGGCGCCCATGCCCGGCCTCCCCCCGGCCCTACCCCTCTGGGCCACCACCACCGCGTATTTCACCAGATTCTCGCCGGCGGGACCTATGGAGATGACGCCGGCGTCCCTCCCATGCATCTTCTGCAGCTTGTCCTCCGTGGCCCAGGTGTTCAGGCCCCAAAGGTCGGACGCGTCCAGGAACTGGACCCCCTTCTCGTCTATATAGATGTATGTAGGCCTCTCAGCCCTGCCCTCGACCACCACGGCGTCGTAGCCCGCCCGCCGCATGTAGACGCCGGCCCACGCGCCTATGTTGCCGTCGCCGTAGCCCCCCGTTATGGGCGACTTGGCCGCCACCACCAGCTTCCCCATGTTGACGTTGGTCAAGCCGGTCAGCGGCCCCGCCGCAAATATGAGCTTGTTGTGCGGCGACAGCGGATCCACGCCGGGCGGGAGCTCGTCCCACAGGATCTTCGCCGCGAGGCCTCTCCCGCCTATGAAGTCCCTCGCCACGAAGCCGTCGAGCTCCTGGACCACGTACTTCCTCCTGGTGAGGTCGACCCTCAGGACCCGACCCTGCCAGCCTGCCATGGGTCTACGCAATTACACTTTTTAAAGCATGAAGTTTATAAGAGGTCGGATCCCTCGGCATGTGATCGTGTCCGTGACGCCCGAGCTGGCGCTGGAGGGGAGCAGGAACTACGCCGGGGGGCTCGGAGTCCTTGAGGGCGATAAGTTCTACGCCGCCGCGAGGCTCGGCGTGCCGTACACGGCCATAACTCTGCTCTACGACAAGGGCTACGTCCGCTACAAGGAGGAGAATGGACAGCTCGTCCCCGAGGAGGAGCCCCAGACCGACTTCCTGAAGTCCCTCAAGCCGGCCGGCACGTGCTGGATCGAGGTGGAGGGGGAGGACGTGGAGGTGGGGCTGTATCTATACCAGCTCAACACGGCGACCGCCGTCTTCGTCAAGCCCCTTAGGCCCGACTGGGCCGCGAAGGCGGCCGAGAGGCTGTACGTGGAGTCCACGGACCTCGACCGGTTCAGGAAGTACGTCATCCTGGCCAAGGCGGCCGTGCGCTACGTCGAGAAGCACATAGGCTGGGACAAGGTCAAGTACTTCGACCTCCAGGAGGCGTACACCGCCTTGGCGCCCCTCGTGAGGCCCGGCGCCAACTACAGGCTGGTCATACACACGCCTGCGCCCTGGGGACATCCGGCCTTCCCCAGCAGGCTGTTCAAACGGGAGTTCGGCTACGAGTTCGCCATGAACCCCGTGGTGCTGACAGAGATAGGGCTGGCCGCCGGCAGGGAGGGCATAGTGGTGTCAAAGAAGATGCTGGACTTCGCGCTGTCCACCTTCCCGCACCACGCCGCGAAGCTCAGGGCGGTGACGAACGCCGTCGAGGTGCCGCGCTGGAGGCACCCGGCCCTGTCTGACGTGAAGAGCCCCGACGAGCTCAAGGCGGCCAGGGCCAAGGCCAAGGCGGAGGCCCTCAAGGCGCTCGGCATAAGGACCGACAAGCCCGTGGTCGTATGGGCCAGGAGGCTCACCCGCTACAAGCGCCCCCACTTCATAGCGCAGCTGATAGAGGACCTCGACACGGACCTCTTCTTCCTGCTGGGCGGGAGGGCCCACCCCAACGACGACTACGGCGTGAGGATGATGGCCGAGTTCAGACGGCTCGCATCCTCCAGGCCCAACGTCGCCTACATACCCGACCTCTACGTGGAGAAGGCCAGGTACATCGTCTGGGCCTCCGACATATTCACCTTCACGCCGTTCTCCGGCTGGGAGGCGTCGGGCACCTCCTTCATGAAGGCCGGCATAAACGGGATACCGCCCGTCGCCTCGAGGGACGGCGCCGTCGAGGAGGTGGTCAAGGACGGCCACAACGGCTGGCTCTTCGGCGAGGACAGGAGGAAGTTGCTCCCGCTGGACTCGCCCGAGCTGGAGAGGGAATACGACGAATTCAAGCGCAAGGTCGAGGAGGCGCTCGACGCCCTGAGCAACGGGAGCTACTGGCAGGTTGCGTACAACGCCTACAGGACCTTCGGCGAGTACTACTCCATGGACCGCCTGTTCAGAGACTACGGCTACATCTAGCCGCTCCCAGCCCCGGAGGGCGCCCCCGGCGCTCCACAGCGGCTTAAGGCCACGGCCGGAGGAACCTCCGGCAGGCCGCCTCGCGCGGATCCGGCCCAGATCGCCTTCGACGTCCTCCCTAGGTTGGGCACAGGGCCGATCGCGATCGGGCCCGGCCTCCGTCCAGACCTAGGCCGAGGGGCGCCCAGCCGGCGAAATCCAGACGGCCAAGAGCAGAAAGGAAAAATCCGGCTGCGAAGAGGGGGCTAAATACTAGCCGTAGTACAGGGTCAGCGCGCCGCTGCACGTAACCGTATTGGAGCCGCCGTTAGCCGCCAGTCGGTGGGAACTGGAACGTAAACGACGCACCTGTGCATACACATGCAGCTTCGAACGAGCTCGCCCCAGGGAATGACGTTGGGACATAAACATTGCCCGCGGCATCCATGCCAACCCATGGCCACATAGATAATACCCAGGTGACTGGGCAATTATCAGCAGCATAACCAGCATGGACATACACCTGTGCTGCGTATGATCCAACGCCGTTGGTTGCGCCCGGCGCGTTTGATGTACATAGCGCATACGCAAAACCTGGGTATGCGCTACCATCAACTAGTATACTATTAACTTCTTGGTAAGGCACTATGAAGAACCAACCAGCTGCAGTGGTATTTGCGGCTACCTGGCCTGCTGATGAGTACCATAAGGCCGAATACGATTGAAAAATTGGGTCGATATTCGCGTCGGTGCCTGGTAATGGCACTTCGAACTTCTCAGCCTTAAAGGTGCCGACTGGCAACAACGTGGCGTTCCCGACCTTGGTTTTAGGATATATTATCTTTATCGTTACTGAGGCTATCGGCCTTGAGACTACCGTGTACAGCTTATAGTCCTGTGCGCTGTTAAATTCGTATACGTAGATCCTATTGCCGTGGATAACGATTGAGGCATATCTGTACTTAAAGCCGCTAGGTAGCTCAAACGTGACTAGGGTATTGTTGAACAGTTTAACGTCAACCACTGGATACGGCGGCTGTTTTAGCGCGACGAAGCTCCTCAGAGCGCTATGATACGTGTTGTTTATCATCTTATACATGAGCGAAGGCGATGTAGAGCCATCGCTGAAATCGGCAATAACGCCAAGACTTTGCATCGTCGCGAGCGGCTCATAGGCTTTCGCGGACAGCCATAGATTCAACGCCACGGCGAGCATTACGCCCAACAAGGCGGTCGCCACGGCCGCGATCCCCAGCACCCGAAGTTTGGACACGCCCAGCCGTGTGCATGGGTTTATAAACCTCATGTACTAAAAGTACATAGCGGACATGTGAAGAGCCGCTCAATGCCGACAAAATATAGAGAAAAATCTTTAGTTTGTTATATTGTAGTATAACGTCAGCGTGCCGCTGTACGTAATCGTATTGGGTCCACTGTTACCCACTATTGCATATATTGTTTCTGATGGATTTACGGGGAAATCCGCCGAGACACTCGTGCCGTATGTGCAGGTCGCCGGACCGCTTCCCGTAGATGCATTCACATAGCCCGCACATACGTATGAGGCAGGGCTCCAAGAGAGTTGAATCTGCAGATCTATGGCGCCCGAGTAAGGCCCGTATGCATTGCCCGAACTAGGCGGCAACGTGCCGGAAATGGGCACTGTTACGCGAATAATTGCAGGCTTGATCTCATACCGCTCGACGCCGTTTGACGGAGCCGCCTCAGGTACGGCCTTCACTGCGCTCGAATTCACAAAGCGTATCACCATACCTTGTGCCACCACCTTGCCGGTTCTGGGGTCTATGATCTTGAGCAGGTTGCCCTCAAGCTTGAACTCAGCCCTAACTACGGTCAAGTTCACAAAGCGTATCACCATTTGGCCTATCACCTTGCCGGTTCTGGGGTCTATGATCTTGAGCAGGTTGCCCTCAAGCTTGGCCTCGTAGTACCCGTTTAGCGGGGTTGCGTGGTGCTGTAGATTCGCGAGCTGGATTGCAGCCGCCGCCACGGCCAGAACTAACGCCGCCACGGCCGCGATCCCCAGGACCCGGGATCTGGACATGCCCCGCCGTGTGCATGGGTTTATAAACCTCATGTACTAAAAGTACATAGCGGGACCCTATAGAGTTACTCGATACCGACAAAATATAGAGGTAGAAAATTTTTAGTTTGCACGTTGCTGGGATTATGGACAGATTGGCTTTATCGGCATCGACTCTGGCATCGGCTCTAGACGCTGGTCGGGACCCTTCGGGGCGGTCGGCTCCCACGACCGCCGGCGTGGGCCTCCGGGCAAGCCTCCCGCAGATCGGCATGTACTCCCGGCGGAGCCCCGCGGCCGCGTCCAGCGCGGGATACGTACGCACGGACTGTGGGGTAGAGGGGCGGCGCCCCTCCGCAGGCGTCTCCAGGTCCTCCCCCGCAGCCCCCCTCGGGGAGCTCTACGCCGCGTCCCGCAGTCCCTCCGCGGCCGCGGCGGGCCACAGCGGCAGGTCCGCGTAGCTATGGTTGAGACGTTGATACGCTCGAGGAGCCGTTGCCTCCTCTACGCGGCATCTACGGCGGTCTCCCTAGTCTGGGTCTGGGCTCTGGCGGCGGTCGCCTGGAGCGGGGTCTGGGGGCTTCCGCTGGTCCTCCTGTCGGCGGCCGGGCTGGCGGCGTGGGCCGCGCCGGCTCTCCTCGTCCGCAGCGGCGGGGGAGATCAGCTGGAGGTGCTGGCCGCGGGCCGCCTCTTCGCGGCTAGGCCGTGGCTCTGCCTATCCGCCCCGCTTCTGCACGCCGTCGCGGCCGCCGCCCTGGCCGTGGACCTCGCCTACGCCGTATATGACTACAGGACCTATGCCTTTATAGCCCAAGTCCATGCCCCTGGGGGGCTTCCCCCGGTGGCCTTAGTGGATCTGGGCGGCGGTCACTACATCTTCGTCTTCTGGACCACGCCGCGCGTCTACCTCGCCGTGGCGGCTCTCCTCACGGCGGCGGCCGCCTCAGCCCCTCTGCTGGGCCGCTACCTCTGGTACTACAGGGCCCTCTGGCGCGCCGCCGAGATCTATGAAAAGGCGAGGGAACTCCTTACCTGACGTGTACGTCGTGGCGAGGATACTGGAGGCGCTTCTGGAGGGGGAGCGCGCCGCCTGGCGGCTGGCCGCCAGGGCCAGGGTAAACCCGAGGCGCTTGTCCCAGTACCTCGCGGTGATGGAGGAGAGGGGGCTCGTGGCTAGAGACGGCGAATACTACGTGGCCACGGAGAAGGGCGCCGACCTGTACCACCAGATACGGGAAATAATAGAGCAGCTGACCGACGCCGACTTGCAGGACGCGGTCAGAAGAAGAGGGAAAAAGAAGTAGCCACACCGGGCTGAGGGCGCCGCATCGTCCACCGGCTGGCGAGGGGGCCGAATGACGCCGAGGAGAAGGGATTGCGCCATCCGCCGTCTCTGCGATCCACGCGGAGGGCCGATCATGCCATCGTCTGCGGCTCGATTGATAGCTGGTGAATGCGGATCGCCGTAGCCCCGCGACGTGGGGCTTGTAGGCCTCTACATACGGGGCATGTCAAACCCAGCCTGAGATGTCGGTCTCGGCCGTATCGTATCTGTCTCTATGGACGGGCGTAGGTCGATATATGGCTACATTGAGGATGGGCAAGGCAGGTTGATGCAGGCGATATGCTATGATGAAGAGGGCCGAACCCGTATGAGGTAGGTGGAAAGGAGGGCGGAGCCGTGGCGTTCTGGGGGTAGGCCCAGACCTGGGGTTCTGCCGGCTGGGGGCCCTCTGCCTAAAATCCTCGGCGTCTTCGGGGCGGCGGACGTGCGGGTGGCCGCTGGCTCGTCCAGCGCGGCTTAGCGCGGAACCCGGCTGTGGGCGTCTGGACTTCGGCGGCGCCGTGCGGCTTGCCTGGCCTGTGCTCGGCTAGGCGCGCTGTAGCTCCGGGAGTAGCCTTCCTACGGTTTCCTCCTTGGGTATCCCGTTTTCGTCCCAGCCTCTTAACGTGTAGTAGTGTCTAAGCGCCTCCTTCAACTCTTTTTCGTCTACCTTCTTGGTCTTTCCCTCGAAGGTCAGCGGCTTCTTGAGCGGGGCCGGGAGGTCGTCCTGCCGTGAGTCGACGCCCATCTTTACGTTGATTATTCTGTTCAGTAGCACTATCCTCTCCGCGGCCTCCTTGACGTCAACACCTTTCCACTCTTCGCCGGTGACCCACGTCAGAAGCTGCGTAACAATGTCGTAAAACCTGCCGCCTGGATATGCGTCGTAGGGGTCTCTGCCGAATTTACAGAGCACCAGGGAGTCCATCGCGGCGGCTACGTTCTCCATGTGGACTACGGCCTCGACCTTCTCGGGGCCTAGGTAGTCGGCTCCGCCGAATTTGCCCGATATATCCAGCGCGTACGCCATGGTGGCCAGGTGGTCGGCTCCCCTATAACCTATGGCGTAGTTGAGAGCCATGCCTTTCAGCGCCCGGGGGTCGTAGCCGGCGGGCTCCAGGCCCTTGACGTGGACAGCCACGTCCTCTGCCCCCAGCCGCTCGGCGGCCTTCTTGACCCCCTCGGCGAGCAGATCGCCAACACCGCGCCTGTAGGCGATGTCCTCGGCCAGCCTCGCCAGCGCCTCCCCGTCCCCCCAGTCCAGATCTAGAGGCAACTTGCCGCTCTTAGACGCCGCGACGGCGAAGGCGAGGACGTTGCCGAGGCTTATGGTGTCGAGACCGAGCCTGTCGGCTATGTCGTTTATCCTTATGACCCAGTCCACGTCCCTAACCGCGGCGAGGCCGCCCACGGCGAAGACCGTCTCGTACTCGAGATCTACGGCGACGCCGAGCTTGGCGCTCCTCACCGGCCGGTGGCAGGCGGCGGGGCAGTAGAGACAGGCCTCCGGCCTTAGGAAGTACTCCGGCTTTATCTTTCTGCTCCAGGAGAGGGCCTCCCAGCCGTCCAGCGACAGGCGGGTCCAGTAGTAGGCGGGGAAGAACCCCATGGGGTTCCCGACGTCGACAAGCCTGAGCGTGCCGCCTTCCCTCAAGGCCGTGGTTTTCTCCATGAACGTCGGGAGGAACTCCCTGATCCATCTGTCCAGGGCGTCTGGCTTCGCCACATCCACCTCCCTTCTGCTCGCGACGAAGACCGCCGCCTTCAGCCTCTTAGACCCCATGACCGCCCCGCCGCCCGTCCTCCCGAACTGCCTCCAGTACTCGTGGTTGATGGAGGCGAATCTAACCAAGTTCTCCCCCGCCGGGCCGATCGCCAGCACGGCGGCGTTGCGCCCGTGCTCCTTCTTCAGCTCCACCTCAGTCTCTATAGCGTCTTTGCCCCAGAGATCTGCGGCGTCTCTAAACTCCACGCGCCCGTCCTGTATCAACAGGTAGGTGGGCCTCTCGGATCTGCCCGTGACGACCACGGCGTCTGCGCCCGCCCACCTCATGACCGCGCCGAGCGTCCCGCCGATGTTGCTGCCGCCGAAGATGCCGGTAAGGGGCGACCGGAAGACCGCGTAGGCCCGCGTGGCCATGGGGATCCTCGTCCCGCCGAGGGGCCCAGAGGCTATTATCAGGGGGTTTCCAGGCGAGAGCGGCTCGACCAAGTAGCCGCCGAGGCTGTAGAGCAACCAGGACCCCAAACCCCTCCCACCTAGAAACCTCCTGGCCGACTCCTCGCCGACGCGCCAGACGCGCCTGGAGAGATCGACTTCGATGACCTTGAACATGCATCGTGGAGAACCACACCCAAAATATTTTTATTTCAATAAAATTTAGAATATCGAATACAGCTCTATAATTACTTATTATTAAAATTTTGTACTCATCATTAATTAAACAATTTTAATTATAATGTTTTTACACAAGCCTCCCTCGGTCGGCCTCTCGGGTAATGTTAATAACTAGTCTGAGAGCCTTTGGCGTGGATGTGGTTCTGTTCTTCGAGGTGCATCAGCCCTACAGGCTTAGGCCGGATCTCCACAGGGTTTTCCCCCGTCTGCCTTCCTTCGAGGAGATGTTCTACGGCGAGCTGGATTCCGCGATCTTCTCGCGGGTGGCCGAGCGCGTCTACCGCAAGTCCACCAAGATCTTGCTGGAGGCGGCCAGGGAGGTGGGGCTTAAGGCCACCTTCAGCGTCAGCGGGCTGGCGCTGGAGCAGCTCAGGAGGCACGCCCCCGACGTGCTGGACCTGTTCCGGGAGCTGGCCTCGCGGGGCTTCGAGTTCGCGGCGCAGACGTACTTCCACAGCCTCGCCTGGTTCGTGGATGGGGAGGAGTTCAGGGAGCAGGTGGAGATGCAGGCGGGTGCCGTGGAGGAGCTCGTGGGCTATAGGCCGCGCGCCGCCGAGAACACCGAGTTCATCTACAACAACGACGTGGCTTGCTTCCTGCGCTCCATGGGCTTCTCGACCGTCGTCACCGAGGGCGTCGACTGGGTCCTTGGGTGGAGGTCGCCCAACTACGTCTACAAGGCCTGGGGCTGCGACGCGAGAGTCCTCGTGCGGAACTACCGCCTGAGCGACGACATAGGCTTCAGGTTCGGGGCCCGGTGGTGGGATCAATGGCCGCTGACCGCCGACAAGTACGCGTCTTGGCTGGAGTCGACGCCCGGCGACGTCGTCTTGATAGCGGTGGACTACGAGACGTTCGGTGAGCACCACTGGCCCGAGTCGGGCATCCACGAGTTCCTCCGGTGGCTTCCGCGCGAGGTGGCCAGAAGGCCGAGGCTGAGGTTCGCCACGGCGTCCGAGGCCGCGGAGGGGCACCAGCCGCGGGACGTATACGACGTGCCTCCGTGGGCCACCGTCAGCTGGGCCGACGAGCGCGACCTCTCGGCGTGGCTGGGCAACGAGCTCCAGAGGGACGCCTTCGCTCTGCTCAAATGGCTGTACCCCTACGCCAGGGCCGTCGGCGGCGACGCCTTGAGGCTCTGGAGGCTTCTCTCCACCAGCGACCACCTCTACTACCAGGCCATCAAGCTGGGGCCGGCCGGCGAGGTGCATTCCTACTTCAGCCCCTACGGATCTGCCTACAAGGCGCACGATATCTACATGAACGCCCTCGCCGCCTTGACGGCGCTCATAAGGGAGGTCTGGAGCAGAGAATACGCCGAGAGGCTCAAGTTGAACGACGAGAGGTGCTTCTACGCCGAGGGCGTGAGGCTCTGCTCGCTCAAGGAGCTCAGATCCGCCGACGGCGGCTTCAAGAGGAGGCACAGGGACGACCTCCGCAGATGGCTGGTCGACGTCTTCCTGCTGGACGAGCGGGACGCGGACGCTGCGCTGTCCCGGCAGCCTTAAGTAATATATAAATTGAGGGCGTTGGTAGGTCTTCAGTGAAGCCCGCCATATTCTTAGCCTATCTGGACGACGCCGCGAGGACCATGGTCTTGACTAAGCTCAAGGCCATGGGCCTCAAGCCGGAGAGGCTCATGTCCGACGAGGCGGCCTTCTTCTCGGCGCTTCGAAAGGCCCTCGGCCAGCACAACTTCGAGATGCTCATGAGGGCGGTTAAGGAGCTCGACGGCGTGGTCAGAAGGGCGGGCGAGGCCCTCGACGACCCCGCCAGATTCGTCGCCGTGGCTGCCGAG
>Ga0081473_143037_pt1 | contig 15463 bp, 20 predicted proteins | sample CisSprmetagenome_FD_70977 | JGI IMG/M metagenome (GOLD analysis project Ga0081473, IMG submission 70977) | Hypoxic/sulfidic aquatic microbial communities from Cistern Spring, Yellowstone National Park, USA v2 (version 2) | ecosystem: Environmental > Aquatic > Thermal springs > Hot (42-90C) >...
AGAGGGCAGGGATAGAGAAGATGAATGCCAAGGCACTTCCTAAAACTGCTATGATGGCTGAGGGTAAATCTCCCAACCTTCTGCCAAAAAGTCCTATCAGCAAAAAGGCAAGAAGGGGGAACAGAATAATTAACAACGCGTCCATATCAGTCCCTTAGTTGGGTTATTTCAGAGGAACCTTCATAGCCTCTCAGGCGGAATATGGCTACCACCAAGCCTAAACCTATTGCCACCTCCGCTGCAGCTACGGTAAGCACAAAGAGGGCAAAAACCTGCCCCTCTACACCACCCACCATTTTATCCATACTAACAAGCCCTAAATTCACACCGTTTAGCATTAGCTCCGTGCTCACCAAAAGGGTTATAAGGTTTTTCCTTATGATAACACCAAAAAGCCCAGAGAGGAATAAAAAAATGCTTATAAGAGTATAAGCGATTTCTATTTTCACTCCTCTTTCCTCCCAAGGAGGATGGCTCCGATCATTGCGGTTAAAAGTATAACAGAAGCCACCTCAAAAGGAAAGAGGTAGTTAGTAAACAGGGTTTTGCCCACGCTTCGGATGTTGTCCTCTGTTATAACCCTCTCGGAGACGGCAAACTTACCCTCCAGAACCATGTATGCGATGGGAAGGAAGGAGATCAGCAAAAAGGGCACTGCCAAGAGGGCTTCTCTTTTGTAAATGCCTTCAAATTTCTTTACCTTTTCCCAAGGAATGGTGGTTATAACCAGAACATAAAAGACGATTATGGCAACCGCGTATATTATAAGTTGCAAACCCGCCAAAAGCTCTGCCCCAAGGTGCAAAAAGATGCCCGCTATAGCCAATATAACCGATAAGAAGGCAAGGATAACATGCACAGGGTTTTTCAGGAAAAGGGTACCAAATACCGACACCAAAAGCCAAAGACTCAGAAAGCCAAAAATCAGCCACTCCACTCTATCTTCCCCCAAAGGCGTTCTCTGTGTTCGTCGTCTATCCAAATTCTGTCCGGTTCGTTGCCCCTTCTCTTTTTCCAGTCTATGGCGTTCTCTTCCAGCTTATCCATTTTAAGGACAGCCGACCTACGGGAATATCCTGCCAGCTCATAAAGGTCCGTCATGGTAAGACAGCCCACCGGACAGGCATCCACACACAGACCACAGAAAAGACAGTTTAGTAAGTTCATATCAAAACGTACCACCTTTTTTGTGCCGTCGGGCATTTGCACCGCTTCTATCCTAAACAGGGTGGGCATAGGACAGGCAGTCTGACACATATAACAGGCAACACATCTGCTTTTGCCCTTCTCAAAGCTCATAAACTTTTCTATAGCCCTAAGGGAGTCTGGTTCTGTTCCATCCCAGACAAAGTGTCCGTGAGCTCCCCTGTAGCGCTTTGGGGGTGTGAGCTTTTCCACCGGATAGTTGGTGGTTATGGGCCTTCGGAGAAGGTTCTTAAGGGTAACCGAAAGCCCCTTTATGAAATCCACAAAGAGCACAGTTTCTATTATGTTCAGAAAAGCCTTCCTATTTACCTTCTTTATAGCCATAGTGGGTTTAGTATTTTATACCATTTGCGGTTTGTTGCAAAAGTTTATGAGGTAAATCAGGTTCAGGTTGTGATAGACTAAAACTGATGAAGGACAAGATGCTTGAGACCCTCAGGAAAATGAAGGACTTAAAGATCTTGGTGGTGGGGGACGTTATGCTTGATCGTTATATCTTTGGGAGGGTGGAAAGGATCTCGCCCGAGGCACCGGTTCCGGTGGTGGAAGTGGAAAGGGAAGAATTCCGTTTAGGCGGGGCGTCAAACGTGGCAAACAATTTGGCTAACTTGGGTGTAAAAACTTACCTGGCGGGCGTGGTGGGAGCGGACTACGGACGGCACATACTAAGGGGGCTTATGAAGTCTGCGGGCATAGAGGACCTAACGGTGGAGGATCCCCAAAGACCGACCACAGAAAAGGCGAGAGTGGTTTCTATGTCCCAACAACTCTTACGTATAGACTGGGAAGACAAAAGACCCATAGAGGGGAAGGTTTTAAAGGAACTCCTTGAAAGGCTTGATGTAGATGTGGACGGGATCATAGTCTCGGACTATGCCAAGGGAGTTGTATGCCAGCAGTTGATGGATAGAATAAAAGAAAAGAAAGTCTTTGTTTCCATAGACCCAAGACCTGTTAATAAGCATCTTTACTTTGGTGCGGACCTCATGACCCCCAACGAAAAGGAAGCGAAGCAGATGGGCGGAGACAAACCGGTGGAAACGCTCGGATGGAAGCTAAAAGAGGAACTTGGGCTGAAGACTTTGGTTATAACCTTGGGTGCAAAGGGTATGTCCCTCTTTGATAGAGAGTACTTTCATTTTCCTGCAAAGGCAAAGCAGGTTTATGATGTTTCGGGTGCAGGAGACACCGCGGTGGCAGTGCTTACCTCTGCTTACATAGCCACAAAAGACTGGCATGTTGCCTGTGAGCTTGCAAACCTATGCGCAGGCATAGTGGTAGGAAAGTTGGGCACTACTCCTATAACCTTGGAGGAGGTTATAAAGGAAATTGAAGAAGGGTAAGAGCTTTGAAGACATAGCCTGCGAATATTTAACAAATCTTGGGTATAGGATCCTTCACAGGAACTTTTACTGCAGGGGCGGAGAAATAGACATTATAGCCTTAGACGGAGATGTTTTAGTTTTCGTGGAGGTTAAAGGAACAACCACAAAGCTAAACCCAGCAGAGCGCATCAACCACAAAAAACTCCAACGTATCTACAAGTGCGCAGAAGAATTTCTTTCAAAAGCCCCTGCACGGGAGTGCAGGGTAGATGCCATCTTAGTGGAGGGTAGTCGTATAGTGCACCTAAAGAATATATCACTCTAAGATTTCCAGAACTACCCTCTTGCCGGTCTTCCTACCCATAGCGGATAGGATAGTCCTGAGGGCTCGGGCTATTCTGCCCTGCTTGCCTATTACCTTTCCTACGTCTGCCTTGTCCACCCTCAGCTCAATAACTATGGTCTTCTCCCCTTCTATTTCTACCACATTGACCCCATTGGGGTTGTCCACAAGGGACTTGGCGGTGATTTCTACGATGTCTCTCAGTTGGCTCATGGGACTACCTCCTTCTTAGATTATTTTTGCGTTTTTGAGTATGCTTTTTGCTCTATCGGTAAGCTCTGCACCTTTTTCAAGCCATTCTTTTACCTTTTCTGGCTTGATATCCAAAAGTTCCTTTCTCTTTGGGTCATAAGTTCCCAAAATATCCACATACCTACCTTCCCTTGGAGAACGGCTATCCATCACTACTATCCGATATATAGGATGATGGGTCCTACCAAACTTAGAGAGCCTAATCCTCAGTGCCATTTCCTTCCTCCATTCTATTTATTATAGCATATTTTTCAGGTCTTCGTTCATCTTAGCTACCATTTCCTTCAACTTTTTGGTGTAATCCTGCAATTTTTTCTCAAGCTCTGGATACTTTATGGAAAGGATCCTGACCGCCAAAAGTCCTGCGTTGGTACCGTTGCCAATGCCTACAGTAGCCACGGGGATGCCCGCGGGCATTTGAACGATAGAGTGTAGAGAATCAACACCTCCCAAATGCTTTGTGGGTATGGGAACACCTATAACTGGCAGGGTAGTCATGGAAGCGGTCATACCCGGCAGGTGGGCAGACCCTCCTGCACCGGCGATTATCACCTCTATGCCCCTTTCCCTTGCGGTTTTGGCGTACTCAAACATAAGTTCAGGTGTGCGATGGGCGGAGACTACCTTGACCTCGCAGGGTACTCCAAACTCCTTCAAAACTTCATAAGCGGGCTTTAGATACTCCCAGTCGGAGATGCTCCCCATTATTATACCCACTAAGGCCTTTTCCATACAAATATTGTAGAATATTTTGCTATGAAGCTTATTGCGGGCAACTGGAAAATGAACAAAACCCCCTCCCAAACGAGGGAGTACATAGCAAAGTTTTTGGAACTTGTAAGGGATGTCAAAAACACGGAAATTCTTCTTTGCCCTCCTTTTACTTCCCTTTGTGTGGCAGGAGAAATGCTGAAGGATAGTCATATAAAGCTCGGAGCCCAAAACTGCCACTATGAGGAAAAGGGCGCCTTTACGGGAGAAATATCCCTTAGTATGCTCAAGGAACTTGGCGTGTCTTATGTTATAGTGGGGCACTCAGAAAGAAGGTGGCTCTTTGGAGAAACTGACGAGATGATAAACAAAAAGGTTATAGCCTGCTTGGAAAAGGGGCTAAGACCCATCCTCTGCGTGGGGGAAAAGATAGAGGACCGAAATGCGGGCATGACCTTAAAGATGGTGGAAAGCCAGCTGAAGCTTGGATTGTCCGGTCTGGAGGATTTGGCGGGCAAGATTGACATAGCCTATGAACCCGTTTGGGCAATAGGTACAGGAACGCCTGCCACGCCGGAGGATGCCCAATTTGTCCATAGGTTTATAAAGGAGTTTTTGGGAGATGTTAGAGTTCTGTATGGAGGCAGTGTGAGTCCAAAGAACGCCAAAGACTTTCTTTCTATGCCCGATGTGGATGGTCTTTTGGTGGGAACCGCCAGCTTAGACCCTGAATCCTTTGCCCAGATAGTAAAGGCTTCTGAAGGAGAGTAAAACAAGCACAAAAAAGGGTAAGGCTCCCAAAAGGGGACTACGTCCCAACTCCTGGGCAGTGATTTTTATAAGGTTCAGGCTAAGTATGTAAAGGGCTATGTAAAGAAGAAAAAACATAGATGGCTTTAGAAAGCTACGCTCCTTTAAAAGGTGGTAGGCTAAGGGTAAAGTAAGTGCGAGCACAGATAGGCTGATAACGAGCCTTAGCAAAAGTTCCGCCAGATAGACATCCTTATTCATTCCCAAGGAACCCGCCAAAGAGTAAAGGGAAATCAGCTTATCCATCCTTAAGTGGCTCAGTTTTTCTCCAAAGGCTTTTGCATCGTCCATAGATATAAACTCTAAGGTTATATCCTTCTTTTCCTTCAATCCGCTATCAAAATAACTCCTTTCCGCTCCGATAAGTGTTAGACTTCTATCTTTCCATAGTCCTTCTTTGGCGTAGAGCACGCCATATATATAATTACCCTGCAAATACACAGAGAAGACATCATAAACCCTACCATCCATCAGGTTTGCAAAGCCTATTCTTACGTAAGACCTTTTTTCTCCTTCTCCCAGGCTAAGCCAAAAGTTGTTTAAAACAAGCTCTTCTTTTGCCTTTCCCTTCTTGAACTCCCTCTCAATTGCGTAGGCATTTTTAAAGATTTTTGGATAAAAACTGTAGCTCAAAGCAAGCTGTAAAAGGGAAAGAATTAAAGAAGCCATCAAAACAGGCATAAAAAATCTCAACGGCGATATACCAAATGAATAAGAAAGCCTGTCATAAGATTTTTTAAACACCCTTCTCGTATAGATCATCAGGGCAAGGCAATTTAAGATGGGTGCGGTGTAATAAAAGCTTGAGAATACTGTTATTAGTATAGCCTTTGGGATTATGTGTGGTGCAGACACTTTGTATAAGAGCAGAACATCCACCAAGGAGTAAAGACTCAAAAGAAGGCTAAAAACCAAACTGAGGAGTAACAGTACTTTTAAAAACTCCCTAAGGTTATAGAAGAATAGCATTCAAATTAAGCCCTTGTTTATGAGCTTTGCTACATCCTTTGCGAAGTAAGTTATGATCATGTCCGCCCCAGCCCTCTTTATGGATATTAAAGTTTCTATCATCACCTTTTCCTCGTCTATCCAGCCAAGCCTTCCGGCAGCCTTTATCATGGCGTACTCTCCGCTAACGTTGTAGGCACAGACTGGTAAAAGTGTGGCTTCTTTTACTTTGGCTATTATATCAAGGTATGCCAAGGCGGGCTTTACCATAACTATGTCTGCACCTTCTTGGACGTCCAAAAGCACCTCCTTTAGGGCTTCCCTTGCGTTGGCAGGATCCATCTGATAGCTTCTCCTGTCTCCAAAGGCGGGGGCAGATTCTGCCGCGTCCCTGAAGGGACCATAGAAGGCGGAGGCAAACTTGGCAGAGTATGCCATTATTGGAATGTGAGTATAACCTGCAGAGTCAAGGGCAGACCTTATGGCTTGAACCATACCGTCCATCATACCCGAAGGTGCTACCATATCCGCACCGTTCTCTGCGTGGGAAACTACCTGTTTTTTCAAGTTCTCAAGGGTTAGGTCGTTATCCACAGTATGACCTTTTAACACACCGCAGTGTCCGTGAGTGGTGTATTCGCAGAAGCATACATCGGTTATTACATACATCTCGGGCACTTCCTTTTTGATCCTTCTGAGAGCCCTCTGGATTATACCCTGCTCGCTCCAAGTGTCGGAACCTACTTCGTCCTTGTGCTCGGGTATTCCAAAGAGTATGATGGCGGGTATGCCCAGGTCTCTGACCTCCTTTACCGCATCCACCACCTTGTCCACGCTGTAGCGATAAACGCCGGGCATGGATGGGACCTCTTCCACTATGTTCTCTCCGTACCTGACAAAGATGGGATATATTAGGTCGTCAAGGGTAAGCCGGGTCTCTCGGACGAGCCTTCTTATGTTTTCTGATAACCTCAACCTTCTGGGTCTTAGCTTAGGAAATTCCATAGGGGAAAATTTTAAGCCAACAGTGTTATAATTTAACAAACTCTCTTAGGGGGTAAGCATGAAGCTGCACGAGCATCAGGCAAAGGAAATTCTAAAAAAATACAACCTTCCCGTTCCAGAGGGTAAGGTAGCCTTCAGTTTGCAGGAAGCCAAGCAGGCGGCAGAGGAGCTCGGTGAATTTCCATTGGTAGTTAAAGCCCAGGTGCATTGCGGTGGAAGGGGCAAGGCAGGTGGTGTAAAACTGGTAAAAAACATGGAGGAGCTTGAAGCTGCGGTGGAGGGTATGCTTGGAAAGGTGCTAAAAACCTTCCAGTGCCCCGATGGAAAGCCCGTAAATAGGGTTTGGATAGAGAAGGCAACGCCCATAGAGAAGGAGTATTATCTTTCCATAACCTTAGACAGGGCTGTCTCTAAGCCTGTGCTGATGGCTTCTGCGGAGGGTGGTATGGAGATTGAAGAGGTGGCAAAGGAAAAGCCGGAAGCCATCCACATGCTACACATTGACCCAGACCTTGGTCTCATGCCCTCTCAGGCAAGAAAACTTGCCTTTAAACTGGGTTTGCCCGTTAATGATTTTGTAAAGATCGCCCTGGGTTTGTATAGGGCTTATGAGGAGTTGGATGCCAGCCTTGTGGAGATAAATCCTTTGGTGCTTACAAGGGATGGTAAGCTTGTTCTTTTGGACGCCAAAGTGGAAATTGACGACAACGCCCTCTTTAGGCACAAGGACCTGGAGGAGATGGAGGACCTAACCCAGCTGGATCCATTGGAGGTAGAGGCAAAAACTTACAGCCTAAACTACATAAAGCTTGATGGAAACATAGGTTGTATGGTAAATGGTGCAGGGCTTGCCATGACCACTATGGACATAATCAAGCTGGCGGGTGGTGAGCCCGCAAACTTCTTGGATGTGGGTGGCGGTGCCAATGTGGAACAGATCGCCAACGCCTTCAGGATCCTGATGGCAGACAAGAATGTAAAGGCGGTGTTTATAAACATATTCGGTGGCATTCTAAGGTGCGACAGGCTTGCCAACGGGCTTGTTGAAGCGGCAAAGATGGTGGAGATAAGGGTGCCGGTGGTGGTTAGGATGGAAGGTACTAATGTGGAGGAAGGTAAAAGAATTCTCTCAGAATCTGGACTGAACTTCATAACTGCGGAGGACATGTGGGACGGTGCCAAAAAAGCGGTGGAGTTGGCAAAGTCTGCTAAGTAGTTAAAAATATACGACTTAAGCTATTGAAGGCATAATACGTCGGGTGAGAAATTACCCCATATTTGAGACTTCCTGAAAAAACTATACCCAACAGTATAACCCTCATCTGCTAACTCCGTTAAAAACCTTTGTCTGAGAATATTTTGAGGGTATTATAAACCTCTGCCCACTAAGGGCTCTTTGTCAGAAGATTTTTCCAGCTTCTTTGAATTTTTCACCCGACGTATACTCAGGGCATATAATTTTAACTATGGCAGACAGGGAATTGGACATCAGAGGCGAGGTTTGTCCTTTTACTTTCGTAAAAAGTAAGTTAGTGTTGGAGCAGATGGAGCTAGGTCAAGTGCTTAGGGTGATCTTGGACTATCCGCCCTCCGTGGAGAATGTACCAAAAAGCATGAGAGAAGAAGGACAGGAAGTCCTTGCCATAAACCAGCTTGACAATAACACCTGGGAAATCCTCATAAGGAAGGTAAAATGAAAATTCTCCTTGTAGTAAGCAGTAATCCCTTCTCAAAGGACTACGCCACCATCTTTAACTTGGTGAAGGAGCTTGTAAAGAGGGGAGAGGTTATCATCTTTTTCACGGGCAACGGTGCATACTACACCATAAGACCAGAAACAGAAGAGCTCAAGAAATTGGGAGCGAGACTTTTGTACTGTGCCCACTCTGCCCACCAGAGGGGCATAAAGGAAACTCTTCCTTTCTTTGAGAGCAGTTCCACCTATAACCTTTCAAGGTTAATGCTTGAATGTCAAAAGGTGTTATCTTTTAACTAATGGAAAGGAAAAATTTTCTTGGGCTATCTATATCAGAGTTAGGTGTAGGCACCTATCTGGGAGACCTTGACCAAGCCACATCCGAAGGCTACAAACAGGTAATAAGGACCGCCTACAAAAGGGGCGTTAATGTAGTGGACACCGCCATAGTGTACAGGTATATGAAGAGCGAGAGGGATGTGGGGGCTGTAGCTAAGGAACTGGGCAGAGAAAACCTTATCATATCCACCAAAGGGGGTTATGTGCCCTACGACATTGACCTTAGGGCAGACCCAAAGGATTACTTTTATGAAAACTTCATAAACACAGGAATAATCAACCTACAGGAGATGACGCCACAGGGACACTACTTGGGTGCCAAGTTCATAGAGTGGTGCTTTAACAAGAGCTTGGAGAACCTACAAACCCATTACATAGACGTATACTTTCTTCACAACCCAGAGGAACAGCTAAACTTCTTCCCGAGGGAGAACTTTTTAAGAAAGCTTGAGGAGTGCTTTTACTTTTTGGAGGAGATGGTAAAGGTAGGAAAGCTCAAGTTTTATGGGCTTGCCACCTGGAGTGGCTTTAGGGTCTCGCCCGCCTCAAGGCAGTATTTAAACCTACGGGAGATTTTAGACATAGCCCAAAGGGTGGGAGGGAAAGACCATCACATGCGCTTTATTCAACTACCCTACAACTTGGGAATGACAGAAGCCTTTACCCTCAAAAATCAAGAAATAAACGGAGAAAAGCTATCCACCCTTTCCGCCTGCCAAAGGCTTGGGATATACACCTACATAAGTGCATCCATCTATCAGGGAAATGTGATCGGTAGGGTTCCACAAAAACTAAAGGACTTCTTTGGGTTGGAAAAGGATGTGCATACCGCCCTGCAGTTTGTGAGGAGCACGCCCGGAGTTGGCACCGCCTTAGTGGGAATGAGTAAGCTAAAACACCTCGAGGAAAACCTTGAGCTCTTTGAAAAACCCAAATTGGAGGAAAGCAAGTTCCTAAGCCTTTTTAATTAAATATGATGGAAAGCCACACACTTATAAAGGCCTTTTCAAGATATGGAAATTTCTTAACAATTTCTTAACAAAACCTCCCGCCATTCCCTTATGCTATTGCAAACCATGGAAGGGGGTAGCTTCCTAAACCTCATAGAGAGCATAGACAAGTTCGCAGTTGGAATCTTCAGACAGTTTCTGATAAGGGAGGATGCAGATAAGGTGCTTATTCTAACTCCAAACGAGGAATACAAAAGGTGGGCTATTGCCTACCTTAGCACCCGCCTTAAGGGCTTTGGCAAAAAGGTAGTGGTAGAGTGCGAAGGAGAAAGAAAAGAACAAAAGGAGATAGAAAGCCCAAAGAACAACCTCTTAGATAAATACACCTTTGAAAACTTTGTGGTAGGACCGTCCAACGAGCTCGCTTACAAAGTGTGCCTTGAGGTGGCAAAAAACCCCGGCAAGCTTTTTAACCCTCTCTTCATATACGGAAGGTCCGGTCTTGGAAAAACCCACCTTTTGCACGCCATTGGCAACCAGCTCAAAGCCCGGTATAGGGTGCTCTATATCCCCCTCATGGACTTCTCGGACAGTATGGTCAAGGCTTTTAAAGAAAACAGGGTGGAAGAGTTCAGGGAGAGGTTTTTTAATTTGGATGTTTTACTCTTGGACGATGTGCAATTTTTGGTAGGTAAAGAGAGAACCCAAATTGAGCTCTTTAGAATTTACGAAAAACTTCAGGCGGAAGAAAAGCAGATCGTCCTGGTTAGCGACAGGCATCCCAGAGACCTGAAAGATGTTTCAGAGAGGCTCATCAGCCGGTTCGAAAGTGGTTTGATCATAGAGATCGGTTTGGACGAAGAGACCAAAAGGCGCATCATAAAACAAAAACTGATCCTGTATGGACTGCCCTTAGACCAAGAAACCGTAGACTATGTCTTTGAGAACACCGGCTACAATGTTAGGGAGATAGAGGGCTTTGTGAAAACCCTAAAGGTAAGTGGTATAAAAAGGCTTCCAAAGTCTGAGGAGTTAGACAAAGAGAAGAAGGTTCAGCTGATAATCAACACGGTGGCAAAGGGCTTTAAGCTAAACCCAGAGCTATTAAAAAAGGATACCAAAGAGAGAAAGGTGATAAACGCCAGACACATAGCCATGTTTCTGTGTAAAACAATCCTAAACCTACCCTACTCTCAGATTGGTGAGTTCTTTGGCAAAAAGGACCACACCGCAGTTATGTACGCGGTAAAAAAGGTGGAGCAAAGATGCAGGGAGGACAGGAAGTTTATGTACATGGTCTCCTTTTTTGAAAAGAGCATCAGAAAGAGCTTGGGCTTATAATAATCCCAAATGGACTTTCCCGAGCTAATTCTGATCCTTTTAGTGGCTTTGATTGTCTTGGGACCGGAAAAGACCATAGAACTGGCGGGAAAGCTGGGAGAACTGCTCAGAAAGGTAAGGGAAACTTGGGATGAGCTCAGATATCAGATGTATTTGGAGGAGATAAATAGAAAGGTTATGGAAGAATCCAAGAACTTAGAGGAGGAGGCTAAAACTGAAGAAGTGTTAGAGGAAACCATGAAGTTTACAGAAGAGTCCAGTAGCTTGGAGGAGAAAACTAAAACTGAAGAGGTGTTAGAGAATGAGCCAAGAGCTTCCCAAGATGCCACTGACGGAACATCTGAGGGAACTAAGACAAAGGCTGATTAAATCCACGGTAGCCTTTTTGGTTGCCTCGGGCGTAGCCTTCTACTTAGCCCAGTATATTTTTGAAGTGCTAAAGGAGCCTGTAAAGAGGGCCTACCCTCAGGTCCAGCTCATAACCCTTTCTCCCACAGAGCCTCTTTTCATACTCATAAAAATTTCGGTGGTTTTTGGCTTTATTTTCTCCTCTCCTGTTATCCTCTATCAGCTTTGGAGGTTTGTGGAGCCAGCCCTTTATCCTCATGAGAAAAGATTGGTGATACCCATAACCCTCTTTTCCATCATACTCTTTCTTTTGGGTGCCAGCTTTGCCTACTTTTTGGTGCTACCCGTAGCCCTAAAGTTTTTAATAGGCATAGGCTTTTCCCAACTGCAGGCTACTCCCTACCTTTCGGTAAATCTTTACGTATCCTTCTTGCTAAAGATGATCGTGGGCTTTGGTTTGGCTTTTCAGTTGCCAATTGTTCTGTACCTTTTGCAGAGGGCGGGCATAGTTTCCGAACAGCAACTAAAAGCCTTCAGAAAATACTTTATAGTCATAGCCTTTGTGGTGGGTGCCTTTATAGCTCCAGATGCCACCACCCAAGTGCTGATGGCTATACCCCTCATATTGCTTTATGAAATTTCTCTCATTTTTGGGAAGCTGGGGAGGAGAAAAAAGGAAACCTCCATAGAGCAGGTAAAGGAGAATGTTTGAGAGAGTTGCCATCGTGGGCGTGGGCTTTATGGGAGGTTCCTTTTCCCTTGCGGTGAAATCTCGCCTTGGCTGTTCAACCTTTGGCATAGACATAAACCCCGAGGCAGTAAAAAAGGGAAAAGAGCTTAGAGTGATAGACGAAGGTTCCATCCATATGTTAGCCCTAAGAGACTTTGAGCCAGATCTTGTGGTTTTGGCGGTACCCGTGGGAGCCTTTGAACAAGTTGCCAGAGGGTTAAAGGATGTCCTTGATAAGGAAGTTCTAATCACAGACCTTGGCAGTGTAAAGGGCAGGCTTGTGTATATGATGGAGGATTTCTTTGGTAAGCATTTTGTGGGAGGACATCCCATAGCTGGCACAGAAAAGTCCGGCGTCCAATACAGCAACCCAGAGCTCTTTAAAAACAAAAGGGTGGTTTTAACACCCACACAGAGAACGGACCGGTTAGCCCTCCAAAAGGTCAAGCTCATGTGGGAAAGGCTTGACGCCTTTGTAGAATTCATGGACCCCTTTGTTCATGATGTGGTTTTTGGTGCGGTTTCTCATCTTCCCCACGCAGTAGCCTTTGCCCTTATGGACGCCATGGAAAAGCTAAGCAAAAAAACAAACATAGACCTTTTCCTATACCCCGGCGGTGGCTTTAGGGACTTTACACGCATTGCTGCCTCGGACCCTGTAATGTGGAGGGACATATTTTTGGAAAACAGGGAGAACCTGCTTTGGGCAATAGAGGAGTTTATCCAGTCCCTAGAGAAACTAAAAGGGCTTATAGAGAACGAAAAGAAGGAAGAACTCATAGAATATCTCCAGCGTGCCCGGGAACACAGACTAAGAATAGACTAAAACTTTTGCCTTCTCAAGGATGTCTTTTACTTCCTGCCTCACTTCTCCTTCTCTTGGCTCATCCAAAAGCCTTTCAAACATATAGCTTCTGTCCTCTTCTTCAAACTCTTCAAAATCCACCTTTAAGAGCACCTCCTTTGCCTTTGGAGTTAAAAATTTTGGAATTTCCCTTTTAGAGAGCTCGCACCAGATCAATGCCCAAGCCCTCGCCAAGGCTATGGGATGATAGCCACCCCCACCTAAATAAATGCCCTCTCCAAAGGCATCCCTTACCAACCTAAAAGCCATCAAGAACCCCCAGTTGGAGAGCTCAAACTTTGAAAGGTAGTCCTCCTTGAGGGTATCTGTCCCCAGCTGGAGCACATATACCTCTGGCTCAAAGACATCCTTTACAAGCTCAATGGCTCCCTCTAAAGCGTACAAAAACTCACTGTCGTTGATGCCTTTGGGCAGTGGGATGTTCAGGTTGTAGCCCTTTCCTATACCTCTGCCCCTCTCCTCCAAAAATCCCCTGTTGAAAGGAAAGGCATACTCAGGAGACTGATGAAGGGAGAGGACAAAAACCTTGTCATCCTCATAAAAGCCATACTGTACGCCGTCGCAGTGATGGGCATCTAAGTCTATGTAAAGGATTTTGCGGTAGCCTTTCTGTTTTAGGTAGTTTATTGCCACTGCTGGATCGTTGATAAAGCAAAAGCCGTTAGCCCTATTTGGGTAAGCGTGATGCATACCACCCGCCGGGTTGAAGGCTAAATTGCCCTCCAAAAAGAGCTGGACCGCCTGCACCGAAGAACCTGTGGCAAGCAAAGAACCTCTCCACATGGCAGGAGAGACTGGGTTTTCAATGGTTCCAATATGGAATCTTTCCCTTACTTCTTTGCTTACCCTACCCTCCTGGTCTGCCCTCTGGAGGGCTAAAAGATACTCCTCCTCGTGAAAGAGCGTGAGCTCCTCCCACTGGGCAGGTCTGCTCTCCACCCATTCCTCATCCTCCAAAAGCTCCATAGCCTTCAAAAACTCCAAAAGAAGGCTGACTCTGGGGATCCTAAGGGGATGGTTTGGAGTGTATCTTAGCCCTCTGTAGGAGTAGCTAGCAATGAGCTTGGCGAGGCTGTTATAAAAATACAAACCCATTGACACACGAAAATTTTAAGACTAAAATCTAACCCTGATGTTTGTTAGCCTACAGTTCAAGCTTGAACTGAGAAAAGAAGATAAAGAAAAACTCATAAAGCTTATGCGTAAGCAATCCTCTGCTATTCGCGTAGCATACAATATGCTAAAGGAGTTGGAAAAAGAGAAAACAAAAAGCCCACATGCCCAAATATACCAAAGACTAAGACAGCTATTCCCTGAGTTGCCTACCAAATATATTGATTCAGCTATTTACAAAGCTAAGCAATATCCTACCGATAGACCAGTAGTGTTTGGAGGCAGAAGACTTTTTGAAAAGCTTTGTAAAAACCATCTTTCAGGAAAGGTGAGAGAAAAACTTAAAAAGCAGTGGAGAGAACTAAGACAAGGAACTCTTATAAGCATCGGGTCAAAGGCAGATAAGGGAAACAGACTAATGAGATTTGAAGACCTAAACGGACAACTCTGCCTTAGGATTACCACAGGAAACAGAGAGTTTATCTACGCCAAAGTGTTAAGAGAACCAAGCAACAGCAAAGACAAGTGGCTCACCTTTATGACTATGCTTTTAGAAAGCTGGAAAACTCAAAATTACTTTGCCTATACTGTGGAGTTAAAACTAAGAGATGGAGAAATTTATGGGAGTGTGTCTTTTGAAATCCCAACGCCTAAAGTTAGATACACAAAAGAGAACGGAGTAGTAGCCATAGACATCAATGCATCACCAATCCACTTAGCCATAGCAGAGGTATCAAAAACTGGAGAACTACTAAGCTATCAGACTATTAGCTTACACCACCTTTTAGGACTTTCAAAAAACAGCAAAGACCACCAAGAGTGGATATTGGCACATCAGATAGTAGATTTGGCCATCCAGAAAGGTAAAGCTATAGCCATAGAGAACCTAAAGAAACTCAAAAAAGGAACGCGTGGAGATGGGAAAGCTGAGTTAAGAAAAAGACTTCACAACTGGAATGCCAAAAAGTTTCTGCAAAAGCTAAAGAGGGTAGCAAGATTAAAGGGGGTGGAAGTAATAGAGGTAAATCCCGCCTACACCTCAGTTATAGGCATGCTAAAGTATGCACCACAGTTAAGCATAGATAAAGACATAGCTGGTGCTTATGTAATAGGAAGGAGGGCACTGGGATTTAAAGAAGACACGCCTGAGAATTACGAGAAACTTTTGAAAGACAAAGCGTATTTAGAGTTTGCCCTAAAGAAGTATGAAGAGAGGGAAAAGGACCTTGTGGAACTCATAGAGAAGGAAAGCAACGAATACAAGAGAAACGCACTAAAAAGCGAACTAAAGGTCGTAGAGAATGCAAAGAACCTTTTAGTTAATCTCATACAAAGCCTTCAGAGTGAGTCAAGCTCCTGTGAGGGAGCCAACGGAAGGAATCCCGAGCAGGGAAGGGTAGCAAAAACTACCCTTCAAAGTGCTTGGCAAGTTCTGAAGGTAGCCCTCCTCTTCCCTATCCTTGGAAAGGTTTTGCCAAGCT
>Ga0081473_128630_pt1 | contig 15451 bp, 18 predicted proteins | sample CisSprmetagenome_FD_70977 | JGI IMG/M metagenome (GOLD analysis project Ga0081473, IMG submission 70977) | Hypoxic/sulfidic aquatic microbial communities from Cistern Spring, Yellowstone National Park, USA v2 (version 2) | ecosystem: Environmental > Aquatic > Thermal springs > Hot (42-90C) >...
GGCCAACGGGAGGCTGCTGCTCTACCAGAAGGAGCTGCCCGCCACAAGGGGGCCCATATACGTCCTCCTTGACAAGAGCGGAAGCATGGTGGGATCGAAGATAGACTGGGCCCGCGCCGTCGCGGTAGCCCTCTTCAAAAAGGCCATTGATGAGGGCCGCACCTTTGTGGTGAGGTTCTTCGACTCAATACCGTATAGCATGATGATGATCAAAGGAAGTTCAAAGCCTAATGACGTGCTTAGGGTTCTTTCGTATTTAGCAAGGGTTAGGGCTGGCGGCGGCACCGATATAACTAGGGCGGTATCGGCAGCCGTTGAGGACATAGGGAAGCTCAAGCTGGGCGGCCGTGAGAGGCTGAGCGATATAGTATTGATAACGGACGGCGAGGACAGGCTTAGCCCTGAGGTCCTTCAGAGGATGCTTAAAAGCGCGAACGCGCGCCTGCACTCAGTCATGATACAGGGCCATAACACCTTCCTTCAGCAGGTCTCGTACAGGTACCTGACAGTTAGAAAGCTTGAGAGGCACGAGGCGCTGGAGGTAGTGGACTTCGCTTAAGGCGGCTCAACTCCATAGGCCCTGACGACAGCCTCAACGTTTATACGTCTCAGGACCTTTTCAAGGTCAGGCGTTCCCCTCAGAGCTTCCTCCTCGGCAGCCGCTAGGTCCCATGGCCTCAGCGCCCTCGGGGTCTCAACCCCTGGGAAGTCGCTTTCAACCATGAAGCCGTCGCCGTATTTTATGGCCTCAGCTATTACGGCCGTCCTGCCAGGAACCGTTATTGAGTAGCCCAAGGACAGGGCCTCCCTGACCATGCTGGGCTTCGCGTGGTGAAACACTATTGAGGGTGACGGCTTTATCCCAAGCCTGGAGAGGGCTCTATGAGTTAGGCTAACGGTCTCAGGCCCTACGTCTTCGAGGTGCAGGTGGACCGCGCACCCTAGCTCCTGGGCCTTCAGCGTCGCCTCCTCCAGTATCAGCTCGGAGACCAGCACCCTGTCAGCGGCAGTCCTATAGTGTTGACGCCCAACCTCGCCAATTCCGTCAAGCCTCCCCGACCTGCAAAGGGACGTTATGTAGTCAAGGACCTTTAGGCCTAGGTCAAGCACCTCAGACGACCTAAGGCCAAAGTCCACAAGCTTATCCACGTCAGCAGGGTGAAAGCCGGCTACACAGGCGACCTTAAGTCCTGCCTCCCTAGCCTCCCTACAGGCGCTCTCATGGTACCTGAGGACATCCCTATAAGCGGCCTCAGCATTAGTTACGTCAAGACCGTAGTCCCAGGGGGAGACGGAGACCAGGGCTATGAACCAGCCCCCTGACCTAAGAAACCTCTCGGCTAGTTCACGCGCGCTCAGTCCTCTTAAGGGATTTACGTGGGCGTGGCCGTCAGCTATCATCAAGCAGGCCCTCTCACTCTTATATGGCAAGAGGTTAAGGGCAAAGCGGTAGGGACTAGTGGGCTGTGACCCCAAGGAGCTTGCCGCAACAGGCGCCGTAGAGCTGCTGAAGGGGGTCTTGGCTAAGAAGGAGGGCCCTATAGGTGTCGGTGCAGGGAGCACCGTACGCGTCTTTGTAAGGAAGGCGGTAGACCTCCTGAGGGGCCGTAAAGTCGTCAGCGCTAGCTCGTCAACTTCCATAGAGCTCTCATCCTTGGGGGTGGACGTTATCTCGTTCCCCGCTGGAAGCCCCTTGCTGGAGATTTACGTGGACGGCGCAGATGAGGTGTCGCCGACGGGCGACCTGATCAAGGGAAGGGGAGGCGCCCTGCTTGGCGAGAAGGTGTTGGCTTACTTCAGCCGCCTCAACATCTTCATCGTGGGTGAGGACAAGCTAGTCTCAAGGCTTGGCGAGAAGGGGCCTGTGCCCCTAGAGGTGGTGCCGGAGGCCTACCCTTACGTGATTGAGGGCCTGAGGCGCATGGGCTTCAAGGCCTCACCCAGGACCTCCCAGGGCAAGCTAGGCCCGCTGGTCAGCGACTGGAGAGGCTTCATAGTTGATGTTGACACAGGCCCCATGGAAGACCCTAAGGCGGTTAATGAGGTCCTCAGGGGCGTGCCAGGCGTTGTCGAGACCGGAATATTTTTGGGCTATGCGGACTATGTGATAGTAGGAAGGGAGAAGGAGTGTAGATATGACGTACTCAGGTTCAGGAGGAGAGCGAAGGCTCCCGATTTATGACATATCTTTAGCTATAACCTCCCCTCTTGAGCTAGAAAGGTTGCCAACGGACGTTATGGCTGAGGCCAGAGAGCTAGCGCTTTCCTCTAGGTTCGTCAAGGTTCGGTCAGGGAAACTCGAGGTTTGGGTTTACCTTGGGCCGAGAGAGGACCACTTGCTGGTCACTGCAGGTCATCCAAAAGAGGTGGGGAAGGCTGCTGAGGAGCCCGTTTACTGTAGCTGTGAGGCTTTCCAATTGAGGTTCATCTCTGAGGAAAGGTCTTTAGCGTGTAAGCACGTGCACGCCTTAAGGCTTGTACTCAGAGGGCTGGCGACGCACACCGAGGTTGAGCTGAAGGACCCCGGTCAGCTAGCTGAGATAATCAACGAGGTCATAGACGTCGGGAGGAGCGTCACCTTAAGAAAGGTCCTGTCAGGCTTAGTGAACGATAGCCCTAGCTAACACTACGGCCGCTGCGATGGCCGCTGAAATTACTACGAGAGCGGTGGGGGATATCTCAACCTTGCTGTGGAAGTTCTCATAGAATGCCACAAGGCCAGCGGCCGTGAGCGGTCCTGACGTCTTCTTCTTCCTGGCCCTCTTCTCCGACTTTTCTCGCTCGGGCATAGCTTTAGCACTCAGTCTTATAATGCCCTAAGGGCAATTTTAGCTTTCTGGGGAAGGCTTGGACGTCAGGTGTCTACAGGAGATTATGAGGAAGGAGTACTTTGACAGGGACAGACAAAGAGGCCTGTTCCAGACCTTCGCCTGGCTGGTCGAGGAGGTAGGGGAGCTAGGCGAGGCGCTGCTCAAGAAGGGGACTGACGGGATCGCTGAGGAGCTGGCTGATGTCATCGCTTGGACGTTAAGCCTCGCAAACCTCGTGGGCGTAGATGTTGAGAAGGCCCTGGAGACCAAATACGGTGAGGTCCTGGCTAGGCATAGCTGCTAACGGACCTAATGGCGCTAACTATCCCGCGAAGCATCGAGGGGGCCCTCTCTACGATCGTCCCGTTTACTATACCGTCAGCGCCTGACTCAATTATCTTGACGGCGTCCTCCGGCGTGTTTATGCCACCACCAACTATGAGGAGGCCGTCGTAGCCATACTCGTTAAGGGCCTTCCTCGCGGCCTTTACGGCGTCAGGAGGCACGGGCCTTGGAGCTCCACTTCCTGCTTCGAGGTATATCACGTTGACCCCCATCATGGCGCCAGCCAGTGAGTAGGCGGCCACTAGGTCAGGTCTATCGTATGGTATGGGCCTTGCTCTCCCTACATAGCCTGCGGCCCCCCCATGGCCGACTATTACATATGCTGTGGGTATAACCTCAAGCCCCATCTTGAGCACTATAGGGGCCGCCTGCGCCTGAACCCCCGTTATGTAGTATGGATCGTCACTGTTAAGGAGGGTCATGAAGAAGACGGCGTCGGCGTAAGGCGTGAGCCCATTGATGTTGCTCGGGAAGAGGATAACGGGGAGGCCTGACCTCTTGGCGGCCTTCACCACATCTGACAGCCTGGGCTCATAGACCCCTAAAGAGCCTCCTACTAATATAGCCGAGGACTCGGCCTCGGCGGCTATCCTGGCTATGACCTCAGCGTCCTCAGGCGTCGACTTCTCGGGATCTATGAGGGTTAGGTGGAGCTTCCTCCTCTCCCTCTCAGACAGCAATGACGTTAGTACTCTCCCTGCCTTCAAGCTCCCTATCCTCGGCCGGCTTGCTTACAATGAGTTACGAAGGGGGTTAAAAGCTACTGGGCTTCCTCAGGACCTTCCTCGCCTTCGCTCTCCACAGGCTCCTCGCTCTCCTCACCCTCTGGCTCCTGGTACGGCTTAGAGCACTCGTCCAGGCGGCCCTCGTAGGCTAGGTCCGAGATCCTGTTATACACGTCTACCCTGTCGTAGACTGCCGGGACCTCAAGCTCACAGTAGAGGTGACAGGTCCCGCACCTGGCTATCGCCAGCTTGTGGTCCGCGGAGTCCAGCTTCTTGAAATCTATTGTCAGCGTCATGGCGCCGCAGCGGGGGCACTGGAAGTACCTTGAGGGCCTGCGGACCTTCCTCACCTGCTTAATTCTCTTCCTCCTTCTCCTCGCCAAACCTTCTCCCTTAGCCTCTAACGACGTTAAAGTTTAATAATTTAATAGGTTAGCCCTACGAAGTCTTTGAAGGTCATTTTATTATGAAACAGACGGAAACCTTACAGTTATGGAGTGGTGCGGCGGCCGGGATTTGAACCCGGGATCTCCGGCGTGGCAGGCCGGCGTCCTAGTCCAGGCTAGACTACCGCCGCACCGTTGTTAGGCTTTATGCGACCAGCTTATTAAGTTAAGCTGGCCGAGTTATGAGGAGGCAAAAGTTGCCGCTGAAGCCCTTCGAGTGGACTTATAGCTGCGTAAAGGTCCACTTTGGACCTAGCTCTGAGGAGGCCCTGAGGAGTTACGTGAAGGATTATAAGAAGGTAGTTGTTGTGACCGGCAGGGCGGGGGCTAAGTCCAGCGGGGCCCTGAAGGACGTCGAGTCGATCCTAAATGAGCTGGGGATTCAATACCTAATATATGACAGGATAGTCCCAAACCCGCCTTCATCTTTAGCTGAGGACCTGGCCAGGCAGGTCTCCTCCTATGGGGGAGAGGCCCTGATAGCGATAGGGGGCGGGAGCACCATAGACACGGCCAAGGTGGCCGCAGCGATCGTCAGCAGCGGGGGTACAGCGTTGGACTACCTCTACGGAAGGAGAAAGGCCGCGAGCTGTCTGCCGCTGTTCGCAGTCAACTTAACTCACGGCACCGGCTCTGAGGTGAACAGGTACGCTAACCTGACCGACGTAACCAGGGGCGACAAGCTTGGGAACGAGGTCTGCTACCCTAAGGCCTCCTTTGATGACCCTAGGTACACCATTAGCATGCCTAAGGAACAGGTCATCTGCACGGCGCTTGACGCCCTTTACCACGCATATGAGTCGGCCACCACGGTAGGCAGCTCGCCCCTGGTCATGACCTTCTCCCTGGAGGCCGTCAGGAGGATAAGGGATAACCTACCCCTTGCTGTCGAGAGACCCAACGACGAGGCCCCCAGGTACTGGCTCATGTATGCGGCGATGTTGGCGGGCGTGGCTATAGACTTAAGCCCGACAAACATCATACATCAGATAGAGAACATCCTCAGCGGCATATCCCCCTCACTCCCTCACGGCTGTGGGCTCGCAATAATAGGGCCTGTCCTCGCGCCCCTAGTCCACCAGGCGTCCCCTGAGGCATCGTCGCAGATAATCAGGACCCTCGACCCCTCCCTGTCGGAGGTCACGCCTGAGGCCGCCAGTAAGGCGCTGGCGGACTTCACGAGGTCTGTGGGCTTCACGAAGAAGCTCTCGGACTACGGCATAGGTAAGGACGTGCTAAGGGAGGCGGTCAGGAGGGCGTTCAGTAATCCGGTGGTCTCTGAGAGGCTGAGGACCCGCCTAGGCGGCGTCAAGATCGACGAGCAGAGGCTCTTCGAAATGCTTATGACGACGCTTTAGCCCTTCACGTAGTTCCTGCCTATGAGCTCACGGGCCACTATGTACCTCATGATGTTCTGTGTCCCCTCAGCCCCGACATAGTATGAGAGCACGCCCAGCAGGTTCCTGAACACGTTAGCCTCCTCGGTGTATGAAAGGGCTCCGTAAGTCTTCATCAGGACCTCAGCAGCCGTAAGGGCTGTCTCCACAGCCACCATCTTAGCAGCCGCAGCCCAGTAGTCAAGGTCATGAGGCCTTAGTCCTGGCTCCTTCTTTATGTATATCCTGTCCGCTACTTGGGCGGCCTTGTAAACGAGGAGCCTAGCGGCTTCGAGCCTGGCCGCGACCTCTGCTATCGGGAAACTCACGCCTTGGAACGACGCTATGGGCCTGTCCCCGAACAATCTCCTGTCCCTTGAGTACTTCACCGCAGTTTCGAGGGCCCACTGGGCAGCCCCTACGTTGGCCGCGCTGACCAAGACCCTCGCCAATGAGAAGCCCTCCATGGCCACGTAGAACCCTCTGCCCACCTGGCCCACAACATACTTCTCCTCTATCGGCGTCTCCTTGAACCTCAGTATGCCGGTCGATATCGCATGCCTACCTATCGTGTTAAGTATGGAGTACTCAAAGCCCGTGGGCCTCTCGCCGTTCCTGTTTCCTACGAAGGCAAAGCCCGTGAGCCCCTTGTGGCCTGTCTCAGGCGGCGCTGTCCTTGCTATCAGGTACCAGCTGCCCAGCTCAAGCTGCTCCATGGCCTCCCTGACGCCGCTTATGTAAACCTTCTCACCCGTGACCTTGTAGACTCCTCCCTCAGCGACAGCGTATGTCCTCTCGCCAGCTACGTCGCTGCCGCCGCTCGGCTCTGTTGAGGCTATGCCGAAGAAGGCCCTGCCCCTGCCCACCTTGGGCAGGATCTCCTGCTTGGCCTCCTCAGAGCCGTAAAGGTAAAGTATGTAGGGCCAGGCGTTGTTGAGCAGCGTGAAGACGGCCGTCGCGACGGCAGGGTCGTTGTAAGCGACCTCCTCTACGGCCAGGGCGGCCATGAAGAACGAGCCCCCCTGGCCTCCGTATTCCTCAGGCACAGGTATTGCGAAGAGGCCCTGTTCGCCCATCTTGTGTATCAGCTCGGTCGGTATCGACCTCTTGGAGTCCATGTCGCTCCAGATGGGCGCGAGCTCCTTAGAGAGGAACTCGTGAACGGACTGCTTGAACAACCTCTCGTCAGTGGAGAGCTCTAGCTCCATAACTTTACACCCATCAGCAGACGCGGCAATTTAAATTTAAAGTATTGCTATTTGCTCGTTATCAGCTTCTCAGGCCGCCACCACAGCTGGCTAGGAGGAAGTTCACCAGGTTTCGGCACCTCTCAAGGATTTCAGAGGCCCTGACCGAGCCGTGCTTGGCCGCCTCTAGTAGCCCTCTAACAGACTCGCAGAGGAGCCTGTCAGCGTTAACCCCCAGCCTTGTAACGGTTTCCTCGCCGATCCTCATGGACTGAGTCCTCATGAAGGGAAGGAAGTCATCCATGGAGAGGGACCTTATGTAAATACCCGTTGAGTTCAGGACGAGCTCTCTGCCCCTGCCTAATGGTATCACGACCTCATAGTCGCCTGGCGGAGGGGCAAGGCATACGGCTAAACTAACGCCTGTGCTGCCTTCACATGGACAGCTCATACCGCTCATCATCCTTGGTCGGGTTTAGCTTTAAAATCCGTCTATGGACTCAGGCCCAGGCGACGAGGGCCTTGAGCACTGCAGTAAGGAAGTTAGAGGAGATTTCAAGGGGGCTCAGAAAGGAGGCAGCAGCTCTACAGGTTTCATCAGTTATATCAGAGGTTACGGAGCTGAGCGACGCTGTGGAGAGGATAGTAAAGTACGTTGAGTGCATCTCGTCATCTAAGGGCAGCTGCGTCCAGGCAGGGGGCTCAACACTGTGCGCGACGGGCTGCGGCGGGACTTACTACATGAAGGAGGAGGGCTCACTGAAGGTGTGGAAAGTGGGGACCAACGCCATATCAATAGTGGAGAGTCCTGGTCAGTTCATAGTCAGCGACAAGGACTTCAGCCTGGGAATATTTCAGGACTCTTACAGGGTCCGGCTGGAGAGCGCTACCTTCAGCGGCCCTCTAAGCCCTGAGCAGCTCGCTAAGGACGCCTACTTGATGCTTCAGGCGGCCAGGAGGTTAGTTCCTAAAGTTAAGACAGTCCTTGACACCCTCTCTCACTGCGCGCGGTCCCAGGGCCTAAGGTGTTAGGCCCACATATGTGCAGGGGTGGCCTGACCCAGACCGTTGTTCGTGATTGGCGCGCTGCTTGTTAGATCAGCGTTGCGCGTAAAGGCTAGCTCTTATAATGGCAATTATGCTATTTAGATCAGGACGGCCACTATGACCAGGGTTGGAGTTATAGGCCTAGGCGTCATGGGCTCGAGGATAGCCGAAAACCTCTACAGGGCAGGACTTTTGACAGGTGTTTACAATAGGTCCAGGGCCAAGGCCGAGGACTTTCACGCGAAGCACCCCGACGTAAAGGTCTACTTGTCGCCAGCCGAGCTCGCTGCAGACGCGAATTACATAATTACGGTGCTGTCGGACGACACAGCCGTCAGCTCAGTTATAGAGGCCCTTCTCCCACACGTAAAGGGCAAGGTCATTATCGAGATGTCAACAATATCGCCTACGACCAGCATCTCGCTGGCCGCCAAGGTCTCAGGGGCCGGAGGGGTCATGTTCGACGCGCCTATAATGGGCACCTCCGTTGACGTCGAGCAGAAGAGGATAACAGTGCTCGTAGGAGGGCCCCGAGATCGGTACCCTGTAATAGAGCCCATACTGAGCGCCACAGCGGGAAGGGTCCTCTACGTAGGTCCTAACGGCTCTGGCCTCTACATGAAGCTGGCTGGCAACATGATGTTCGCAGCCTTCATAAACGGGCTTGCTGAGGCCATTAACTTCGCCCAGAGAGCCGGACTCTCGCCTGAGCAAATTACAGACCTGTTCCTCAACATCAGTGGGACCAGGTCGCCCACTAGCTCGCTTAAGGTCCCAAAGATGCTGGGCTCTGACTACAGCGTCCAGTTCGCGCTTAAGCACATGAGAAAGGACACAGAGATAATGGTGAGGGAGGCCCAGAGGCTTAAGATACCTCTGCCCCTCACGTCGCTCGTCTCAAGCCTCTATAGGATGGCGGAGGGCCTTGGTCTCGGGGACCTTGACGTCTCAGCCTTGATAGAGCTCTACAGAAAGGTCTCGCAGGGCTAGCCGCGGCCCCTTCCAAGCCTCTCATGGGCCTTGGCCAGCTCCCCAGTCACCTGGGACGCCAGTAGGTTGAGCTCACCGGCCAGAACTGTTGCTGAGACTATCTCAGCGAACTTCAGGGCGTTAGTCCCAGGAGGATCACCACCACCGGCCACGCCAAGTAGCTCTAGTGCTTCCCTCTGCGTGGGGAGCCAGGTGCCTCCGCCGACGGTGCCGACCTCAAGGCTTGGGAGGGTGACGGATATGTAGAGGTCCTCCCCCCTGACCTCAGTCCAGGTGTAGGCCATACTGCTCTCAACTACTTGAGCCACGTCCTGGCCCGTCGCTATGAAGATGGCCGCTATCATGTTTGCCACGTGTCCGTTAAAGCTGGGGCTGCCAGCGACAGCGTTGCCTAGCAGGTTCTTGGAGACATTGGCGTAGTGAACATCCTCTGCTGTGGTCTTCAACACCTTTCTTATGACGTCCCCCTTTATTACGGCCTCGGCCACCACGTACTTGCCTCTTCCGAGGACCCTGTTAATGGCACTGGGCTTCTTGTCCGTGCAGAGGTTGCCGCTAACGGTCACGCACTTGACAGGGCCCCCGTACTTTTCCGATATAAATGAGCACAGTCTGTCAGACGCTATGGTCGCCATGTTCATACCCATGGCGTCACCGGTCTTAAAGACGAACCTCGGCCACAGTATGTTACCCACTATGAAGGTCTGCACGTTAACGAGCTCCCCGTGCCTGGTGACCTTCTTGACCTCGGACTTCAGGGCCTCCAGGTTCTCCCTGATCCAGGAGGCTAGCTTGTAGGCCTCATCAACGCTTGGGGTCCAGATTAAGGGGGCCCTGGCCATGCCGTCATAGAGCACCTTGGCCCTGGCCCCTCCGCTCAGCGTGACCGCCTTAACGCCTCTGTTAACGCCCGCTACCAGCGCTCCTTCAGTTGTCGCCATGGGCACGTAGAACTCGCCCCTTGCGTAATCGCCGTGCACAAGCAGGGGGCCCACGACCCCTATGGGCACCTGAGCGGCCCCTATGGGGTTCTCAATATTCCTTCCAACGACCCCTATGAAGTCTATGACCGTGGACGCTATGGACGTCAGCTTAACGTTATACTTCCTCTCGAGGAAGAGCCTCCTGGCCAGGGCGGCCAGGTTAGGGTTCCCTAAAAAGTCGTCAAGTTTACTTATGCTGAGCTCCCCTGCCTCAAGCCTCCTTAAGGCCTCATTAAGCCTGTCCTCCACGTCAGGCTTGGACATCAGGTACCCCCATGGCTGGCCTGAACTTCAGCACGTAATATATGAGGCCGGCATCCCTGTCAACCCTTGCCTTCCGCAGGACGGCCTCCATCTCTACGCCTTTCCTGAGCTGGGAGGGATCAACTATGTCAGTCAGCTCCGCGACCACCTTAGCCAGGCCTAGGTCGATAAGGCCGACGTAGATAGGTGAGTACTGCCTTGAGCCCTCAGGGACCGCGTATACTGTTGTGTAGCTGACTAGTTTTCCTCTCTTGGGAAGCTCTATAGGCTCGAGGTCACGGCTGCCGCAGTAGGGACATGCGTTCTTCGGCGGGTAGTGAACCCTTCCGCAGGAGCGGCACCGAGCCGCCTGGAGCCTGTAAATTGAGTGCTTGAACCTCCAGAACCTAGGTATCGAGAGCTCCATCGACAAGGCTCACACCCCCTCAACAAGCGCGACAAACGAGTTCGATCCAAGGCCGTTCATCGAGATCACCAGGCCCCTCTTAGCCCCTCTTACTTGTACGCCTGGGAACTTGCCAGCCACCTGTAGTGAGGCCTCCGCCAACTGGTAGACGCCCGTTGCGCCTATTGGATGACCCCTGGCCTTGAGGCCCCCGCTTGGGTTGGCCACGGGGCCGGGGCCGGTAGGGGAGAAGGACCCCTGGGCCACCATTTCAGCCGCCTTGCCCTTAGGGGCTACGCCTATGCTCTCAAGTATGAGCAGAGCCGTTATGGTGAACGAGTCGTGCAGCTCTATGAAGTCGAAGCGGTCAACGCCGGTCAATGAGGACAGCCTTTTGTAGGCCTCGGCCACGCTGTCTATGATTAATGGGTCATCACTTAGCTCAATAGAGCCAAGCCCCGTCGCTGACTCTATGGCGGTTATCTTGGCCATAGGCTTTGAAGATGAGTCCTTGCTCGACAGAACTATAGCAGCCGCCCCGTCTCCGAGTGGGAAGGTGTCGAGCAGTGTTAACGGCTCCGCTATGACAAGCGCCTTGGAGACCCTGTCAGGCTTGATGGCGAAGTTCAGCATGGCGTAAGGGTTCTCCTTAGCGTTGTTATGCATGAGGGCGGGCCAGTAGGAAAGCAGCTCGCGGTCAACGCCATAGGTCTCCATGTATAACCTCATGAGCATAGCGGCGTCAGCCGCAAAGCCAACGTTATAGTACGACCGACTTTCAGAGTCATAGATCATCTGAAGGTGTCTATAGGCCTTGCTGCTGGGGAACTCTGTTATCTTCTCCACGCCTACTAACAGGACCTTGTCAGCCATGCCTGACTCGATGAGGGAGGCTGCGACCTGGGCGGCTGCGAGGCCGCTGGCCTCGCCGGCCTCAATGGTTAGCGCTCTGACGCCCCTCAGCCCAAGGGAGGTCGCTAGGTAACCCCCTAGGTCGAGCTGTTCGTCCTGTAGCGTTGCCAAGGCGTTTGCGACGACTATGTAGTCCACCCCTCCAGGTCCTCCCGCCTCATCAAGGGCCTTAAAGGCGGCCTCTGCAGCCAGATGGCTGAGGCCCTTCTCATAGTGTCTTTCAACTTTTGTCATCCCAACCCCTTCCACGAACACCTGCAAGCCTCATCACCTCACTTGATCACGTAAATTATCTCCCTGCTCTTGGCGTAGAAGCCGTAGTCAACCTTTACCTTCCTGGTCAGGTACTGCTCGACCGTGGGCGCGAGAAGCCTCTTAGCCTCTATCGCTTCAGTGACCAGGATAGAGTAGGCGTCGCTTCCCGCACCGCTGCCAAAGGGGGCTAGGAGTATCCTGTCGCCGGGCTTGGCCTTGTCTAGCACCTTAGCGAAGCCTATGAGCGCGCTGGCGTTATAGGTGTTCCCTATCATGGGCGTCACGAGCCCCTCCTTCAGCTGATCCAACGTGAACCCGAGGTCCTGCCCTACCTTCACTGGGAACTTGCCGTTGGGTTGATGGAATATGGCGTACTTGAAGTCGCTCGGCCTAAGCCCCGTCTTCTCAAAGAGGGCCTTGACAGCGCTCTCTATGTGATAGAAGTAGGCAGGCTCGCCGGTGAAGCCCTCGCCATGGAGCGGGTACGGCTCTCCCGACCTCCTCCAGAAGTCAGGGGTGTCCGTCACGAACGTTACGGAGTCCTCTATTATTGCGGCCGCGCCCTTCTCAGGTCCTATCACGAACGCTGCAGCGCCGCTAGCCGCCGTGAACTCCAGGACGTCCCCAGGATTAGCCTGGGCTGTGTCACTGCCTATCACAAGGCCGTACTTTATCAGGCCTGAGGACACCATGCCCGTCAGGGCCCTCATGCCCTCGCTGGCGGCCCTGCAGGCGAACTCAAGGTCGCTAGCCATGGTCATTGGGGTTATGCCCAGGGCCTCCGCTATGATAGTAGCGCTGGGCTTGACTGCATAGGGCTTCGACTCGGTCCCGAAGAACACGGCCTCTATTTCCCGCGGTCTGACCTGCGCCCTCGCTATGGCGTTCCTCGCAGCCTCATAACCCATGGTCAGGGAGTCCTCGTCAGGGCCTGCGACGGCCTTCTCGTCAACTGCGAGCCCCTTATACTGCTCAGGGTGCCAGCCCCATATCCTGGCGATCTCGGCCATGGGGAGCCTGTAGATAGGAATATAGGCCCCCCATCCATGTACTCCTGCCCTCACGCTTCCCAAGCTATAGGGCACCGCCTACATCATGGGCCACCAGTTTATAAAGGTTAGGCACTTGACAGATCTTCTTTCGACTATAGTCGAACTACCTAACGGCATGAACGCTCTTAAGCCTGGGGAGGCAAAGGGCCTTGGCGGTGGGCCCGTAGCTCAGCCAGGTAGAGCGGCGGGCTCTTAACCCGTAGGCCGCGTGCCCTGGCCAGCGCGGGCGGAAGTCCCGGGTTCGAATCCCGGCGGGCCCGCCACGCACGAGAAGGGCTCCTTCCTCGCTTCGCCTGGATCGAGGCTTGCTATCCATATCCCACCTAGTTTAAAGGAAACCATTAATATTACTTTTAAAGATGCTCAGTATATCTGGGATAGTAACTTTAAGTTACACCAATAACGCTTAATAGCTTAGAGCTATAACTTTGAAGGCGGATCATAGGGGTGTGGTGGTATGTCCGCCAAGCTCCCGCCTGTTAAGGTTAAGGACCCCACCACTGGCAAAGAGGTCGAGCTGACGCCCATAAAGGTCTGGACCCTCGCGCCTAAGACTAGGAAGGGCGTCAAGATAGGGCTCTTCAAGAGCCCTGAGACTGGCAAGTTCTTCAGGGCTAAGGTACCTGACGACTACCCTGTCAAGTGATTTAAAAATTAGGATAAGTTTTTTGTTTTTTAATTCACTTCTGTGATGACGCATTTAGCACATTAAAGACGACCTGGGCCAGGTGCTGAGGCTTCGTATACCACTTGTCATAGACGTACTTCTGCCCCTTATAGGTTATCTCCACGTTGTCGTCGGCGTCGCGTATGCTCATAAGCTCGGCACCGCCCTTCGAGATCGAGATGACGTTCTTTCCCTTAACTTCAACCTTTATGTCGTACTTTGTGGCTTCCTTCTGAAGCAGATCCTTAACCTCGTTCAAGTACTCGCTCATATACGTCACCGACGTCCCAGATTAAAGTGGCCTTTAAATTCTTTTTGTTATAGACGCCCAGCTCCTTGAGGACTTAATTACTTGAACTCCCCTCTTGTGTGGGAGATCAGGGATGGTCTCCGCCCAGGATGTGAAGACAATCCTAGTCGTAGGAGCTGGCACTATGGGACATGGGATAGCGGAGGTAGCAGCCATAGCCGGCTACAAGGTGTACGTAGCCGACATAAACGATGAGATACTGAGAAGCGCACTAGAGAAGATCAGGTGGAGCCTCTCCAAGCTGGCCGAGAAGGGGCAGATCAGGGAGAGCGTTGACACAGTGATGTCACGCATAAGCACGTTGGTGAGCGTAAGGCCTGACGGCAGCTTCAGTGACGAGTTGGCAAGGGCCGCCTCGGAGGCCGATATGGTCATAGAGGCTATACCGGAGAAGCTGGAGATGAAGCAGGCCCTCTTCAGGTTCATAGATCAGCACAGGAAGGGCAGGATAATAATGGCGACGAACACCAGCAGCCTGCCCATAACTGAGATAGCGGCCGCCACGACGGCCCCAGAGCTCGTTGTGGGCATGCACTTCTTCAACCCGCCGCCCCTTATGCCGCTTGTCGAGGTGATAAGGGGCGAGAGGACCGCCGACGAAGTTGTTCAGGCTGTGGTCGAGATAGCCAAGAGGATGGGCAAGCAGCCGGTCGTCGTTAACAAGGACGTGCCGGGCTTCATAGTGAATAGGGTGCTGGCCCGCTTCATGAACACGGCGTGCTGGCTTGTGGCTAAGGGTAAGGCAACAATACAGGAGGTGGACGCTACTGTCAGATATACCTTAGGGCTTCCCATGGGGGCCTTTGAGCTGGCTGACTACAGCGGCATTGACGTATTTTACCTAATAGCTGTCGCTATGTCCCAGAGGGGCTTCAGGCAGACACCGTGCCCGCTCATAGAGCAGATGTATAAAGCTAATAGGCTAGGCATGAAGACAGGCATCGGCTTCTACCAGTACCCGAAGCCTGGGGTCTACGCCAGGCCTGAGATACCGAGGGACCTCGCAGGCAAAGTAGACCCAGTACTTCTGTTGGCCCCGGCCGTTAACGAGGCCGCTTGGCTACTGTCGAACGGCGTGGCCACCAGGGACGACATAGATAAGGCCGTCAAGCTGGGCCTCGGCTGGCCCAAGGGAGTCTTCGAGTTTGCCGACCAGTACGGCATAGACGTCATTGTCAAGGCCCTGGAGCAGCTCAAGCAGGACATAGGGCCTGAATACGAGCCTGAGCCGCTCCTAAGGCAGATGGTGTCGCAGGGGACTACAGGCATCAAGGCTGGCAAGGGCTTTTACGAGTACGCTAAGTACGAGGAGGTCGTGAAGAAGACCATCATAGTAAGGTATGAGAAGCCGATAGCGTGGATTATACTCAATAGGCCGAACAAGCTTAACGCCATAACGCCCGAGATGATAAGTGAGCTTAGCCAGACGCTTGACGAGCTCGAGGAGAACACCGACATCAGGGTTGTAATTCTAACAGGCGCTGGAAGAGCCTTTAGCGCTGGGGCCGACGTAACGGCCTTCGCCGGAATAACTCCCATCAAGGCCGCCATATTCTCAAGGAAGTTCCAGGAGCTAACGCTCAAGATGCAGTACTACACCAAGCCGATAATAGTCGCGATAAACGGCTACGCCCTCGGCGGCGGCCTTGAGCTATCTATGAGCGGCGACATAAGGATAGCCTCCGAGACCGCCATGC
>Ga0081473_127279_pt1 | contig 15449 bp, 15 predicted proteins | sample CisSprmetagenome_FD_70977 | JGI IMG/M metagenome (GOLD analysis project Ga0081473, IMG submission 70977) | Hypoxic/sulfidic aquatic microbial communities from Cistern Spring, Yellowstone National Park, USA v2 (version 2) | ecosystem: Environmental > Aquatic > Thermal springs > Hot (42-90C) >...
TCAATTTCTAAAGCCTTTTTAAGTTCTTCAAGGTTTTTTGCTGTTGCCACGACTTTATTCTCTCCTCATCGCTTTTCTCAAGTGCCATCATGAGTGTTAATGTGTATAACTCTAACTCATCGGCAAGTCTCTTGATCTCATCGGCCATAAGCTTCAGCTTCTCACGAGGCTCGGCTTCGATGCTTGTTATTAATAGAAGCATTAATGCTATGACCCCTCTCCTTTCAATTCTATAGTAGATCATCTTATTTACGCTGGGTCTCGAGTGTTAGCCCTCTGGTGAGGGATTAATGTTTTCATCATAATCATCGGGTTGGAGGCAGTCATCGGGGTCTCCCTCCTAGGGTCATCGGGATGCTCTGACGGGGCATCCATCCGAGGAGTTAGCCCCCAGACCCTCAAAATATTATACATCTCATCACGACATAAATATTTTTATTGAAAGGCTTATAAATATAAACGTTATCTCCCCCAAGGGCGAGGCTTGTCCTTACGTTGTCATTGCTGAAGTAGACTTCGATGAAGTCTTAGACTAGGCTGTATTATTTCTGAAAGTGGTTTTTTAACATTCACAGTATTTATAGGGTTGAAACGTTATCTAGTCTAGGTGTTTAATGATTAATGTTGAAGCTGGTTTTTAAGTAGCTAGTGGAGAACGCAACGTGTATGTATTGTTGAGACGTGTCATCGTGTTGATATTATTGATTAGTGTGTTCTTCTATTTATTAACGTCTCTCTGGCTTGTTATGAATAATGAGATCAATGTATTGCAACCACTTACTAAAGAGAGGTTGTGTAATCTCCTAGCTTCTATAGCTATTGATCTTGGTGACAAAAGTTGATGTCTTGTAGAGTCGCCACTGGTGGAGAGAGATGTGTGGTACACCTCTTCTAACCATCTTGCATATTATGTGCTTCGCCACATGTGTGAATATCACGAGTTGACGGACATGGTCTACGGATTTTAGATTCGTATCCAACAGACTTCTTTGATTATCCTCAGATATTTGAGAGAAAGCCAATACCCCCTGGCCCTAGGGCCGGTTTAAGTCCCTCTCTTGATTGTCTTTATAGGTCTATCGGTATTTGAAGTAGCTGCCTGGGCATGTTGTATAATGGCTGGTGGGTGGTGGGTGGGGCTCGGCCAGGTTTTTTAAAGTAGTGCTGTGTATATTACTGAGGGTGTTTAGTGTGGGGCGTGTAGGTATTCTGTTCGACTTTGATGGTACTCTAAGTCCTCTGGATGTGAGTCGGGATGTTGCGAGGGTTCGCGATGACGTTGCCGCAGTACTTGGTGAGCTGGTTAAGAGGTATGTTGTTGGCGTAGTTAGTAGTAAAGACTGCAGCTTTCTCCTGAGTAGGGTTCCGTCTCTGCAGGGCTACGCCTGTGTTGACGGTCTCGAGGTTTTAGTCGGCGACTATCTAATACTTGATTCCGCGGTTACCAGTAGGGAGCTGCTTAAGTCTATTGAGGATGTGCACACCGAGGCTAGAGGCCTGAGGGATGTATTTGTTGAGGAGAAGAGGTCTCTACTCGGCTTTCTACTGGGTTTTAGTATAGACTGGAGGAGACGAGGAGGGCCTCCCGAGGGTTTAGATCGAGTGGTTAGAGAGGCCACCTCTAGGGGGCTGCACGTTGTTAACTATCGATACAACCCTTTTGTAGATATCTACATATCCAGAAGAGGTAAGGGTGATGCTGTTAAGATAATGAGGGCGCTACTCAATCTGGATAAGCTTATATATGTAGGAGATGGAGAGAACGACATGCCTGCGTTCAGCGTTGCCGACATCTCCGTTCTCGTACGTCACGATTTCAATAGAGAGCTTAGGTTGGACGTAGACTACGAGGTCGAGTTTGGCGAACTAGCTAGGTGGTTGATCACTCATGTCCTTTCAGGTAGAATATCTTAGTTTACTACGTGCTATAGGCTTCGCAACCCTCATAATATTAGTAGGCTACGTGGTGGGTAAGCTGACTAAGCGGGCCATACGCTACTTGTTTACCAGAGTTGGTCTTGATGCTTGGTTTAAGAGATTTGCCATTGGCAAGGCTATGCTACGGAGTGGTTATACTGCCAGCGAGTTCTTCGGGGCTGTGGCGTCGTGGATAATATATGTAACAGCTGTGCTGCTAGCTATAGCTACAGCTAGTGCAGACCTAGGTGTCACAGCTTTGTCTGAACCTCTCTATTACACCGTCTCAGTATATGTCGCGGGCTTCGTCAAGGCTTTTATAATCTTGGTGGTAGGCTTTACACTTGTAGACGCGTTCATAGGGTACATATACAAGAGTACAGAGTTGAGAAGTGAGGTGATGTTTCTAACGCCAGTTGCTGAGTATCTGAGGATACTGTTCTACATAGCTGTACTGATATTCGCCTTAGAGCAGGGAGGTCTTAACGTTAGTACTCTCTACGTTATACTAACACCTATCATCTGGGGCTTGACCTTAGCTATGGTTGCAATAATAATAGCTAACGTAATACAGCAGGTTATTAGAAGATGAAGTTCTACTCAGTTATGTATCAGACATCAAATAGTAAAGGTCAGGAGCTTGTTGCACAGAGAATGGTTAAATGGGCTAGAAGGTTAGGTCACGAGGCCTGGCTTGTTACCAGCGTATATCACGATGGCAAGGCTGTGGTACCTCTCGACGCTGTTCTAAAGGGTGAGGAGGGCTATCTAGTACGCGAGGAGGATCCTGCCGTAGGTCTTCCGGTGATCAGAGTTGACAGCTTTAAGACATTCTGGCCTCCCAGGCGGGTGATGTTCAGAGACTTCATAACTGTATTGAGGAGGATCGACGAGAGGTTAGGTATCGACTTCATAGTGACACACTCAACATTATGGAACGGTCCTGAGGAGGTCTCTAGATGGGTTATGTGGAAGAAGCTTATGAGAGGTTTAGGTGAGGCGGTTGGTACTACGGTATACGGCCACATGTCTCACTATCAGCCGCCGGACCCTACTAGATACGACCTAGTTGAGAGAGCCTACAGAATGGCTTGGAACGTGACTACTCTACCCACGATCTTCAAGGCCGCGGATATAGTGATATGTGTCACAGGTATTGAGGCTGAGGAAATGATAAGTTACGGCGCTAGACCTGAGCAGGTTCACGTATTCCCGGCCGGGCTTGACGACGACCTAGCGGTGCTCATAGATAGGGCTAGACCTGAGGTGTTTCTGGAGAGATACGGCGTGGGCAGGGATAAGCTTGTGATCTCCTACCTAGGGACTGTGGAGGAGAGGAAAAACCCGCTGGCCGTCGTTAAGGTAGCCAAGAGGCTGAGGAGATTGAAGGATGTGGTGTTTGTTATCGCAGGTAGACCCGGGGATCAGTGGCACGAGGTTCTTAGAGAGGCCAGAGGCTTGGAGAACGTTGTGATCACAGGTGAGCTGAGTGAAGAGATGAAAGCCTCACTAATCAAAGCCTCATATCTAAACATAATCATGTCCAAAATGGAGGCTCTAGGGATAACTCAGATAGAGTTTATGTACGGAGGTGTCCCAGTAGTTAGCAGCGGCGTATACGGACAGAGATGGCTGGTGGCGAACGGCGTCGACGGGGTTCTGGTAAACGGGCCGGACGATATCGAGGGAGCAGCTAAGGCTGTAGAAGAGCTGATTAAAAACCCGAATAAGAGAGAGGAAATGTCCGCTAATGCACGTAGAAAAGCCTCATCACTCTTAATGTCTAAACTCATGGAGCAACTCCTAGACAGAGCTAAGACAATCCTAAAGAGCTAGCAACACAGCCAGACACGGGCTGAGATAGAGTGGGACTAGAATAAGGTGGAGTCTCAGCATCGTCGCTCTCCACCTTTCTGCTAGCTCCTCAACAAGCTCTGGAGGCCTCTCGTAGCGCCAGCCTACCGGGAGACCAGGGTGCTCCAACACTAGAGGCGCGTTGCCAAAGAGAAGGTTTGTGGTGAGGTAGATCATGCGAAAAATTTAATAGTTTCCGTCTACTAGGCTTTTAGTGGTGCGGTTGTTGGTTAGAGTTGGATACATCAAGCCTCTAAGACTTTTGGCTAAGAAGAGAGTGGGATACGTTAGGCCGCTAAGGATGAGGCCTTATGGGCGTCAGGGTTAGGGTTAGGGTGAGATACGGGAGCGCATCGCTAGACTTAGTTGCGCTGGTGAACACAGGCTACGAGACCGATGTCCCAGAGCTTCTCATCCCAGTGGACGTAGCTAGGAGCCTCAGTCTCTGGCCTAGGCTACCTGACAACACCGTTGTAGAGACCTACAGAACTGCATCAGGATTGATGAAGGTGTATAGAGTGGGAGGAGCCCAAGTGAGCCTGCTTGTCGAAGGCAACGAGGTGAGAAGCTCCAAGGCATACATAGTAATCTCTGAGTACACCGATGAGGCCTTGATAAGCGATCAACTGGCCAGCGAGCTAGACATAGCGATCGAGGACCCCGCCAGAGGACTGTGGAGACTTAGAGGAGAACCATTGGTGAGAAGAAGCGAAGAACCCACCCCGCTGTAACTCGCTTCGAGATTCTTCATGCACATTCTCGTGCATGCTAGAGATATATAAAGGCTTTGTAATAGCGTTGCCTAAGGTTATAGAGTGCTGATTGTTTCATCTCTCAGTACTCGAAGTTTGTCTCAGCCTGTTTTAATAGCGGACACTTCTAGTCGTAGAAGGTCTAAAAGGATACGACCCTTGGGTCTGGTTGCTCACTGCAGGTGCCGCCTGGCTTCACACACGGCTTCCAAGCCCTTGAGGACACATACTTCCTCTACCTAGTGACTAAAGAATACTTCCCGTAGCATGAGAGTGCTTCAAGTGGGATGATCCAGAGATAGTCGTCAAGCCTTTGGAGGCAGGCAATAAAGTTTTCTGAGTGAAATGCTGTCTACCCTATAGTGACGAGTTAAAAAATTTATTTAGATAACCCCATCTACCGCACTAGAGTTATGCTGACCTCCGTTGGACCCACGACTCCTACTTTGAAGTGCAGCCTCTGCGGTGTTTCGTTTTGCGGTACTGCGAAGAGTACGTCTCCCTCTATGTAGGTTCCCGGAGCTAGGGAGGCTGACATCCTCAGCTCACTGACTGCGACAGCGCCTGCCCTCACCTCGTCTGTTACGTCCCACGAGAGTAGGGGCTTGAAGCTTAACAGCGTCACGTCCTCGTAGCTCTTGTTAGCGCTTGTTACTAGGGTAAAGCTCAGGATTTCTGATGCAGACCTCGTCTCCCCTCCGGTATTCCTAATCCTCAGGGTTACTATAACAGCCTTCTCACCCTCCCTAGCTGCGAAGTAGCTATCATCGCTCTTAAGGTATCTGGCCTCCCTCACGTTGAGGACCGTCACCTCCCAATTACCGACAACTACGGCCTGTCCAATAGCTCCGGAGACGTACTTCGTCTTCATAGTCTCCTCAATAGCCTTGCTAACACTGTAAACAGTTGCGTGAATGGAAGCCGTTACACCGATGGATATAGCGGCCAATACAATTAACACGATCCCTAGGACTAGAGGTAGGGTCCTACCGGCCCTCTTAATAGCCAGCCAAACACCGACCGCAAGAGCTACAACCCCAAGGAGGTAGCCGACCGCTGCTGAGACATAGAACGCCACTGGGAATACTAGGATGGACAGCAACAATCCTACAGCAAACAGCAGAACAGTCCTAGCTGTAGACATGGGACCACTTAAAGTATTAGGTTAAGAAACTTATAAACTTAACATCTCTCCGCTGTAGAGATGGGGTCCACCGAGAGGCATAACTATAGGGGGTAAATAAAGTTCTTCGCATCGACGCCCGCAATAGCTGTCTACCCACTCTTATACCCACGACTCTACTATTTCTACACAGTATTGATTAGCTAGAGCTCGTGTTTGACGACGTGAACAAAGTGTTCAGAAGGGAGAAGAGGGAGTAAAATGAAAATTACACCATCTACACTCTGAAGGAAGTAAAAAACGGCGTTGAGAAGGAGAGCAACTGGATGATATTCCGTAGGGTAGTTAAGGTTCTGGACGAAGTCAGAGCAGATAAGTACACTAAGGATTAGGATAGAGATAGGGTTGAATATAGAGAAATAGCTGTAGCATTTAAATTAGATAATAATGGCGACTTAGAGCCAATACCTGGCACAGTAAAGTTCGGAGTTTTCAGCTACATACCTTTAAAAGAGGAGCCCATCGAACTGCCATATTACATTCATTCAGACTTCCTCGTAGCCCCTGGACGTGAGGTTCTACATAGAGAGGCGTTGTGGAACCGCTGGATATTAGGTGAGATAGCGAAATTCATAATAGAACATGTCATAAAGATATTTGAATCACATGAAAAATGGGGATACTCATATATTAACATACTCTATGCTAAGACATATAAAGAGCCTTTCAACGACTACTTAGTGAATCCTATAATAAAAGAGATTAAGAGCGGACCACACTTTGTTACTATTAATGAAGATTTCACAAGACTTTCAGAGATTGTTAAGGTTAGCCAAGGAGTCTTAGAAGCTCTAGGCCCCAGAGGCGTTATTTTGATAGAGAGACTTGTAGGCAAGAAAGTATTACATCCAAAGGTTCGATTGCCCAATGATCTCCTCTATCAGCTAAAAAAGTCTGATAGCTTGATCGAAGAGGTGAAAGACTTGAGAAAATATCTCAAAGACCAAGATCTGGGACGTTTAAGAGAGAAACTTGAGGATGTGTGGGATCTAGTTATAGCGCTTCTAACCCCATCTGAGCTTGTTAAAAGGCTCAAAGATCCTTCAACTAGTGATCAGGAGAAGATAGCAATAGTTAAAAGGCTTAAAGAACTATGGAAGAAGAAAATAGTAGGTGCTGAAGATCTCATTAAAGAAGGGTTTGTAATTAGAACTAAGAGTGGTAAGTGGATTGAGCCGCAGAAGGCTTTATTACCATCTGAGTATGAACCGTACGAGAATGTTGAAAGACTAGTTAAAGCAGAGCTTTTAGACCCGGAGCTAGTGGAGTTTGTAGATCCCATATTCATCAGCGGTGCTACTAGAGATGAAATAGCTGAGTGGAGAGTATTCCTATGGGATCTAAAAGTAGGTACTGATGAGAACGTAATTAGGAGGCTAGTTGAGAATGTAGGAGTTAGAGTTGCTCTAAAGTATGAGAGAGAGGTACTTGGAGTTAGAGACGCACGTGTATTAACCGAGCCTGAGAGATATAAGGGTTACGATATCGAGTCCGGGATGCCTGACGGCTCCCCGAAGTACATAGAGGTTAAAGCCTCAAGATCTGGAGTACCAGATATTGAACTAACTAGAGATGAATACCAGCACATATTAAACAACCCAGAGCGATCCTTTGTGTATGTAGTCACAAACGCCTTCAGCGACCCCATGCTACATATAATACCGGGTACCGCTTTAAGGGATCTTATGCCGGTGAGAATAACTATTTGGTGGTCTGACTGGTTCTCTAAAGTCAGGGAGAAGTGGAAACCTCCAATTTAACAGGATCAGAGGTAGTTTTTTGATCCTTGTTGACCTCATCAACGTATCAGCAGAGCCTAGATATGATTCTCTAACTTGAAGTCTAAGATTCGCTTATAGGGAGAGCCTTGTGCAATTTTCATCTCTAATCTTATCCGACTTCAACGATCATCTAAATATTCTTTCTGAACCTAACAGAACTTGCTAATCTTGTGATAACGTTTAAAACTCTCTACCCTGTTTGTCTGAAAGGATGTTCTGATTATCCTTGAGGTCCATAAATTTATGGATTGACGTTGAAAATCTTGTTCATAGCCTTAGGATTGATAATCTATCCTATGCTATATGTTGATGTGAATGGTGTTGAAATCTCTAATAATCCGAAGAGTATTTTTGCTTTTATCTCACCTTTTATCTCCACCTGAAGTTTTCTCATGAGTATCGCATTTATCAATGCCTTGGATATTTTAGAGTATTCTACAGTTATAGTCAGATCTTGATATATTGATGATTTAGCAACCACTCTGGTGGGAGGCATACTGCCTGTGCCGACCAGCTCACCATTTATATATATAGAGTAGTTGTTTATCCAAAATGTTGAAGTATCATAGTCGGAGGGATTAACAAATTTAAGTCTAATAGTGATATCGCTACTAGATAGTCCAAGTCTAGTCACTGAGACATCAACAATTTTCATCTCCAACCTCTGAATAGCCTCTTTCTCTCTAGTAGCCTGGAAATAAAGAAGTCCAGAGACTACAACTATTGCGATAAACACGACAGCAACAACCTTAGAGCTGACCAAAGAAGACACCAACCATAAAATTATTAGTTAGATTTATATGTTTCTTGGAAACGATCTTATCAATAAAAAATATGTATAGGATAATGAATTACAGATCTATGTCTGAGAAAGAGAGTAGGTTATTCTCACCTATTTTTAAAAATTTTCATGGAAAGGATCTTGACGATCCGGGGGTATTTTATATGTTTTATCATAGATGTTTTAGGATCTCTATTAACAGAAACAATCTGTTAGACTCTGAGTTTTTATTAAAAATATATGGCGTGCATACATATGATCACAGATTATTATTCAGCCTTTGAAATTTATGAGAATAACTATCTTTCTAATCAAAACTTCTCATCCTCTGATCTTTATTAATAAAGTTTGAAGAAGAATTAGTTATCTAAAAAATCTCTTTATAAAAGATTAAGATGTGGAAATGAGAGAAAAATAAAAAGTGTATAAACGGTTATTGATCGAAAGAGTATTCTGTTTTTAAAACATCGTCTCGAACCTTTTTATGTCTGTAAAGATCTTTTGTGAGTTATTGTTGTGTATAGGTTTTGGAGGGTTTTAATAGGTTTTTCTTTTTATTCTGTTTATTATTATTGTTCCGATGTCCTCTCGTTTCATAAGGTATTTTAAAATGTTTAATAATGTTGATCTGAACAGTGGGTCTCTAAAGATCTTGTCTATATACGCGTCTAATATTGTTGCCATATCGATTCTGTATGGCGTCTCTGCCAATCCTCTTCTCACTAGGCTGCATATCTCTATTGTCTTCTCAACTGACTTCTCTATATCAAGCTCATATGCTATATCCCACACTTTTTTGTTCAGCCATCTCCATATTGTTAAACAATCTATCAAAAGAACCATATGTTCCTTATATATTGCGTGGGCTGCTGAAACAGCTGTCTCAGCCTCTATGGTCAATGCTCTCGCCACAGCATTGTTTATCATGATCTCCTCTGAATACTCTTTGAGCAGCTTCTCACCATCTGAATATATGATCCATGCGAATGAAGGCTGTGTATACAGATCTATTATGAAGCTTTTTCTTTCTAGAGTTATTGTGTAAGGCTCATAAACTATCACCTCGAATCCTTTCTCACGTAGAAGCCTGACTGCTTTATAAATATCTTTTGAACTTATTATTATATCAAGATCCACAGAGACATGATCTGCAGGCTTTCTAAACTTATAAAAAGCATATTCAAAACCTCTCAAGATATTAGCAACTTCATAGACATTATTCATAAACCATCTGAATCTAGCCTCCTCACGTGAAAGCTCTTCGCCTAAAACATCTTTTACACACCTAAGATATGATAGATAAAGCTTGTTAAATCTTGCAACATCTGCAAGCCTTGTAGCCTCGTAATGATCAGGTCTGTAAGATCCTTCTAAAACCTTTAGTAGCCTAAGAGACAGACTATCCTTAAGAGTATTCATCTTTTTAGACATCTCAAGACCTCTATAGCAACCTCATGAGGATTTTTAGCTCCAGTATCAATACTGCATAGCAACAGATTTTTAGCCAGAGAATTATATATCAAAAGCTCTTTAAAAACAAAATTTTTCGGAACATCAGATCTTTTGAGGAGAATGTTAGGATCGGCATATAAATACACAGGATTCTCAATATAGGCTAGTCTGAGAAGAAAAGATCCGTAGACGCTTCGAAGAAAAGACGGTCTATCAAGAGTCGCTATGATCCATATGATGAAGTCTAGAAAACCTCTGTCACAAACAAGATAATCACAGAAAAACCTTAGAAAAAACCTTGTGAAAACATGAGGAATAAGAGACCAGAACTCAATATGAACCCAGAGACTTTTAAGCCTCTCAGAAATACAGATCATATAATAAGGATTACAGTTGCCACGAAAAGATTTTACACGAGAAAAAATTTTTGCCAAAAAAGATGCTAAAATATGAGAACCTCTAAACCAATGAAAACAAACAAAGCCGCGATTAGATAATACAGAGACTAAAAATTTAGCGATAGTAGTCTTTCCAGAGCCATCAGCACCTGAAAGTGTTATATCTTTCTTAGGCAAATCAGTTCTCTCATAACATTTTTATAATATTATCATAAGATGTTAAAGTTGTTTCACGACCTAATCTATTGATCATCTTTTGACACATTTGACTAAGCCTAGAAGTTTCCTATTAAAACCGTGTCTCTTATAAAAATCTTCATCACTAACGATCCTACATTCAAAATCTTTAGATAGCTTTTTAAGTAGCATTTCTACAGGTTTTTTAGTTATATAAGCATGATATTCGAAATATAGCTCATTAAATTGTCTCACATATTTATATTCATTAAGAAAACATCATATTCGCAATCTTCACAATCCATCTTAAGAACAGCATCATCTAAATTGATGTTCTTCGCAATATCTCTTAGTGAAATAGTATCTACAACAAAATTACCACTTGGACAATCAATATTTATTCTGTCATGAAACTTGCAACAGCCTTATTAATAGGAGAAACCTTATCCTAGACGTTGTTAAGTCTTAAATTCTCAAGCAGCTCATTAAAAACATCAGGAACAAGGCTCTATAGCAACAACATGTTCAGCTCTTCTCAGTATAAAATATATCGCAGTCTCACCATATCCCGCGCCAATATCAACAACATGTCTATTTTCCACATTAAGATGATCATATTCTTTATAATCAAATACTTCAAGAATATAATTTCTCATATGTCTAAACTTTAGATTATTTCTAAACCAATAACTATGACTTATATTATATCTACATCCAAATCTAAGAGAATCAAGGATGACCTCAGAGATTAAAAGCTCTCTAAAGGATATTGCAAAATTTTTCACAATGACAATCCCCTCTCTACAATTTAGATCATTAAACAATTCGTCTAGAAATCCTTTGATTAATAATCCATATAGCTTAGGCAACAATGTTAATCGAATATTATCTTTACAAATGAGATCTATAGTATAAGCCTTGAACAACTTTTTATGCAAAAAATATTTCATGTTCGCAATAATACAATTCTTAAAATAACGACAGCTGATTAATAAAGCCTTTAATAATTTCAGAAACTTCAGAGATAACATTCTATTGTTTATTTATATCATCTTGCCTTATATATAAAGGTTAGAATAATGTTAAATTTGCTTGCTGAAGCTAAAAATGATTTCTATAATTTGATCCAGCAAAATTTATCTATGGACGCTTTTTTAATAAAATATATGTTGAAACTGCTGAAGAAAATAGGTTTGCAAAACTTGTTTATAGAGAGAATAACGTTTAAACTCTCTGATGATCTAAAGATCTTTTTTAATGATGAAGCGACGTTTTATATTAATATTCCTGATCATTATATTAGAAGAGAGTATTTAAGACATCCAGATTATATACCTCGAAAAGGCTGGGTTGTTTTTGACATAGGTGCGTATATAGGCATATATAGTCTGTGGGCTGCAAAAAGAGTTGATGAAGAAGGATTTGTTGCGGCTTTTGAGCCGAATCCTCTGGCTTTTAGATGGCTGATAAGTAATATCATGTTAAACAAAATGAAGAATATAAAGGCTCTGCCTTTTGCATTAGGAGATAAATCAAGTAAGGCGACGCTATATGTTGCTCGTGAAAATATTGAAGCCTCTTCTCTCATCAAAGATCATCTGATAAATAATCCCTCGGGTCATTATACTGTAGCTAATGTTTATACTGTGCCTATATTATCGCTATTATATTATTGATAAATCTAATAAAATCATTGGAAGAGCTATAAATCATATTGACCTGGTTAAGATAGATGTTGAAGGATACGAGATGAATGTATTAAAAGGTGCTGAAAAAACTTTAAATAAAGGATCTATTGAGCGATTAATAATAGAAGTTCATTTAGATCAGGTGTCTACAAAGGATCTCTTGAAGTATCTACAGAAACATAGTTATCTTCTTGATAAAATCGTGAGATTCGATCATGTGAAAGAAGTAACATATCTAAGGCTGAAATATTAGTGTCTCGATCTATAGATCTTATCTGAAATAAAGTTTTCTCATTTTTCTCATTAAGCAGCTCAACACATATCTATAATTACATCGTGAAGTAATACAGCCCTCGCTTAATTTACATAATTCATAAACTTCCTCAGGCTTTAGCTGAACATCTTTAAACAATTTTTCATATCTTGAAGATGCTATCCCATAACGTGCTTGTAATTGAAACATACGAATCAAATATTTAAAGTTATTATCTTTTTGTATGACGGTCCTAATTATATACTCATGATCTTCAATCGCTCTTCTAAGGTTAAACAATACTTTTATTTCACCGGCTCTGCTAAATGTTATTGAAGAGCTTTCATGTATTCGATATCTTGTTAATCTTCGCGATGTATGATAAAGAAGACCGCATTCGCTTGCCACTGCAGGTATAAATGTCTCAACACTTATATGTATATGTTTTAAATCTTTTAATTTATCTTGAACACACTCGGTCTTAACCGACATCAAACTTGTTGTAGATACGGCACCGTAATATTTAAGAAGATATTGTATAATATCGACATTGCTAGGATCGATAAGCACATCCTTCTGTGGCGTAATTGACTCTAAAAATCTTATTATGTGGCTATATCGTAAATTGCTCAGATCTATTAAGTTTCCTTTTACGTCAATATATTTTCGCGTGTCATGGACAAACGTTATATTCTTGGATCTTTCAAACATCTTTTTAACCCAGTATATCTTATCGGGCTCAAATTCGTCATCATCCTCGAGAAATAGAAGGGTCTCTCCTTTACTCTCTTCAACTCCCACAGCCAGCTGAGCCCCGTAATGTTTTGTATCAATAAAAATATTTTTAAAACCATGTTTTTCTATAAAGCTATCTATAAGCTTATCATAAAAATTTTTTACCACAATTACTTCATAGCTTCTTATAGTTTGATTAGCAATACTTTTTAAAGCATCTAGTAGAAACTTACGTCTATTATACGCGGTTATTATAATTGAAAATATATTATATGAACTCATTTTCTCCTCTTATATCAATTTTAATCTTTTGCTAACAAATTTATTAAGACTCTTTTATTGCCTGCTCAAATCTGTCTACTACCTTGTCCCATGTCCATTGTTTAGCTGTTTGAATTCCATGTTCAATCAATTTTTCTCTAAGCTTATCATCTTTTAATATTTTTAATACAGCTTCCGCCACAGCATTAGGATCTCCCGGTCGCACTAGAAGAGCGTTATAGCCGTCTATCACATAATCTCTTATGCCTCCACAATCAGTGGTGACAACTGGAGTGCCAGAGGCCATTGCTTCTAATGGAGGTAGTCCAAAACCTTCTTTATATGACGTAAATATGAAAACGTCGGCACTTGAATAAAGTTTTGCTAAAGTCTCATCATCTACTCCTCTGAATATTGTATATGTGAACTCAGGCTTGATCTCTTTAAAAAATCTCTCTACGGCATGCCTCTCGCTAACAAAGATTGCATGTATAGGCATCTCTCTATTAATAATATTTAATGCTTTTAATGCTATATCGCCACCTTTAAACTTGGCACTTCGTATAATTGCCATAACTATATGTCTATCCCTAGAATCAATCATTCGACTTTTTCTAGGATAAAAAATGTTTTGATCTACTCCAACGCCAGTCACAGTTATCTTAGCATCCTTATTGTAGCTGAGAATGATGTCTCTAGTATAAGTAGAGTTGGCTAGAAAATAAAATGGAAGATAGAGAGTTGCCTCAAAAAGTCTGAGACCATAATAACCATCGCTCTCTAAGACGAGCTCGTGAAAATCTTGCATAAAATATAATTTTTTCGTAGCATTACTCAGCCAAACAGCCAACGCCGTAGGATACCAAGTAGCTATGGCAACATCAGGTTTAGAACTTATTAATGTTTCAGCCAGAACTCTTATAGGATCCGCATGAAATCCTAGTTTTTTCGCAAAAACTAAAATATCATAATAGCTGATCCTCATCTTCTTAATATTTATATGTCTAAGCAATTTATATATTTTGAAAAAATAATTAAGAGGCCGTGGTACATTTATATAATATATGGAAGGTTTGATTCTAAACCACGAATGATCCCCTCCAAGAGCAATTATGCTCACATTATAACTTCTCTCATATAATCTATTAGCAATCTCAAAAACAGCTCTTGTCCCGCCAGAAACGCCTGTATCATATAGGACAAATATTACGTTAATCATTTTTATATCCCTTTAATTTCTAATCACGAGTTTAATTTTTTGAAATACGTGGCATAACTCTATCCTTAAGTTTGATCAGCCGAGAAATATCAAAAGATCCCTAGTGCTCAACATATGAATTATTTAATATTTCTAATATTATGACAAGTTAGACGTTTATTTCAAATACTCTTCAATTTATCTATAATAACTATATTTATTCCTTTTTCACGTGTAACAGGCTTTGAACCGCTGATCGTGTTACTTTATCTAATACTTCATCAAGCAATATAGTATCATCATCAAATAATAAAAACTATTCTGGATCATGTTTCATATATGTGTATTTGATGCCCATCTTCAATGCATAAGCTATTCCAGAGTTAAATTTTAATTCTATTAATTCACAATTATCTAGCTTAGCACATAAGCCTCTAATAAGATTTTTATTAGCAGAGTTATTGTCAACTATGATCACGTGTTTAACTTGTTTAGAGACAGAGCTTAAAACCATCTTGAATCTAATAGGCTCTGGATTATATGAGACGATTATTGCTGAAACATTCATTATTTAACTGATCATTGATTATTTGAGAGGTCTCTGAATGTGACCTTTAGCTTCTCACATAATCCAGTTATGAAACATTTTAACTCTTCAAATTTCGACTTGAGATATGGTGCTCTATATAATGTTAAGGTGCCTATACGATCTTTCGCGTATTGGCCTAGACGTGCGCCGTCATAGATCGCTCTCACAATACCACAGCTGTTAGACTCTCCTTTTACACATAACATGCTGTGAACAGCTAATCTTCTTAATATGTGGAAACTGGCTATTGGCTTGAATCTTGTTTTCACAATATTCATCAAGGCTGTATGGGCTCTAACACCATAATAAATTCCTATCGGCTTTATAGTTTTATGAGCATAATGAATCCCTGCCTTGACAGGATAATATCTCACTCTATATCTTTTATTCCATAATAATAGTCCTAGAACATAATCATCAAAATAAAGAG
>Ga0081473_128859_pt1 | contig 15429 bp, 20 predicted proteins | sample CisSprmetagenome_FD_70977 | JGI IMG/M metagenome (GOLD analysis project Ga0081473, IMG submission 70977) | Hypoxic/sulfidic aquatic microbial communities from Cistern Spring, Yellowstone National Park, USA v2 (version 2) | ecosystem: Environmental > Aquatic > Thermal springs > Hot (42-90C) >...
AACTTCGCGCTGACGTAGGGACGCCCAAAACCGCCGTCCATGGCCCGTTACGAAAAGGCCGGGCGGATGGCCTCAGAGCCTCGACTTAAGGCCTCTAGAGCCGCCCTACCGGCGGCCCGTCTCCCCGAGCCATGTCATAATGGTGTCTGCGAGCTCTGTATAGCGAGCGAAGCCCTCCAGATGCTCCCTGCCGCACTCTATCCTTATCCTGCCGTCCCTCCTGCGGCGTATCCTCGGCCTCTTTCCAGTCAGGACCTCCACCAGCGCTGAGAACCTCTCGGCGTCGGCCTCCTCTCTGATGTAGGCGTAGCCCTTGGTTTCGTTGTCTTTGCCGTATCTGCCGTACGTCATCTCGTAGTCGCCCTTAACGCCGTCGATCTCGGCCGTTATCTGAATCCTCAGCAACGTCTTACCGCTATTGCTCCTCTCGGTCTGGGCCCCTCCGCCGAGGACGCTCACCACGTGCTTCCTGCCCCCGACGTAGACCTCAGCCCCCTTTACGTCCGCAAGCTTTAGGGAGCCCACCTCCCTACCCCTCCTCACGATCTCCAGGGCCTTCTCGTAGACGGCGCCGCCCTTCTCCTCGGCCCTCTTCAGTATGAGGTCTACGAACTTGGCCGCGAGCCTCTGCCGCTCCCCTTCGCCGTGTACGGAGAGCCAGGCGGCGTACGCCAGGCCTTCCCTGAGGATGTACACGTAGCCCTCCCCTCCGCCCTCCGGCTTCTTGACCGAGAAGTGCCTGCCCTCCACGAGGCCCATCGCCTTAAGCCGCTGTGCCTCCCGCTCTATGTTGCCGGGGTTGGTGGAGGCGTATCTGACCTCAAGCGCGCCCTCGGCCAGCCTCACGAGGTACTTTGGCCATCCTTCCTTCAACACGCGCCCGCTCTCCAGCTTCTCCAGCCAGCGCTCCGCCCTGCCGGCGTCCACCCAACCCCTCGTGAGGGCCTCCTTGACGATCTCAGCGAGGACGTCCCTAAGCTCCTTACGCCCAGCCGCAAGCTTGTCGGTGGTGGCTCTAACATACCAGATATCTTTGCCGCTCTCCCTTCCGACCTCCGCATCTACGCCCGCCAGCTTGAGGAGATGCGCCGCAAGCTCCACGCGGCCGCGGTTCGACGAGCGGAATTGGAGCAGGATGTCGTTCCGCAGATAGACGTTGTACTTCACCTCGACGCCGCCCTCCGAGATGGTCAGATCGGCGGCGACGCGGCCGCCCTCGGTTCGCCTTATGCCGTCCCTGTCGAGCCGCACCTCCACCCGGGCCTCCTCCACGAACCCCTCGAACTTGGGGCTCAAATACTCTCCGCCGGCGGAGGGCGCCGCCACCGCGAGGAGGCGCATCAGCCTCGCCGCGTCTCCGCCGTAGGCGGCTATGCGGTAATATCTGCTCTCGCCCGCGTACGTATGCACGTCGAACTTCAGATCCTCGGACAGGAGCTCGTTGAGCAGATGCAACGTAGCGAGGCGCAGGAGCGTAGCTCCTCCGCCAAGCTCCCCTCCGACGGTCAGTACGACCTCCCTCGGCCCCACCGTGCCGTCCCCCGCTATCGCCGTGGCGTACATCTCGCCGAAGCGGAGGAGGGCCTCCCTCCTATCGAACCCGCCCTTCGCCTTGTCCAGCATGATCAGCTCCAGAGCGGGGGCGACGAACTTCCTGGCTATCTTGTCGTCGGCGCAGTCCCTCGCCAGGCAGTGCATATCGTTTAGGGCGAAGTCCACGACGCCCCAGACCTCCTCCCCAACCCTCTCCACGCCCTCCTTGAAGACGCCGCGGCGCTTTGGCTCGCCACGTACAAGGAGTACGGGATGCTGATGCGCCTGGCGAATGCGGCGGGAGCGACAGTCGAGGGCGTCAAGAGCGCCGCTAGGAGGATGAGGGCATGAGCTCGGGCATGGACGCGGGCGCGGTGAGGAGGCCTCCCGGGCCGGCGGATCCCGTCGAACGGCTCCTAAAGGAGTGGCCCGAGCTGGGCGTATTCGGGGCGGATTGGCTTAGGACGTGGGCGCCCTACGCGAGGGGGCAGATAGTGGGGATAGCCAAGGTTCTGAGGAGATACCCCTGGATGGCGGAGCTGATAGGGCAGGGGCCCGTGGGCCTCGTGAACCCGTACGCCGTGGAGGCATACGTCGCCAGGGACGGGTCGGAGGCGTGTATATCGTTGTTCGGCTGGGCCTACTGCTCCGCGGATGGGAGTAGCGTCAGGAGGCTTGAGCTGGAGTTCAGCCGACTGGAGCCCCACGAAGGCGGGGTGGGGGAGGTCTACAGGCCGAAGAGGCCGCCGGCATTCGCGAGGGCCAAGGAGTACATACGGATACTGTGAGGCGCGGGCGTCGGGAGGGGCGCCTCAAGCCCCGCCGGGGGTAAGGCCGGCTTTTTCCCTTCCCCCTCTCCGCGGTTATTTGACCGGAAATGTTTTTAGGGGGGCCCAAAACCGCCGTCCATGGCAACGTTGCCTCGGCCGGGCCTCGGCGTGTATGTGACAGCCGGCTGGCCCAACGGCGCCGTCTTCGCGGAGTTTCTAGACGCGGCGGCCGGGATAGCCGACTTCGTGGAGGTCGGGATACCCACGGAGAACCCCAAGTACGACGGCCCTTTCATCAGGTCGAGCCATAGGTCGGCGCCGGTTAAGGGCATCGCCGCGTTGCGGGGGCTGGAGCTCCCCGAGAACGCCATCCTCATGGGCTATGCCGAGGATTTCGCGGGCAGGTTCGACGAGCTGGCCAGAGCGGCGGCCGGGGCGGGCGCGGCCTCGGTCCTCCTGCCCGACCTCCTGATAGACATGCCCGAGATGCTGGACGCCTACGTGGCGTCGATGAGGGCGAACGGGCTGGCCCCCGCGTTCTTCCTCCCCGGCAAATTCCCCTACGCCCTCGCCGAGAGGCTCGCGGGCTACGACCCCCTGTTCATATATATAGGCCTGTACGCGGCGACCGGCATAAAGCTGCCGGTATACGTCGAGAGGAACATCAGGCTTGCCAGGGAGCATATAGGCAAGACCTACCTCGTCGCCGGCTTCGCGATAGATGGGCCCGACAAGGCGAGGGCTCTCGTGGAGGCGGGGGCCGACGGGCTGGTGGTGGGAACCGCGGCCATGAAGCGCCTCGCGGATGGCGGCGTGGAGGCCGCGGTCGAGTTCCTCGCCGAGATAAAGAGGGCTATTAGATGAGGGCGCACGCCTATCCGCTCGCCGTCGCCGCCATCTGGGGGCTCGCCTATCCTCTGACAAAGTATTTGGTCGCCTACTTCTCGCCCGGCTTCATAGCGTTTTTCAGGGCGCTGGTAGGATTTCTATTCCTATCGGCGATATCTAGGCCGGTTAAGATCGACGGAAGGACGGCCATCGCGGGCGTGCTGAACATGGGCGCCACCGTGTTGTTGATAAATCTTTCCGTCATGTTGTCGAACAGCCCTGGGCTCGTCTCGTCTCTCATGTACACCCAGCCTCTATTCCTTATAGTCCTTTCAGCCATGGCCCTGAAGACGCGGGTAAGGCCCAACGAGATCCTCGGCGTGGCCCTCGGAGTACTCGGCGTGGCGATCTCGGCGGTTGGAGGCGGCGTAGGCCTCTACGACCTATTGCCCATACTCGGCGGCTTTATCTGGGCGTTGGGCACGGTAGTCTACAGCAAATGGTTGGCCGGGAGGCCGCCGACGTCCACCACGGCAGCCATGAACGGCGCGGCGGCGTTCCTGTTGCCGTTCGCCGCCCTGGCCTATAGATCGTCCTTTACGGTCAAGGCCGCTCTCTTGTTGACGGCGTTGGCCGTGTTGGCCCAGGGCGCGGCTTGGCTTCTGTGGTTCCGCTCCGTGCGCGAGCTGGGCCCGGTGAAGGTGGGCGAGCTGTCGTTGCTGGTCCCCGTCTTCTCCTACCTCTTCTCCTATTTGGCATTCGGGGCCGTCCCCGCGGCGGATCAAGTGGTCGGATCGGCGCTCATACTGCTCGGCACATTGGCCGTCTATATAGGGACGGCAAAGCTTAAATAGAGCCGGGTACTCGGCCCCATGTCGTCGGGGTGGATAGGTGGTACAACATAGGCGCGGATCTCCCCGCGCCGCTTCCCCCTCCCAAGGATCCGGACGAGGGGGACAGCAGAATTGCGTTGCTTACGAAAATTCTGCCCTCGGCGCTGATAGACCAAGAATTCACCGCAGAGCGGTGGATCCCGATACCGGAGGAGGTCAGGGAGGCCTACGCGAGGATGGGTAGGCCCACCCCCTTCAGGAGGGCCGAGGGGTTCGAGAGGAGGCTCGGCCTTAAGGTCCATATATACTACAAGTACGAGGGCGCCCTGCCCGTCGGAAGCCATAAGCTGAACACGGCGCTCGCCCAGGCGTACTACGCCAAGCTGGACGGGGCCGATGAGGTCGCGACGGAGACGGGGGCCGGGCAGTGGGGCATGGCGGTGTCGCTGGCGGCCGCCCTCTTCGGCCTCAAGGCCGTTGTGTTCATGACCAGGTCCTCCTACAACAGCAAGAGGCAGCGGGTCGCCTTCATGAAGACGTACGGCGCCACGGTCTACCCCAGCCCCAGCGACGTGACCGAGACCGGGAGGAAGTTCAACAGGCCCGACCACCCGGGCTCCCTGGGCATAGCCATATCCGAGGCGGTTGAGTACACGCTGGCGGGCGAAAGGAGGCGGTATCTGCCGGGCAGCGTGCTGGAGTTCGTCTTGATACATCAATCCGTCATAGGGCTCGAGGCGATTAGGCAGATGCCTGAGGAGCCGGACTACGCCGTGGGCTGCGTGGGGGGAGGCTCCAACTTCGGGGGGTTCGCCTACCCCATGATAGGCATGAAGCTGAGGGGCGAGGGCTTCGGGAGGACGAGGTTCCTGGCCGCCGAATCCGCCGCGGCGCCTAAGCTCACCGCGGGCGAGTACAGATACGACTTCCCGGACGCGGTCGGGGTCTTGCCCATGATAAAGATGTACACGCTGGGGCACGACTTCGTCCCGCCGGCTGTACACGCCGCGGGTCTCCGCTACCACGGAGCCGCCCCCAGCCTCTCGATACTGAAGAGGCTGGGCCTGGTGGAGGCCGTGGCCTATAGGCAGGAGGAGGTGTTCGAGGCGGCTGTCGCGTTCGCGAGGTCGGAGGGCATAATACCGGCTCCGGAGAGCTCCCACGCGATAAGGGCCGTGGCGGACCTAGCCAAGAAGCTTCCGCCGGGTTCCGTCATAGCGTTCAACCTATCGGGGCACGGGCTCCTGGACGTGGACGCATACGAGAAGGCCCATGTCGCTTAGAAAGCTCGGCGAGGGGGGGACCTTGAGCTACGAGGAGAGCTACGCGCTCGCCCTCTCTATGCTGAGAGGGGAGCTGAGCGATGTGGAGATAGCGGCCGTGCTGACGGCCATGAGGGTGAGGGGCGAGACGCCGGAGGAGGTGGCGGGCTTCGCCAGAGCCGCGCGCGATACCTGCGTCAAGGTCGAGGTGGACCTCCCGGCGATAGACACGGCGGGCACAGGCGGCGACGGCCAGAGGACGATAAACCTCTCGACGGCCGCCGCGCTCGTGGCGTCTGCCGCCGGCGCCTACGTGCTCAAACACGGCAACAGGTCCGTGACAAGCCCGACGGGCAGCGCCGACTTCCTCGAGGCCCTCGGCTACAACATAAACCTGAAGCCTGCCGAGGCCGTCGAGGCCCTCAAGAGGTCTAGGTTCGCCTTCCTATTCGCGCCGGCCTACCATCCCACGTTCTCCCGGGTCGCCCCCGTGCGCAAGAAGCTGCCGTACAGAACCATTTTCAACATAGTGGGTCCTCTGGCCAATCCAGGACAGGTGCGGAGACAGATAATAGGGGTGGCGGAGAGGCGGCTCATGCCGGTGGTGGCCGAGGCCGCCGCCAGGCTGGGGCTGGAGCACGTCTTGGTGGTGCACGGCGAGCCGGGGATCGACGAGGCCTCCATAGAGGGCGCCACGGCGGTCGCCGAGATGAAGGGCGGCAGGGTGGAGGAGTACGAGCTCGCCCCCGAGGATCTAGGCGTGCCGCGGGGCAGAACGCCCAGGGCCGACACCAGGGAGGAGTCGGTGGCCAAGACGTTGAGAGGCTTGAGGGGGGAGGACCGCGACGCCAAATACGCCATAGCCGTGAACGCCGCGCTCGCCCTATACGTGGCGGGCCTGGCGGGAGACGTCAGAGATGGCCTCGAGCTGGCCCTACGGACTATAGAGTCCGGCCTGGCTGCGCGGCACGTGGAGACGGTCGTGAGGGCGAGCAGGCCGTGACGCTTCTGAAGATCTGCGGATTGACGAGGCGCTCGGACGTCGAGCTCGTGGATAGGGTGGCCGACTACGCCGGCTTTATAGTGGATCCGGAGACCAAATCGCCGAGGAGGACGACGCCCGACTTGGCGAGGGATCTGGCGTCGGTTCTGGGCAGGGCGAAGCCCGTCGCGGTCTTCGACTCGTACGATCCGGCGCGGGCAGTGGACCTCGCCGCGCGTTACGACTTCCCCGTGGCGCAGATGCCGCAGATATTCGGCGCCGATGTGGAGGACTCGGCGCGGAGGAGAGGCGTGGCCCTGGCCCCCGTGGTGCTCTTCGGCAGGGACGACGTTCTGCGGAGGGCGGCTCAACTGGCCGGCGGCCGCTACGAGTACGTCTTGGTGGACGCGGTGAAGGGATCTGGCGCCGTCTACAGCTACGGCCTACGCCTGCCTCTGGAGTTGATTGAGGCCGTCTCGACGTTGGGCAGAGTCGCAGTTGCCGGCGGGATTACGCCCGACAACGTGGAGCACGTGTTGAAGTTCAAGCCCTATATGGTGGACGTGGCCAGCGGGGTGGAGTCCTCGCCCGGCGTCAAGGACGGCTCGAAGGTGTACGCCCTGGCCGTGAAGGTGAAGGGAGTTGGTATATAACCGGGGGCGTTCCCAAGGGCTTGTGTTGCTGGTGCTGGTGCACTCCACAGACGAGCGCCTAGCCGCGAGGATCCTGAGGGACATCCGCCACGTGGAGGTGGCGCCCGGCGTGGCCATCACCTGGGAGCCGGAGGAGAGGGTCGACAGGGCCCTCGGCGCGGCTAAACGCGAGCTGATAGAGCGCTGGGAGTCCAAGGGCACGGGCCCCCTCCTCGAATACGCGGTGTTGAGGCTCACCGACGACCAGTACAACGCGGTCAGGCATATGGTGAGGAGGGCCGTGGACGCGAGGGCCTCCGCGCTGGCCGGAGGGCTGAGGAGACTGGCCGCGGACATGAGGAGGGGGAGGGGCCGCGTCCAGGAGCTGAAGGCGAGGTTTAGGCGGCTCGCAAGCGCCGTCGCCGAGCTGAACGAGGCGGCGGCCAAACTGGATATATACACCTCGGCGTTGGACGAGCTCCGGGAGGCGTATCGCGAGGCCAACGCCGAATATTTAAAACTGGGCTGAGGTATCCTCCATGCAGAACCCCGAGGAGCTGAAGAGGTTCATCAGGCGGAGTAGCTCGGTGCTGGTGGTCTGGGACGTCCAGGAGGCCCTCGTGAACGCCATATTCAACAAGGAGGAGTTTCTGGCCAAGCTTAAGGAGCTCGTGGACGCCGCCAGGCGGCTGGACGTGCCCGTGGTCTACACCAAGATCACCCCGTTCCCCGAGAGGTTCGCGTCGCCGTTTAGGAGGAGCTGGAACCCCGGCGATATACACAAGGAGGTTTATCCGCGCGACGGAGACGTCGTGCTAAACAAGAACACCACCTCCATATTCGTCGGCACCAACTTCGAGCTGTTGTTGAGGAACGCGGGGATAACCACCATAGTCTTCACCGGCATAGCCACCGACATAGGCGTCGAGACGTCGGCCCGCCACGCGCAGGCGCTGGGATATCTGCCGGTGGTGGCCAGAGAGGCCGTGTCCTCAGCCGACAGGGCCGCCCACGAGAGGTCCCTGTCCAATATGGCGCGCCTCTTCCCGGTGCTGTCGAACGCCGAGATAATAGAGCTCTGGACCAGAAACCAATAAAACCATCACGGACCTTTTATCGGTGTCCGAGATCGAGAGGATATCCACAGGCGTGGAGGAGCTCGACAGGGCCCTAGAGGGAGGCATCCCCAAGGGGAGCTGGGTCGTCGTCACGGGCGAGCCGGGCGTCGGCAAGTCGATACTCTGCATGCACTTCGCCTACGCAGGTCTCAAGGCAGGCGACCCGGTGGTCTACGTGACGACGGAGCAGGAATATAAAGACGTGGTGACCCAGGCGAGGCAGCTGGGCATGGACCTCTCCAGGTACAGGATGTACAACATAGCGTGGAGGAGGGAGCCTGAGGAGTTGCCCGAGATCGTGGTGGTGGACATCTTCGGCTTGCTCAAGGTGGCGCGCCAGATGACCGAGAAGGCGAGGGAGGAGAGCCCCGAGAAGGTGAGGCGCTACGCCGCCCTTTCCATAGATACGCTCATAGAGGCCATAAACGAGGCCTACTCGGTCTTGGAGGTGGCCAAGGAGAGGGGGACGCCGGAGCGCCACGTGAGGCTCGTGATAGACTCCATGTCGGCTTTTTGGGTCGACAGACCGGTGATGGCGCGGAAGTATTCGTATCAGCTGAAAATAGCGACGCATAGGGATAACGTTACGGCGTTGCTCACAAGCCAATACGCGCCCACCACGGGCCAGGCCTACGGATTCGGGCTCGAGCACATAGCCGACGGCATCATCCACATCTGGATGGACGACGTCGAAACGGCCAGGGAGGTCAGAAGGCACCTCATAGTCGTCAAGATGAGGATGACGAACCACAGCCGCAAGGCCTTCGACCTTGAGATCGAGACGGGGAAGGGGCTCGTGTTGAGGCAGTAGGGGTTGCGATAGCGCTGTTTTTAGCTAGACCATTCTGGCTATGAGCTCGTTTATCGCCGGCCCTCTGTAGCCTAGGTCGCCGCCCTCGGCGAAGCTCTTCTTGACGTCCCTGAAGCCCCCCACGGGCGGGTGTAGCCTGAAGAACGGCTTCAGGTAGGGCACGCAGAGCGTTCTGCCGTCCCTCCTAGGCCAGGTGCCCCTCCTGGGGCAAGCCACCCTCTCTATCTCGCCCGAGACGTAGGCGAGGGCCAGCTCCTCGAAGCTCTGCCACCCGTATCTCCTCAGATGTTCCTCGGTCAGAGGCTTATCCCCGACGATCCTTCCCCTTTTCGCCAATACCTGGGCCAACGTGTCCGCATCTATCTCGCCCCAGGTGATCCAGCTCTGGGCCCTCTCCAGCATGCCGTTTATATTCGGCTTGGCTACCACAAGCGACATAACGAACTTCCTCCTGAGCCTGAGGTAGCCCAACGCGGCCTCGACCTCCCTAGGCGTGTTGACTACGCCGCGCAGCCTGATTACGGCGTATCGCGGATATACGGCCCTCTCGGCTTGGCCCTCCGCCACCGCGGTCATGTCTTGAACCTATATGTATTCCTCAAGGCGTTGTACGTAGCCAATGCGAAGTTCAGCGTGGTCCTAGTGTCGCCGAACGTCTTGGTCCATACGTCCTTTATCCCGGCGAGCCTGAGCACGGCCTTCGCCACGTCGCCCGCCACGAGCCCTACGCCCTTGGGGGCCGGTATCAGCTTGACGACGATGCTGCCGGACTTGCCCTCGACGACGAAGGGCACCGAGTGGGGCTCGTCGCAGGAGCACCTCCAGGAGCCGCATCCCCTTCTGACAGGCGTTATGTTGAGCTTCGCCTCTCTGACGGCCTTCTCTATGGCCTGCCTGACCTGGCGCGCCTTGCCTATGCCTATGCCCACGTAGCCGTCCTCGTTGCCCAGAGCGACGACGGCCTGGAACTGGCTCACCTCCCCTGCGTCCGTCTGCCTCTGGACTATATTTATGCTGAGCAGCTCCTGCCTCAAGTTGGGAAGAAGCGCGTCGACGATCTCCGGCTCTTTTATCAACATATTGGCAGCGAACACCTCGTCTACAGACCTTATCTTCCCCTCCTTGACCAGCTGGCCGAGGCGCGTCCTCGGTTCCCACATAGAAAGATCTACGGCGCTCATCGCCGTAGCGTGTTCCGGCCAATATTTAAACATTTGCCACGGGCTCCGCCTCGATCCACGTGCCGGCCTCTCGTATTTGTCTACGCCCAGAGGCCCCGCCTCCCCAGGCCTCGTATGTACTTCTCTGCGAAATCCGTAGCAACCTCGCTCCATAGGCGGATGTTAGCATATTATGAGGGCGGTTGAGACTTCGGTGGGTCGAGGGGCCGTAGGCCGCGCCGGTCCACGCGGTCTAGAGGATTTCGAGGCGGCTTCGAAAAGTTTCCACGCGGCGAGTATGGACGTGCTGCTCAGCGCTATGGAGGCCGGCTTGCGATGACGTCCGAGCGACGATGCGCGCTCGGGAAGCGGCTTCGCGGAACCCGGCGCCCCTAAAGGCCCGACGGTTGGCGCGGCCTTCGGCCGACATACTACTTCGACATCCAGCCGTCAAGATCGCCGCCCCGTAGTCTCCTGGACGTGCTCCAGCTGTGCCTAACGCATTCGCGGGCTATCTTGCTGGCGCGCAACGCGGCGATGGTCCTGCCGTCTGAGGGATAGCCGGAGCCGAAATCCCCCATCTCGGCCTTCAGCATATCCACCAAGCGGTCTCTGACGACCTTGGCCACTATGCTGGCGGCCGCCACTTGAGGTATGCGCTCCGCCTCGTTCATGGCGACGATCCTGCGTCCGGCCATCCTCGAGAGGAGTTGCGCGAATCGCTCTGGCTTGGGGTCGGGGCTATCCACGTAGTAGACGTCGGCGTCGCATAGCCGTATGAGCTCCGCCGCCTCCTCGGCCTCCAGCAGGTTGAGCTTGTGGGAGGCCGTCCATCTGTCTATCACGTACGGCTCTACAACTACATAGTTTACACACTTCGCGGACTTCAGGATAAGCGGGTAGAGCCTCTCCCGGGCGCTCCGCGACAGAGTCTTGGAGTCCCTGACGCCAAGGGCCTTCAAGGCCTCTCCGTCCCCGGCCACTATGGCGAGGACCATGGGCCCCACGACGGGTCCGCGCCCCGCCTCGTCGACGCCTGCGACAACCACAAATATGGACGTGTCAGGGGTTATATGGACGTGCCCAAGGAGCTGTCTGCCTACCTCCAGATCGTGGAGGAGGGAGGGGTTAGGCACATAGCGTGTAGGAAATGCGGCAAGCGGTTCTTCTCCATAAAGGACGCCGCGAGACACCTCGCGGCCGTGCACGACGTAAAGTTCGCATCTCAATTCTACGAAAAAGTTTAATTGTAGAAAGCGAACTCTCGGCATGATGATGCATCCCAAGTGGTACGAACGACACGTGAGGCATCTCAACGACGCCATCTCAGCCTTTGAGGAGGGCGATCATAGATCTGCTTGCTACAACGCGTACGTGTCCGTGGAGGCGCTGGCGAAGGGGATCCTGGGCTACGACCCGTACGGCCATTTCCAGGACATAAAGAGGTTGCCCGCGCTCGTCAAGGAGATAGCCGGAGTCGAGCCCCCCGAGGACGTGAGCAAATGCGTCGTCTGCCTGGAAAGCCAGGCCTTCGGCGAAAACGGCGAGAGGTGTATAAAATGCGCCGAGCTGATAAGCAACTACCTCTACGTCTTCCTCAAGGCAAGGGAGAGGCAGAGGCAGATCTGGAAGCCCTACTGACGTCGCGCGTAGGTCCTCGCCGCATCGAGAACTGCCCTCGGTCGAGCCCGCCCGCGTTTGCACCGCGAGGTGGAGTCCGTGAGAGTCTACGCGTCCTACCACCCGCCGGCAAAGGCGCCGCAGACGAACTCGGGCGGCCTGGAGCCCAACGCCCTAGATACGGCGAGCCCCACCGCGTGTAGGGCCTTGAATAGAAACAGGCTGGGAAATCGCCTGCGGACACCCCACCGGTCCCCGCGCACGGCAAGCATCCGGCCTATCGCCATCGACCTGTCCTCGGATCGCCCAGGGAGGGTCCGGCCGCTCCAGTGGGCCTGTTGGCGGATTTAGGCAACGGGGGGCTCCCTCCCCTGTAGGCACGAGCCTCGGGCACCTCATGCGCTGGACGAGCGCCCTCGAGAGCTCTTCCATAGAGTCAAGCTTATATAGGGGCTAATAAAGTTCAGCGATGGTCCGCCGTTTTAAGCCAGCCGTTAAGTACAGAAGAGGCACCAGGACCCACGGATGGGGGAGAGTCGGCCAGCACAGGAAGAGCGGCTCGTCGGGCGGCAAGGGCATGGTGGGCTTCCATAAACACAAGTGGTCCTTCGTGATGGTACACGCCGAGGAGACCTCAGGCTGGCCGTTCTACGGCAAACACGGCTTCAAGCAGCCCAAGGCGATATCGGTCGCGTGGAGGCCCATCAACGTGGGCAGGCTGGAGGAGCTCTTGGAGGAGATGGAGAGCCGCGGCGCCGCCGTCAAGGAAGGCGAGCGGTACGTCGTTGATCTGCCCAAGCTGGGCTACAACAAGCTGTTGGGCGGCGGGAGGGTGTCGAGGCCCTTGATAGTCTACACGCCTGTGGCGACCCGCGACGCCGTCGAGAAGATAGCCAAGGCCGGGGGCGAGGTCCGCATAGTCCACGGAGCCGTCCATAGGTAATGGACTTTCTCGATCCAATATTGGAACGGCTTATAACGGTCCAGAGGCCCAAGAAGGCGTTGCCTCTGTCCACCCGCCTGATGTGGACGGCGCTGGCGGCCCTTGTCTACATAATAATGACGATTACCCCCCTCTGGGGGATACACAGAACTACGCCGACGGGCGCCGCCGCGTCCATCTTCTACAACCCGCTGGTGTCGACGATATTCGGCACCACCTTCGGGACGTGGGCACAGCTGGGCATAGGCCCCATAGTCGTGGCCGGGATAATTATGGAGATCCTCCAGTTCTCCGAGCTCCTGCCCTTCGACCTCGAGGACAAGAAGGACAGGCTGAGGTTCTCGGCCTTCCAGAAGCTCCTGGCTCTGGTCATGGCCGCCGGCGAGACCGCGGCCACGATAGCCACGGGCACATTCGGCCAGCTGACGCCGCTCGAGGCCTTCGCCGTGTTCGTCCAGCTGCTCATAGCCACGCAGATAGTGATCTTGCTGGACGACATGATAGCCAAGGGGTGGGGCTTCGGCGGAAGCGCGATAAATCTGATAATACTCCTCTCGATAACCAGGACGTTCTTCGTGGACCTCTTCTCCTGGAGCATGCCGACGTTCCCCAACGTCAATCCCGCCGACTATCCGGCCATGCAGCTCCCGCTGGGCTTCGTGCCGGCTCTGGCCGTCGCCGTGTACAACACGTTGCACGGAGCCTCCCCGGGCCTCCTCGACCTCTTGTTCAGACAGGTGCCGCCCTCGATATCTCTGCCTGACGTGGTGGGCCTCGCCGCCACGCTGGCCCTCGCATATATATTGGTCTACATAGAGCAGATGCACGTCAACATACCGGCTGCCTACACGCAGTATTGGGGCTTCAGGATAAACATACCTCTGAGGTTCATGTACGTATCCGTCATACCCATAATATTTACCGCCTACTCCCTCATCCTGGCCGAGCAGCTGGTGGCGGGCGTGGCCGCGCTGACCGGCGGCATATCCCCGACGCTCGCCGTGTTGCTCACCGCCATGACTCCCGCCAGAATACTGACCCCCGACTACGTGGTGCTTCACATCCTGCTCTACGTCGCTCTGGCCACCGCGTTCGCGTGGCTGTGGGGGCAGATCGGTGGCATCGGCCCCGACGAGTACGCAAAGAGCCTGACCCAATCGGGCCTCCACGTGCCGGGCTTCAGGCAGAGCGAGAGGATCATGGCGCGGGTCCTCAGAAGGCCCATAAACACCCTTATACTGCTCAGCGGGATGATAGCGGGCACGTTGGCCGCTATCGGCGACATCTTCGGCGTATGGGGCTCGGGGATAGGCCTCATACTGCTCATCGAGATAGGCCTGGGCTACTACACGCAGATACTGCAGGAGGGATTGATGGAGGCGTATCCGGGCTTGAGGCGCGTGTTAAGCCAGTAGTATGTCGGCCGCCGGCCGGGATAGACTAGCCAGGAGGCTACGGGACGTGGCCGACGAGCTGGAGGCCGCCGTGGAGGAAAAAGACTGCGAGTCGGCTGAGGAGGCCCTCGACGAGTTGAGAAGTATAATAGACGAGCTGGAGGAGCAAGAGGTATAGCTCTTTTTATATCGGGCAGGTCGCCACGTGGATATAGCCATACCTCACGACGTGTTGGCCGAGGCCCCTGACGACGAGAGCAAGGTCAGGAAGCTGGGCTATATAGCCAGAGGCGCCGCCGTGTTTAGAGCCGAGACGATCATCATCTACACCTACGGCGAAGGCGTAGACTGGGAGGAGGTGGAGCTGATGAAGCTACTGCTGGAGTACGCGTCCACGCCTCCCCATCTGAGGAGGCGGCTCTTCAAGCTGGACAGAAGGCTGAAGCTCGCCGGCCTCCTGCCTCCGCTGAGGATACCAAGCCACATGCCTCCTAGAGAGCCCTCCGCGGGAGATGTCGTGGACGGCGTCGTCGAGAGGTGGGACGGATACTACTCCCTCGTGTATATAGGCGGGGGGAAGTACGCCAAGATCCCCAAGCCGTATCCAATAGGCTCCCGCCTCATCGTGAGGATCGAGGCCGAGACCAGCCGGCCCGACACGTATAGAGCCGTGGTCGTCAAGAGGCCGCCGGACTACTGGGGCTACAGGGTAGAGGTGAAGCCCTTCAAGCAACTGGCGGAGGGCTACGACACCGCCATCTATACGGGCAGAGAGGGCAGATCCGTGTGCGAAGGCCTGCCGAGACCCGTAGGCCGCACCCTGGTGGTGTTCGGCGGCCCTAAGGCCGGCGTAGACGAGATAGCGAGGATCGAGGGGATAGAGCTGAAGGGCCTGTTTCTAAACTTCATACCGAGGCAAGGCACCGAGACCGTCAGGACAGAGGAGGCCATCTTCGCCGTGTTGGCTCTGCTCAATTACGCAAATATATGTAGCGTAGGGAAGCCCACAAAGGCTGAAAAATAGGTTCGATCCGCCTCCTCACTTCTTCTCCTTCTTGCCCTCGGCCTCGGAGGAGGCCTCTATTCCCAGCTTCTTGGCCTCCTCCTCGGTCGTCATGAACAGGCTAGTCCTCTGCCTTCCGCCCATGCTCCGCAGTAAACTCGCCACTAATAACCTTTTCTGGCCATTGGACGTCGTGCCCCCTCTTGAGCCGGGGCGCCCATGCTCGCCGTAATCCGCCGTCGGCAGATTCACGGAGGCGGTCGGACCGGCCCCGTGGCCTCCAGCCGGCGGCGAAATCCGCGGGTCGCGGGAGAAGGCTGGACGGCCCTCCTCGACGGCGACCTGCATCGCGCCGTCAACGTCTCGCCTACGGGGCTGTTTTTGTCCGATAGACGTATAAGCAACGCCGTTTAGTTGGGCATGCCGCAGAAGCTGAAGTTCTACGACATCAAGGCCAAGCAGGCGTTCGAGACGGACAAGTACGAGACCGTGGAGAAGAACACCGCCCGCGGCCCCATGATATTCGCGGTGGCCACCTCA